>ERZ1740065.2224-NODE-2224-length-12010-cov-23.678712_pt1 | contig 12010 bp, 4 predicted proteins | sample MGYA00581738_ERZ1740065 | MGnify/ENA primary metagenome ERZ1740065 (study PRJEB43018, sample SAMN04849749) | marine metagenome | isolation source: floating plastic debris | place: Pacific Ocean | collected 2008-09-01 | study: EMG produced TPA metagenomics... | reverse complement strand
TATGAGTACTCAGACGACAACCTGTTTCCCAAATAATAGGGTCCTCCTCTCTACAGTGGCACTTAGTTCAAAACATCGTTTCGAATCAGCAAAATTATTGGAGTTGGCACAATATGATTGCATACAGACACGAGTTGCCTCTATAACGCCATCATTAACCATACCAGTACACTGACCATGCTGAGGGTGCAAAGTGAAAACTCTCCCCAAGAAATGATGATTAGATATGATCAGTGAAATCTCATAGCATTCAACTCCATTTCACTCAGGGCTCTCAACAGCTTAGTTTTTATCTGACCAGCTCACTCTGCGTGACGTGCACAGGTGTTAGCTTACCTACCTGGTTTGTTTCTCTAGTTCTTAGAATTCTTTCAAACAATCAAGAGCAGAACCAGCTTTTTCGACCGCTTTCGCACACCGTCGGTGAATAAGGACAGAAAAAAGGTTTTGCATTACAGAAGCAAAGAAAAACTTGTTTCCCAATTTCTCATTGAAGATAACTTACTTACCTTGTTTCTCATGTTTTATAAAAGATTTACTGTTTTTCCACTGATTCTGGCACTATAGTGATGGGTTGCTACGATTTTGATCAAGTTCCGCAAATGTTTCTAAAACCTCATTATTACTGTATATGGGCTGTTCCTTTATAAGTTGAATGGTTTCAACTCGATTGTGTGTCTGTTTAAATTGCATTTTGATGAGATTTGGCTCAAATCAGCATCATTCATCACATTTTACTGCTTATTTTCCTATAGTTTCTGCAATTCCGATTGCTGATCCCTGAAAATGCATTTTAAGGTCATTTGGCTCCTGACTTGTGTTACTTTTGTTTCATCTTTTTTCCCTTCAGTCCCATTCAAAAATGTATTTACAATCCATGTGCGTTTTTTATCATTCTCCCGTAGATATTCGGGCATCAGCACGTGAGTGAGAGTGTGTAGGAGTGAGCGCAGGTAGGTGCGGGAGTGAGCGTGGATAGGTGCGAAAGTGTCCACGAAAATTTACAGGAGAATGACAAAAACCTCCATGTGAAACATTAATTTGTTTACAGCTTGATTGGCAATGTTTACAATGTTTCAGTAAGGGATTTCGGCATTTTATGCTCTTGCATCGGCAGGCGCACCGGTTTCATACGTGCCGGTGTTACGTTGGTGCTTTACAGGAGGTATTCTGGCACTAAAGCCCGCGAAACCATACTAAGTGCAAACTAAAGATAGCGTACCACCTGCGTCGCACCGGCATAGCTCCTGTATAGGACTGATGTATGAAACCAGCACATATGCTGATACGAGAGAACAAATACCAAGTATTCTCACCGTAGTCCATCACCTGAACTGTGATACTGAATCCTGTATGAGTGTTCGAGACATCTGTAGTAAATCGAACTCTGAGTGTTGATGTGACTGCAACAGAGATGGTTGAGCCGCCTGATCTCACTCCGGAGAACCTAAGGAAAATATTAGGTCATCGTGGATCTCTCGTCATTGTGCTATCAGCTGTCTGCATGTGTCTGCATGTGTCTGCATGTGCTCTAAAGCAGTTGCTCATTGTTGCTTGCAATTACCTCAACTGCCTTTCCATTGTTTAGTTTCTTGCTTTCATTTCCTTTCAGCCCTAAATACGATCAACCGAGCAACTCTGGTGGAAAACTAAGTCACAAAACGCGCATCCATGCAATTCAGGGCAACTGTGAGTTTCATCATCTTTTGGATATTTTTTCAGTTCTACCTTTGGCTTTTGCCATTCTCCCGTCGACATCAGTGCCTATGGGAGCATGGAGGTGCTCATTCCCGCACATGTGCATGCATGTTCCTACATGTGATCTCCCAGACATCTCCGCATGTGGAGCTCATGTGCGTAGATTCATGCACGGGTATCGACAGGAGAATGACAAAAGCACTACTTTTTAATCTTGGTGCTTTGGCTTATTGCACCTCAGCTTCATCGTGAAAAACACTGTGATTGGTTCAAGCAACCAAACAAAATGTTGGATGTTTTTTCCTTTTGGTCTTAAAGGGTATAAGCATCCATTGGTCTGGTGAAAGCATGCACCTACACACAGATACCTGAAGTGGTTAGGCACAATCTGTGAAAAAATGAAATTTTTCGGCTTATGCGTTTATGAGCTAGTTGACTTCAAATGATGCTGTCTTCCACTGGCAAGATGGAACGCTCCGCTCACAGCTGACCCCTAATTAGTGACTGTACGGCGATTCTTGAAGCAAGTGTAGCTTAAGCTGCATGCTGTGTCAGCCTGAATTCCTGGCTAACCACAACTTGGCTCATCACTACTACTAGCCGGTAGAGCTGCGTGTTGTGTTTATGCATCCACTGTCAACCAAGCCAACAGTATAGCAAGCCTACAAACACTCCTTGAGCTTGGAGCACACTTGACATGAAAGTGCAGATCAAAGCATACTAGCATCTTTCCTCATTGGGTGATTTTTGAACAGTGGGTCCTAAAAACCTGGATTACTCGTCAGTGTTGAGTACCTTATTTTGCTTTGTTCCGATTGGTCACTGTAGAGCAAGGAGGACTTGATACGTAATAATAGGCACGTGGCTCTCTAGCCGAGCATTTCATATTGCCTGGTGAACAGTCGCTACTAAAAACAGGCTCATTTGAGAACGCTTGTTCCATATGCATTGAAACTTCACCAGGTCACCCTACATCAGCTATAGATATGGTCATCACTGCACTTTACTATTTCAAAATTTGGCTGCGATAATTCTCACGGTTGGTCATTGATGTAAAGGTAGTCATAGCTTGATTCCAGGTTGAAGGAGTTGAATGTAATCGCTGCTGCCCAGTACGGTATGGAGCTGCTGATCAACATCTGCAAAATCAAAGACATCTGTGAGATTCTTACAATGCTTGGGAGCCTGGTCACACTAATGATGCTTCAAATGTAAAGGCCTGCACCCACTACAGGGATCAGTAAAGCTTGGTTTCCACTCTGGCGGGCTCTAGCCCCAGGAGCTCTGGTGGCGCTTGCTTGCTAAGTGGAGACAGAGTCCCCACAAAGCCCGCGCTTTCTTCCGATAATCCATGGTTCCCGCTTTCGTAACAATTACGTCACATCCCAAGCGGGAGGGCAATCAAATAAGCCCGCCCATGGGAATACGAATAAATTTAATCCATCTCTGACAACTACGTACGTTACCTCTGAACAGAGTTTTTTCCCACTGAAAATAGCTTGTGACATGTTATAGGGTCGCGAACTCGCTTGCTGTTTAGTTTTTAGCTGCCGGTCAGATTGCTTCACAGGGCTTCTTGGCTTGCATTTAGTGCTTATCTGGAGAGGTTTACAATTGGGTTTTCGCAATCAATCTTGTAATCATACCTTGTGACCATCAATCGCCACCCAATCCCAATCGTTTCCCCTAGATTACAATCCAATCCTGGCTTGAGTACCCAATCGATAGCATAACATCACCCCCACCCCCTCCCCTGCCCTGAATATCTTGTGATCTTAGCTTAGCTTGTTCTCACCAAGCTAAGCTAAGATCAAAAGATATTCAGGGCAGATCATTAGGTAACCCATAATTGGATGCTGGTTGGACCTACTAGCAGCAGAGTTAGCAAACACATTGTGGAGTGACTGTCTAACTATGAGCTGAGAGTCTTGTGTAGGGTTTTCACTTTGCTGCAAACACTAGCTCACTGGTAGCAGTTCAGGCTGATCTGCCCAGTCAGCACAGTGACATAGCATGTAGACGGTGAAACACTGGTCTTCTCCAAAATATTTATACCAGCAGATTTCCTTTATCATCAGATTTACTTGCCACTGATGCTAACTAAAACTCAACATCACAATGCATAGCAACAGATACGCAAGAGTTGCGGTAGTGATAGAGCTCAATGGTTTGAGTGAAAAGACCCGTGATGTCATTTTCTGCATGAGCACTGGAATTAATCGTGACTTCAGTTGTCGGCAAATCTTCCTCAGTAGTGTAAAATTGTTATGTAGTAATACAGTTTAGTTGTTATCCGGATCATATTTGCCTTTTTAAAGCTCATGTTACAATCAGCTATAATCTCGATTCAATCTCCAATCCAGAACGTATTTACTCAGAATCTGCTTGGTTTCTTGGATTGGCAATCGTAATCCAATCAAGCTCGTGATACATTTAAAGAAGGCAATCGGGATTTAATAACCAAACGTAAGCCTGCCAATTGTAGCGTAATCCCAATTGTGCATGGAGCCAATCGCTACACCTCTGCTGTCCACTATGAATTGAGACTACGCAGACTTCGACTTCATACTTGACTTGCCCTTTGGGAATGGGGAATTTTCCCAGCTTTGTTTCACTTCATCCTATTCCTAATTTTTGCGTATTGGTTACATTGAACCTGGCACTCTCGTCGTTTGATAGGCGGATCTGCAGCCATTGCCACAGCCACTTACACTCCCTCCCTCCACAACTAATAGACTTGTTAGTATTTTGAAACTCTGAATTTCTGACTTTGGTAAGTGGAATGGGATGCATATTTGCTGAAAATTAAAATTTTGTTTCATTCAAGAATGAGTGCTACAACTCCGCGTGACAATAAATCTTACACAGTCCTCAATCTGGCTACAGTGATGCTTAACATCTTCAATGATCATAAGTCCTGTTTATAACACGCTTTAGCCATTGTGATGCAATTTCCACGACCTAATTGTTAGGAAATTCCGAGCATGAATTCAGCTCCCATATCTACATGTAGTTTGTTAGAAATTCTGTAACTGACATAGAAGACTGTGTAGGTCGAAGCAGGTTGTGTATAGTGTATAGCGCGTAGCGTATGGAGAATATAAGCAATAAGTAAGTAAGTAAGCTCATTTCTCCCGTAAATGTTTTCTTGACACAGCAATGCTGAAGCTCTAGTTTTTCTAGCTGCATATTTCCTTATGGTTATGTTGAAGTGGGCGATAACAGATCGCATACCCATACGAATAACGATAGTTTTGTCATTCCTGTAGTAGGTGCATTCAAACCCTATGGATAGAGCTAAGTTTAACTGAAAATGGCTTTGAACATGTGATAATGCCAGGAACTAGATTTTAGTCACTTCATCAAAGCATCATTGCCAATTGCATATCCAGGTCGTGAAATCATCACGGTGTATGATTGGTGTATACTCCAATCATCACGGTGTATGATTGGTGTATACTCCAATTATCATCATAGGAAGAAAGCGATTAGCTGAATTCCAGGTGTGGGAGACATAAGCAAAGGAACTTCATCACAGACTATCATCCTACCAATCATGTTCACACGATAATCTGTTGTGCGCTTTGCCATAGGATATATCTAAGATCCCCAGACTAACTCCCTGATATAACGAAACACTTGTACCTGACTTAGTGTGGTCACTTACACCTCGTTTGAAACTTCGTAAAAATTTCATCCAGTATTGAGGTTATGAGCAATAAATCCTTGATAAAATCAACCACGGTAAGTACCACGTACACGTACATGTAAGTGCCAGCTTACCTCACACCTCGTATTATCTGAATAACTATATGGGTAGTTCGGACTGGTCAATGTTAGCGAAGCACCATAATTCAGCGTTCGTTGGCCACCATCACAGACGTTGTACGCATCTGCAGCAGAAAAAGTGTCAGAATCTTTTACTCTACTCTCGACAGGTGCACTGGTTTTATAAGCGCCGGTGTGAAGCCGGTGCTTCGCTGGTATTACTCTATTACTAAAACCAGCGATAGCATCGTAAGTGCAGACTAAACCCTGCGTAATGCCAGCTTGACACTTGTGTATGACACCGTCACGCCTACCGCTAGGAGAGTACAAAATGTTAAAATGTCTAGGTATCACGTATCATACTATCTTAAGGGGGTTGAGAAAGGAACTTTCTGCAAGTTAAGTTTATGTAAATAAAGGATATCAATGAATAAGAAATACATTTTCTACCTAATGACAATATGTAGTACACTGTGGTGATCGTTACTGACTATAACAACCAGATTAATTAGCAGACCCTATTTCAAAGGCGTTCACTTAGCGGCCATTGGTCGTCGTTGGGTGATGCGATGTCGTAATCAGGTTTATCATAAGAGTTGCACTATGCGGTTGGGGTCGCTACGTTATACGCCGCGCACAATGGAAGGTGCGTAGGCTATAACGTCAAGCTGACTATAGAGTACTTTGCCAGCCCTAAAAAAGCACTTTTTGACTTTGTGAGTGCAAAATCTTCTTGTGGAAGTATAGCTGAACAGCTATTCTTCCTGTTTCATAAATATTTGACATGGGTAGCAATATTGAAAAAAGCCAGAAAATCCATTCTTATTGTTAGACCTATTCCCTATCATTACAATGCGATGACGTATATCTGGGTAGGCAGGTCTCCAGGTTGACGTAGCATCTGGCTGTATGACCTAATTAGGACCGGAAATTAAGCCGGCTGTAACTCCCAGCGGCTAATTAGAACATCTATGCGATAGCTCACACGGCACTGACACATGGTATACTACGTATATTCTGAATGGCTGTGGGCTTTCTAAACCTCTTTAAAAAAGAAAGTTCACATGTGCCTGATGCGTTGCTCCTACTAGTCTACTTGATGACTAGCAGCTCTGTTATTAGTCTTTGCCAATTCAGTGTTGTTACCTTCAACAGATGCTGATTTCAGCACGTATAGATAGACAAGGTTGCACGGTTCTGCTTTTATTTTTCTATGAACTATTCGACTTGTCTCTGGTAGACATACATAATTGTATAGAATGCCTCTTACGTGTGCATTAATCGGACCAGTGGTTAACACACTGCTACACCTGTGGATAGTAGTAGGTGGATGGATGGCGGATGGTAGTAAAGTTTCTGCACTCACCTAGCATGTGTATGAACACGATAAAGAGCACTGCTGACGTTGCGATCATAGTAACAGTAACTATCAGGCTTTTGATACAAGACTGCTGCCAGCGTGAGGTATTCTGCGACTGTGGAGTGAGACTCTCAGCTGTTGCTTCATATCACATGACACAGCTGACTTTTCTAAGCCAATCACAGCGCTGATATATCACTTAGTAGCCTGATGCCACCATTAAGATGCCATCAAAGTCTTATGACTTTAGTTGTCGTGACTTAAACTTCTTTCAACTTTCAGACTTATAAGAGGAAAGCAGGGCTTTTGTGAATCTCCTGTCTTGAAGCAGCGTTAGCGTGCTAGGTTCAGACTAAACCAGGCTTGATACACAAAAGCCGAAAGCACTAGCCTTTTATGATCAGAATTGATGGATAAGTGTAATAAAAGTATCTGATCACAAATGTAAAATAAAGAGTACCGAATTATAACCTTCAATAGTTCCTTTTCACTGGTTGAATTACTGCCGACTGGCTCTTACCAAATACAAACCCTGCCTATGGTCAATAAACTGACTTCTGTCACCAAAGAGCAGGAAGTATACTTCTAATCTAGTGGTCCGCAGCAAGTATTACACTGATCCTAACCTTTCTTGACCCATAGTAGCTGGACTGGTAGGTGTCCGCTCCGATGCCATATACTCGTGATACCAGCTGGCAATATGATTATTCAAATCTTCCTGACCATAAACATTCCTATCAACCCTCTAGATAACTTTGCACGTATGACGATCATCGCAGTGCCAAATTGATTCCAAAGATATTGAAGCTCTGCTGGAAGGGAGCATCATGAGAGTTTCTGCATTTTATCATTAGTATCTACGTCTAAAATATCCTACTGCCTTTAGGATCAGCAATCGTTACTTCACACTGATGATGTCGTGAGCTGAGAGCTTGATAAAGAAGCTAGTACTGAACCTGAGGGAGAAGTGCAGGTCACCTTCTGCTGCCATCCTAAATACCATCATCAAACATAGTGACACTCTGTTTATTGTTTCGAAAGGATGTCATCGTCAATTTGAATCCTCTATTCATGCGCTGGAATCGATCTAGATGAATCGTTTGTTTGGTAAACATTTGGAGACAGAGAGCTGTCAGGATGTGTAGAGAGTTTGTATACAATGATGATTTCTGTTGACCCTGACTTTACCCAGAAATTGATGAGATATTCCAACTTATTTAGCAATTACAGACAGTATGTTGGGATCAAGTCATATTGTTGACGACATATTAAACGACGTCAAAACCTGGTAGACAAAGAATGCCTACCTCATTGGCTGAACTGTTTGGCTGTTGAATGGGAGTTGGTACGTTGAGTATGTGCCGCTGTAGCAGGCAATATACTAGTCTGAAGTATATCAACAATCTTTTCGTACCACAGGGAATCATTCATTGGTGTATGCGCGGCATGTGATCAGCTATCTGCAGCTAGCTGCAAGACATGTAGGTGTAGTTGTCTTCTCTTTCGCAAGTGATTGACCTCCATCTTTCTACAACCGTCTAGGGATGGCCATGGAACTGTTTACCAATAAATAAATATTTAAAACCCATCATTCATAATTAATCAAATAGTTTGTGTCATATGATTAGATGTATGGGAGCGAAATATGTCAACGTTCTGTAAATGCGGCGTCTATGTCTATGTCTAAGCGACTCAGTAGAATTTTATGGTGCCAGATTATTGATATAATAGAGGCATTCGCCAGGCGCTAGGCACTTGATAGCTAACACGGTGGAGACGCCTAATCCCAGCGAACACGAAACACTCAACTAATATAGCAGGTATCGATATATATTATTCGAAGCACTCAAGCAACGGATTCAGTAATATTTTATTCAATCTCTTCAATGACCTATATCTGACGACCTATATCTGATCAGGAACTTGTGCAGATGTAAAAATTCCACTCGAACTGCCAGTGAAATCGGTAAGATCTGCATAAATAAGAAAGATTGGTCTAGAAAGATACTACGAATGGTATTAGCATTCAAATAAAGGCAAAGTTGCATTCAGATGCTTAGATTCTGAATGGATAAATAGCAAATATGAACAGCTACAGCTGCACTGGCAAGACTTCAAGCTGTGACAGGGAAAATCCATCATAAAAACAGAAAGGGAAAAGCATTAGCACGCTTACTGGTGTGATCTGCGATTGCTATCTCACAGCAGATACTGATATAGTTTATTGATTGCGTTTGCCCGGAGAAAGTGACCAGCCGAACAATATTCTGATTGGCTAATAATTCAATTTTGAAGCGACAATCGAAACTCAAACAGGTCCCGAGGTGTTTGGCTTAAGACTGGTTGCTTCCGAATTAAATAATAAAAAGTGTTGCCGAAAACTATTTTTTGCGTAGGCGCCTAGCCTAGACGAATAGCCCTAATGTTAAAAGAAACAATGCAAATGAGGCAAGTAGACTAGGTTAGAAGCTGATATATTTGAGAAACAGTGTAATGTAATGAGTCAGTATAGAATGAAATACAGGATATGTTTCAGAGGGTAAAGTTCATATTGCGTTTCATGGTACAGACTCATAACAGAGGGCAGGTAAGCAGGGTGATGAAGGAGATAAGCTACAGGGATAGCCTGTGATCTGTGGTTACTTTGTTATTCTATTTGCACTGGCAATACTGGTTTGAACTCTTAAAAGCTTTTAAAACAACCAAAAGCTATACATAATATTTAAACTTCAATACAAAAGAAATACAAAATTATTATGCTTGATATTGTCTATGCTGACTATCAAGAAGTTCAAGGTTTATGCTTATAAAGAATACCACAGAATTGACCATAACGTTATATACCATTGCCAATCTACCTTGAATTAGCGAACAGCGGTGCGTCTCTAGCTCGGTGGTCAACCCTCTCTACACCTCTCTTGATCACCAGTCCTGTTGTTAGAGAGCAAATAATCAGAGCTATCATACCGTTAATATCATGTTAAAACTAGACATCGATGCTCTCCATCAGCAGGACTGGTGATCGAAAGAAGTGTAGAAAGGGTTAACCACCGAGCTAGTGACGCACCGTTGTTCACTAATGCAAGGTAGATCGGCAATGGTATATAACGTTATGTACGGTGGACGAAATGGCTCATGTTTTTGCAATGAGCCATTTCGTCGGATGCAGAGAAATTGTGAGCCATTTCTTCCGCCGTAGTTATGGTCACAGAACCTCTAGGAACAATTAGTACTATTATTTTATCTCTAAAGTCTAAGAGTTTTCTGCTAGGTTCTGACTTTTAATAGGGAGCTACTGTAATTGCCCAATTTCTGGTATCACACATATTAGAGTTTTCCTCCACGCAATAAATTTACTCTGTCAATTCAAGCAGCGAATGCCCAGATTCAGCTATTTAGTGGAGTCATACCCATGTTGCTTTATACATGATAGCAATATGTTAGTAATAGTGATGTCACGATAAACGATGCAATCGTGTATCGCGATACTTTAGGCCGCGGTACGATACACGATACACTAAGCTTGTGTATCGTGTCCTCACGATACATTCTCAAGCTAAGTTTGATGTATGAAAATAGCCATAGAATTGTAAAATTATTTGCTAATACACCTAATTAATGAACTTGAGCTGCAAATCAGCTTTCTATGATGTAAATTTGTAATTGGTAAATAGATATGAGAAGGAATATTTCAGTATTTCATCAAGTATTTTATCGAGTAACTAACGTAAACAACTAAGTTTTCTCGTAGCTTTCGGAGCTATACGATTGCTGATATCGGCTCCTTTCTCAGACGCCATACAGTGTGCCGATTGCTTATGATGGCTTTAACAGACTAGCAGAAACCTGGCAGTGTCATTCTGTGGTCCGAAAGGGAAATCATAAAACGTTCAGATGTAAGAAAGAAGCTAGTGAACGATAATTTTAGTTGTATTGGATTGGTCTGTGATATCATGCAGTTGGGTGTACCAATGAATGTTGACCAATATTCCACTACTCCTGATGAGCAATTCACCATGTTTCCTCATTGCTGTGATGCTGCCATCTATCTGTGGTCATGAATCTTCCTTACAAGAATGCTGCTCTGTTTTTGTATTGTGTGAAAATGTTAGGTTAGGTGATGGATATACATTTGATAAGCATTTATCCAGGGTCATTCTGACATGTTTTATAATGAGAACACATCGACTGGATATTTTCCTTCTTGAATTATTGAACACACCACACACACACTGCCTATGATACCATATGATTTGCTGCTTCATTGATGGTCTGTATCGTGGTGTATCGTACCGTGGATATTTGCATTATCGTGATATCGTATCGTGGCAAAATCTCTGTATCGTGACATCACTAGTTAGTAACATACCTACGCAACTCTAAAGTGAAACATGTTCATTTCTTGACACTGAGTCATATATTTTTATTCCACCTCACAGCACTTGCCTTCTATTTCCTGTGTAGACTGTAACTCACACGTTGAATTGCATGTATTTGCTTGTGGTCTGTTAGAATTGTTCACCAAATCGTCTACGTGAGGTGGTTATTCGTTGGATGGTTATGTTATGAGTCATAGTTAATTATTAGAGTAAGTGAAAATTCATTATATCGTTGTTCCCAGTTTTAAAACATAGCATATATTTAGATGTCATTCAAATCAAATAATCAAAGGCAAAAATCACGACTATTATGGTTTAGAAAGTTGTTTTCTATTACTACATCTGATGATAACATTCTAAGATGGCCGACAAACAATGCGCAGTATTTCAGCTGATTTCTTGCGTGAAGTTCAGGTAACATGGCAATGATAATATTTGAGGACTCGTGAGAGAGTTTATTGCTGACCATGTTGCCATAACTCCAAACACAAATCCAACCATTATCACTATTGAGGTAAGTACTTTTCCTAACAGGTTGGTGCTCCTACAAGAACAGATAATATCCTTTTTTATACCTCACTGTGATGGAATATTTTGTGCTTAAGGCCCCACTGCCTCCTGTAATTGCTGGGTGCTTAGCTGGGCAGCAGCGAGTTATAATCTTTGAATGAGTTTGGCATGTCCCAAACCTCCCAGCTCACGGGCCTCCCAGCTCACGGGCCTCCCAGCTCACGGGCCTCCCAGCTCACCGGCCTCCCAGCTCACCGGCCTCCCAGCTCACCGGCCTCCCAGCTCACCGGCCTCC
>ERZ1740065.2223-NODE-2223-length-12014-cov-11.086295_pt1 | contig 12014 bp, 7 predicted proteins | sample MGYA00581738_ERZ1740065 | MGnify/ENA primary metagenome ERZ1740065 (study PRJEB43018, sample SAMN04849749) | marine metagenome | isolation source: floating plastic debris | place: Pacific Ocean | collected 2008-09-01 | study: EMG produced TPA metagenomics... | reverse complement strand
TAATCAAAATAGGTAAAGCTGTACATCATTCGAAAGATTATTATGTGTAGAATCCATATTTATTAGAGAGAAGTCGATTCATGGAGCCTTTAATGGCTCTCTAATGGCGTCACATGACTCACCAGTTAGAGCTTGCTGAGCTGAGCTCGAATATGGCAGAATCATAACTGTATGGGTTGGGGGAGGCGGAGGGGGGGGGGTTGAGCTATGATGTCTCAAACTTCAGGAAAACCGGAATCTCCACTATTTTCAGCCTGACAGGTTGACAAGTATGTCTGATGATAGCGTCACCACAAGCGGAGCTCCGCTCCTCCCTCCCTGAGCAGTATTTGGGTCCATGCCAGATCACTTTTAACTTCAAAAGCTCTTTCCATTGAATAATGTAGCTTGAAATTGTTAAGGACTGATATCAAGCTCTGATACTATGTCCGAGCTTCCTGCAATCTTGTGACCAGGAACAACATGTCTGCTATGAGTATGAAATGTGCTGTAGAACTGGACTTGATAGCAAAAGAAATGTTAACGTTTCCTTCAAAATCATCAAAAAGTAAAAATTGTAGCGATCTAATGACAGCGATCCCATAAATGAGAAGACAACTTCTATATAAGTTATAATGGGCATAATTTCTATAGCGATTTCTAATGATAGCGACCGGTTTTCGTTGCTATTTTCGTGACCATTAAACCGTCGCTGTCAAATCCGGTTACACAGTATGGGAAATTCCTAGCCATTTATTTGAATATGAAACTTTGCTGCAATTACAGTATTGGAACGGAATCCTCACCCTCCTAACTTTGGAAAATGGTAGTCTTAACGCTGAAGGCAAGTAAATCGATCCCATAGCTCATGGTCTTACTTACTTCCTGTTGTCTTGTGGTGATGGACATCGCTGTTGCCATTGTAGTTGGCACTCTCTATCGGTGCCGGACTAGAACACGCAGCGCCATTGAAATAGATGAGCCAGCGACCCCAACCACCTGACCATCCATGTCCAGCTCTCAGAGTTCCTCTGAACCTGACTCTCAGGGTGGTCCAGTCGTACTGCTTGCGGAATGTTACCGTCTGGATAACAAGCATTCGATGTACATGTAAGTCTCACTTCTACTTCTAACTAATTTCCTATTAGAGCCACTCAAGCTTAAGGGAAATCCCTAAAATTTTAAGCATGCACTCTGGCGCTAGCATAAATTTGAAACAAGAAAATCGCTATAGTAACAGTGATTTGAGACCACTACTATGAGACACAGTGGCAGTCCTAATGTTGATTGTAGGCAGTCAGACTACTAGATATATCACTGTACAAAAAGCCTAGTGTCATGATGATGGGTTGTGAGATAGAAGGTCTTTACTCACGAAGTATACATGGTTGTTGTGGTGCGTGTCCTGCTGCAGGTTGGCCAGGTAATACTCTCTAGCTGATACCCGTGGCTCGAATGAACAGGAAGCTAACAATAACAAGATATAGCATTGATGCGTTGATCTCCAACGATATCAGGAGTTGCCTCATCCTGAGCTGCTCTATGAGTTTAGTGCCGTTTTAAATCATAGTCGTATTCCTGGAGGCTCAGTTTTTCTGGGGGTAGGGGAGGTGATGCTTGTTTTCATGTACTGGAAATTAGCCTATGTCATACACAGCAATTAGGGTGATAGCCTAGAGAAGCGTTCTATCCAACATGTTTCCAAGGATGGCATAAACTCACAGGATTCTGTTCCCACACGGTGAATATCATCACAGCTTTTGTACTTTCCTTATCTAACTCTTTATCAACATAAATAATGGAAGCCATGGCTGCTTCATTCTAAGGCTCTTTGATCATATCGGATACGTTTTAGTGTTGCTGGAATGTGGATACTTAGATTTATCCCAAAGTTTAAATGCAGTTATGAAAGTCATTGCAATTGATCCTTTCGGTGGTATTGTCGTGAATAATGACTTCTTGTGGACAATGACTTACTCGCATTGTCTGAGCAAAAGTATTGAGACGGCTAAATGAAACTGACACACCGTCAAAGACTCTTTCAACTATTGTGTCACTTCAAAAATTAACAATGATTGATAAAAGGATCAGAAAACCAACAATTCAAGGGGCATTCACGCTGCGATTCAGCCAGCCGATCAGTGGTGTGTAGTGTAAGCTGCTGTGGTGTAGTGGTTAGCATGCCTGTCTTGCAAGCGGATACCCACCGTTCGAATCCCGGTGCCAGCACACTTTTACAACCAGTACTGGCCGATAGCCAAGATTAGCATTGACCAGGTCCTTTCACATTGGCGGTAATTGATAGTTGTGTTTTGATAGTATGCTAGCCGAATATGCTTTCTGATTGGCTACTGGCTACCTGTTGAGCTTTCAATCATTTGAGAAGCAATCCCTGCCGACCAGCTGGCAGGCTGCTTCATTCAGCCGAGAGTTCCTTTCACACTAGGCTTTCAGCCGGCCGGTATTGATCGGGTGGCTGAATTGGCATAGTGTAGTGAATAGTATAATAGTATGAATCCGCCTTTAGGTTTCAGTTAAATTACCTATCGTCTAAGAGGTCAGTTTATACTTGTGTCCACAACACCTGATGCCTTTCGATTATCTACATCAGCAGGCTGATGTATCGCGGTTCGATACGATAACAATCACCTACACGGCATGTTCAATATCAGGTTAATGTGATCAATTACCATCATCAATAAACCTGCGTGAGCGCGAAACATTCAATCAATACAAGACTGTCAACAATCATGGAAATATGTTAATTCGTTAACTCAACTTGTACATATGAGTGTTTTATATAACTTACGCCAGCGGTACAATCCTACATGACCAGTCTCTGGTATTTACTACAGAGCCTCCCATATTTTTGCAGCCAGATTTTTAAGCAAAGGTTTCTATTACTGGCTTTCTAAGCTGGTTTTGCACGCTCAAATAGGGTAAAATTTTAGCTGTCGAGATGTGGGAGTTCTGAGTTATGGCTTCTCAAGGTTAAGAAAGAACTGAAACTTCAGTATTTTAAAGATGAAATTTCAAGGTACAAGGGTTTCATATATAAGCCGTTCTGGCTTTTGTCATAGTCCCGTAGATATTTGCTCATCAGCACGTGTGGGAGTGAGCGGGAATGAGCGCGAAGTTCAACAGGATAATGACAAACACCGCTGTTCTTCCTGTGACTAACAATGAGGCGTAGCAAAGCTTACCGTACTGAGAGGTACTCAACTCCATGCAGCCTCCGATCTCGGTACCAGATGTACAGTCGTACACACAGACAGACGTACCCGTGCATGAGCTGGGACATATTGTCGTCTGCAATGCAACATCACCATTTCATCTTATACTCAAATAGAACGTGCAATTACAGCAGGTGAAGGGCCCATATGTATAATCGATAAATACATGCAACACATTTTATAATATAGTGGATGTATAGTGGAGAGATCAAATCACCATTGTTATTTATCATTTAAAAGTATATTTAGAACAGAGGCACTGATTGCTAATTCTTTAAACCCCATACTCCGGTGTGGTGTTCGTCGCGAAAGTTGGCATATTGGTCACTGGTCACATGATGGGGGTACAAACTATGATTTCCGAATATTTGTTATGCCACACTGAAGCCAAAGTTTAGTACATATGGCCTTAAATATGGGTATTATAATATGCATTATTAGCAATGTAGCAAGGGAAACGCAAAATAAACACTCATCAAGCGCAAAATTAGCTCCCAGTGAAGCCTTTAGCAGTGCACATGATTTGTTGTGGTTATTGTTGCTGTGTTTTTGCTGAGATTTTGTTGATGCTGTCTCGATATCCATTCCAGTGAAACATCCGTACTAGGGGAATGCCCAATCTAGTGAAACTTATATTCACCTCCACTTCAAAGAGTTGTTATAATTTATGAGTCCGATTAGTTTGGTTTTATTTTCTTATGATCAGGTTCTGATCAAATCAAACATAGGATGTCAAAACAGCTCATGTTCAGGGGTTAACAAAACCCTAGAGATGAATTCTTGGCTTTTGTCACTCTCCCATCGATATTTGTGTATCAGCACATGCAGAAGTGTGCGGAAGTGAGCGGAAGTGAGCCCGGATAGGAGCAGGAGTGGGCGCGGATAGGCGTGGCAGTGAGCGCGAAAATTGACCGAAGAATGACAAAAAACAAGTTTTTTTCTATCAAAATTATGAAATCAAGTCACAAAATTCATAGGTTTCCTAATTGGAACCCAACTCCAGTAGTGGTGTAAAATTCGCACCTGTCAGAATGTAATAAAATCCAGTAAGTATGTGAAAGTCAGGCGATAATACTCCCACCTCTTTGTAGTTTAGTTTTCCAAAGTCTAAAAACTTTGAGTCACCACTGTTTCCAAGGTCAAGGTGTTCCATCCGATCTCCAATAAGCAGACATTCGTTGATGTCGCGATAGACGGCTGCCTGGCAGCTGTGATTCGCATGGCAGTACGTGGCGCACTCGACGACGTTACGTACGGATTTTATCAGGAGATAGTTCTCTCCACTGACTGGTAGCAATAGACAAAGACATCAACATAACCATAGACATAGACATCAACATATTCTGGCAGCACCGTTTGGGCTGAAATAAATCCTGCCGTCACAGCTGCAGGCAAATATCAAATCGATGTTGCGTAGTTTTCTGTTTCTTGGCACTGGTTGTTCTTCTAAAACTCGACTTGGAGGTCAACGAAAAACTTAGTGCGCAGCCCTTCCATTTTCTTTGCACCTGGACACAGAATAATGAAAATCAACAGTACTCACACGCTGAGTCAGTTTGATGCAGCATTATTCCGATAGATTCGGCCCTGTTTCCTCGGCATAAGTGCATTTCTTGCGCGCAGACATGAGACAGCACAAAGGTCACAAAGATGACCTTGAGTATCATATTGGCTCTCACCTAACTTCTATGACTGATACGTGCTTCCAGAGTTTCTGCTACTGAGGTACCGGCTAAACTGTACTGTTGATGTTTGTGATCAATAGAATCTATACATTGATCATTGAGCGTAGAATCAGGAGCAAGAAGCGTGAAATCAACAATACAGCCATGCTGACAATGGCTGTGACGGTATTGATTATCACATTTAGTGCATCTACATTAGCTTACATGGTATGCTGTCTCCAATTCTCTCCTCTCCTCTCGTTATCCAGCTCCATCCCATTCAAAAATCCACATGTACCGTTTACCACTCTCAGCATGTCACCATCTACTACCACCTGCTACTGGCTAGATGTCCACCTGTCCATAATTGCCCTCAGCATTGATGACAGAATGATAAGCTTGCTGCGTGCTGTTTGTCTCCCACCACTGAGCATGTCAATACATGATCCCTATTCCAGAGTGAAACATATGAGTTTTTACAGAGATGTAGAAGAAATGCCATCCGACTCTGGTGAAAGTAGTCCATCACAAGTGTGCAATTATAAGTATGCTGACAGTAATATCACCTCTCTACCTGCTGCTTCCTGCTGTCACCATCTGCCACCTGCTGACACCTGCTGCATGTCTGCTATATTCGCAATAGTCTGCTTCTACAAGTCTTTTACAACAAGTAGGAGGTACAAAAGTAATCCTCGTGCCTTGATAACTCTGCTTGCATAAACTCTGGCGCATGCTTTGACATAGGCGTAATGTGCTTGTGAGAGAAAGAACGGATCTAATCATCGATATTGACATGCAATAAATATCTTTGTACCAGTGTTGAAGATGTCCTTTCGAACATGGATTAGTGTTTTTCAGATATCTAAGTTTTCTACCGCATGCAGTCATTGGTGATACCTGACATACCTTTCGCCGAATGGCAAATTAATTTCACTACCTTAAAGGTACGTGCATTGCCACCATAAATATTTAGAACACCAATCGTAGGTTAAAAAAGTCAAGTTATATTATCTATTCTTTATAAGATATGGGTATATTTTCAATCACACTCACGCACACAGATAAGTGGGAAACGTCTCTGACCCCGATCAGTCAATCGATATACTTCTGTCAACAAAGAAAATAATAAGAATATCACACCTTGAAGTTGATCGAAAACATAACTTAATTTTGCAACAACTGCATCGCTTATAAATGAGTCATGGATACAAAGACAACAGCAGAAATACTAACTTAAATAACTGAATAAGTGATCAATTTGGGTTGTAAAATTAACAGCATTATACTAAAAATGACATGTCCAGGTCACAGTGTGAGTGTAGAAAAACCATTTCTTTGATTTGAGACGTTTTGCTGTTGAGCTGTCAGCTGCTTGTCAGTTCCTAATTCATAAATAATATCAAAAACATTTATTTTTGATATTATTTTTGATGTATTTATGTCTGACATATTGTTGAAAACCTGACATGGAAAATATTGTACAACATGACTGATCACAAATAGCCCGAGATAATGGAATAGTAGATGCCCAGGTGATGCATCTAGGAGGTGCACCTCAAGACATGAAAGTGTTGAGAGGTTGTGGATTTGAATCTCGCTGAGTCCTCCTGCTGGGTGCTGGGTGCTGGGTACTGGGTGCTTCAACCTGCCTTCAACCTGGCTGCCGTATATTGCAGCCTTGCCCTTAAGGTACTCTATTTCTCAGTGCGCAAGCATGGAGACAGACTCGCAATTTTAATAGAACTCAAAGAAAATTGGTGTTACAGTAAATAGTAAACAGGAATTGGGAATAAGATATAATGTCTTGATTCTTTACACCGACATTCCACGAATGATCTTTAGAATAGTGACTCTCCAACTAGAATTCAATGACCTCTCGCTCCATGAATGTCTCAGAAACCATGGCGTGGGTGTAGCTGTTCCATCCAAAGTTGCAGCTACCGACCTTTGACTCTCCATAACAGATTCCTGCGTAAATTTGTACGCTGACACTGCCGGCTGGCAGGCCTGAGCAAGTGCCCTCAACTGCAAGCACAACTTTGCAAACTTATCTTTTTACAACGGTACATGATATCACCGAGAGTTTGAACGACTATATATCAAGGCCTCCGTCATGACCTTGACCTTATCGCAGAAACTCTCAGTGTTTCCATTGCCATCATACTTGCCTTGTGTTTGCTGGATTTTATTAGCAGCTTTTGATAAGCGAAGTGACTGCATTTGTACCTGTGTCACCATACTCACTCATGATTGGTCGATGGAGGTTGGTCCTCTTGTTCAGAGAGTTGATGCTCTCGATAGTACCAGGATTGGAGCATTCGGCTCCATTGAAGAGAAAGTAGTGTCGACAGCACTTGCTGTACACATTAGTATCAGCGCCATAGTAACTCCTGGAGTTGGCGCTAAGCGACACCATCAGGTCACTCTCGCTGTACAGCTTGTTGTAAGTCGTAACGTCCTGTTGTAAGCATAGAATCGCATACAGCTACCAACTGAATAAAGTGATGTAGTGGGTACACTGTAACAGTACGTAAGTGCAGATAATTGCTGGTAATTGCCTACTACCAGTTTATTTCAGAATTCTAAAATAATTTGTGAATAACTCTCGTAGAACTTTTGAAAAATTCTTAAGACTTCTTAAAACTTATTATGTTGAGCAACCTAATGGCGGAGAAATAGACAACTACAAAAGATCTGTTTGCCAACATCTACCACATGTCGCACCAAAGCATTCTGTAGCATATTTTATCATTTCCTCTCCCAATAAGAGCGTATTAATGAAGCCAATGATGAAGTAAGCAAAGGAACATGCCGTAGTAAAAGTATTTCACTCACCAAGACGAGTCCACTATCGCTGTCATGTGCTATTTGACCCCAACCTTGTATGAAAGTGTTAAACTGTGGCATCCGGTACACGATCCTTCCTGTCTGATCGACAGCTACAGAATATCAGATTCATTTAACTACTGGCATTGTCTGCAAATCGAGTACATAGTTATCTATGGGCTTTCCGTAGCACCTGCAATCTTATTGTCACCCTCACGGAATTCCTCCACTACCAGCCGACTGTAGGCTTTCCAGCCTGTAACAGTATCGTAACTTCCCCTGTTATCGTAGGGACTGGTCCAAACGCTCAGGCTGATCTTACGGGAGCCTGCAGCTATCTCTCGGCAGTAACCCTCCACTGTAGAAGATGCCAAATGAAACAGATGCTGTGTTTCCTGTGATACGGAGTTAAGTGGCCAGGTTATATTAACCTTTACCTTCCATACCCTTGTACTCATCAACCACCTCCTCTGGATTGTTCATATTGGCTACCGTCTTGCCAATGGCCTGCGGCACACAATCATTGCTGTCTACCTGTCATAGATAGACAAACTAGGAACTGTTACATTCTGTTGCACATCATTTCATGTTGGTCAATTCACTGGCTTACCTTGATGTACCAAGTGGCAGAGTTCGGAGTTGTCCCATGAGTTTGAATTCGTGACGTAAAGTCTATGTTGATACGCAAAGTTGTATCAGACTCCATCTTGGTGTAATGGAAATACTAAACATATTGAGAGGTTAGTTCTAGAGCCGAATTCATGAAAAGCAGACAATCGCCGTCCAGGCTACGAATAGATTATGTTGTCTATCCTATATTTTGAAAGAAGCCTCGAACCAAATCACCGTCATTGAAAGTGAAGTTTGATCGGCTCCAAGAACTTACAAATAATTCTGTGTTCGGGTCATTTCCTTGTTCCCCATTCCGTGCAAACTCTCTGGTGTTGAAGAAGCTCAGTCCAGGACAGCTGGCTACCGCCGGTTCTGATGAGTAGGTGGTACTTCTGATTGACAGCTCATCGACATAGAGACGGGATGCTCTGCTGAACTTTCCCACATACATATAGCTGTTGTGAGTTTCAGTCCGGAGGTCTATGGTAGTGTCTCCCGACAGTAAATTGTAGCAGACGCCATGAACTGTGAACAAAGAAATGTCAATATGGCTGCAATGAAGCCAGCATGCATCGGAACTTAATTCAGACAACGACTCCTCTGAGGGTTTGTTCCCAACTCGAGAATGAAGTAACCTTAGTACAGAAAGTAATTGAACACATTTTTATAGTAGTGTTGCATTCCTTCAATATGATTAATGAATACAGAAGATACCTGAATATAGTTATAGTCCCACTTACTTCCTGTTGTCTTGTGGTGATGAACCAAGAAAAGAGACCAAATGGGAAAAATTATTAAAGTGTGTAAGTAAATTGAATAAAGGGTAAGTAAAAATTCCTGCAAAGAATCTCTCAGGTAGATCCACGTACTTACATGTACTTACATGTATATATCAGTCAAAAGAGTCTAAGTAGCGTTCTCTGAACATATGTAGCTGCTAATTTTTGTAGTAAGTCTGAAGGGCCTTTTTATTCCATATTAGTGAGGAACTACCAGTGATGTTAAGTTTATCATTCTATTAATTCGTCAAACTAGAGATCCAAATCTGGGTCAAGCAGAAGAGCCTCCTATTCTCATCTAACTCAGTCAGCATCCAGTGCATATACATCAGATAGAAATAGGGTACAGGCATACTATCCTATGAGTGTGGGAGCATTTGCCGTTCCTGTACAGAATCACCTTATGGTTTATATGAATTCGTGCCTAACCCTTCCCTATGGTAAAGAAAACTCCAAATTCTTAGCAGTACCCAAGAATGCAAACCCATCTATAGCATGAGCTTCTTTATTCTAAGAGAAGGCAATAATTTTGAGAGGCCCGTTTAAGTGAATTGCTAAATATCTAAGCAAAGGAATCAACAGACACTTGTTAACAGCTATGGGGGTAGAGGTTGAAGATTTTGTGAGCCCCGTAGGAATTAAGAAAGTTCTCATGTTTGGTGCTCAAGATTCGCTCACTTCCTGTTGTTTTGTGGTGATCAACGTCATTGTTGCCGTTGTAGTTGGCACTCTCGATCGGTGCCGGACTGGAGCATGCAGCGCCATTGAAATAGATGAGCCAGCGACCCCAACAACCTACTGGGCCGTGTCCTCCTCTCAGAGTTCCTCTGAACCTGACTCTCAGGGTGGTCCAGTCGTACTGCTTGTGGAATGTTACCGCCTATAATAAGGAAATTAGACATATATGTGAACGCAAAGTGATAATTAACAAAAATTATACAGCCTCTGTTCTTACTGGTTCAGCTAGTCTAGTATTGGGGGGTGTGGCATAGCAATACTCATTCCATGAGTGCAGAAAAAATATTGATGCTTAATTTAAGGTTTTTTGGTAAGGATATGACACCACCTTACTGAGTAGTCAGCAGTATTTGCCCCTTCAGGATTTTGCCCCTGGACCCTGGCCTTTGGGTTGGAGACCCCGTTCATCAACTTGCTGGTCCCTGGTCTTTACCTCAAGATGTTTGCTATCGAAAACTTACAAAGAACACGTGGTTGTTGGTAGCCGTGTCCTGATCCAGTCCGGAGAGGTAGAACTCCTTACCAGAAACTCGTGGTTCAAACGAGCAGGTATCTGGAAATTATCAAAAAACCATGAGAAGTTTTCAGGCTGGTTGTTAAATTTTTTACCCAGTTGCCCCAATCTGGCTTTTCACTCCGCTCAAGTGCTCAACACACTGCCCTATGGGCAGTGAAAACGGTGATCTACGTTTTTCTTTAGATTTGAGGTTGGCAACATTGGACATTGTGGGAAGGTTAAGAAAGTCAAAGTTAAGTGAAAGTTAAGTGACAATACAGTCTAATTTTCTCGGCAGTACGATCAGTGTTCTCACTGCCGGTCTAGATGTAAGTAAACCACTGCTGAGCAACTGGTGATGATAAGCCAAAACAGCCACCTGTTAAAGAAGAGCTTATATTTAGAGCACATGTAGGTTTTTTAACACTCTTATATTTCTTCCCGGCACTCACAAGTATTTTAGCTGCCAGAATTGAGAACTGGAATTATTTCTTGGTTTCCTAATGTTCTCTTGAGGTCTTGTTAGTACAGTTTTACTAAGCTGAGTTCAATTGTGGTAGGCACACGCTGTAGCGGCTCAAGCTATGACTTATCACCAGTGAGGAAAAAAGCGCTTTGTGCTAGTATTTACGTATGAGCACCAGCAGAACCTCCCGGGTTATCTCCTTACATTTTCATCAGTAAATAGCTTGATCAACTACGTTTCCATTTTACTGCAATGCATGTAGCCCTACATGATTGACATTGGCTGCTACCAATGATAGTGTCACATCCACTTCTCATGATGCCTGGAATGCTAGTCTTTATTTTTGCTCATTTTCGTTCATTTCATTCTGTGAGTAGTGTCAGCTTCTATGGGGTGAAATGTGGTTGGTAGCAGCTCAAGCCTGACTGTCCATCTTTCCCACATATCACACTACTTTCCATGTAGTACACATAGAACATTTTTTGGGGGGCTTCCATTCCTTAAACCCCTGACATGGGCATTGCTCCTGGACTCCACGGGGGCATGGACGGCCTCTGGACTCTGGTCAGCCTGGATAACATACTTGCAAAGTCTACCTCCCTGCACAGATGGATATGATTGCAATACACCCAGATGTGAGAGAAGGCAGTAGTATTTCCAGCTATGAGTTTCCCTCTCATTATATCAGTGATAATAAGCCATCATGCCGCAGATGACCTCGGTAATATCTGTGTCGTTGTGTAGACAAAGCAGAGTTTTTGATGTGAATGAGGAATGATATTCAAACCCGCTACCTATTGTCACAAGTGCTCACTTCCATGGAAGGTAAACAGCAGATAGGCCATCAGTGCATGTACCCTCATCAAGCTACACAACGTACGCAATACACAACAAACATTGCTCCGGCTGTTGATTGTTGACAATCTATAATATTTCTCTTGGTGCTTTGTATTATCAAATGAATAATGCATTGCCAAAAAGGCTTGAACATCAGAAAAAAAACATATTAATGCTTCCAACTTGAGATGTGCTCAAGATCTCTATCCACATCAGGTCAACAGCCTATCTATCGACTGTAACCTGGTTCATCCGCATTGATGAAACCACTAATTAATTTTCTCATGTCTTCCCTTTTGAGATGCGAAACAGAAATCATTAATATATGTAGTGCCATTTGTAAAATAATTATCGACATCCAGTAAACATTTTCTATCGCTATTC
>ERZ1740065.2222-NODE-2222-length-12014-cov-12.108872_pt1 | contig 12014 bp, 10 predicted proteins | sample MGYA00581738_ERZ1740065 | MGnify/ENA primary metagenome ERZ1740065 (study PRJEB43018, sample SAMN04849749) | marine metagenome | isolation source: floating plastic debris | place: Pacific Ocean | collected 2008-09-01 | study: EMG produced TPA metagenomics... | reverse complement strand
CTCCCTCCTCTCTCCTTCCCTCTCTCTTCCTCCCTCTCCCTCCCTCCTTCTCCCTCCCTCCGTCTCCCTCCATCTCCCTTCCTCCATCTCCCTCCCTCCATCCTCCATCTCCATTTCTATATATGCATATCGAGATATCAATCTATATCGGTGATAACTAAACAGAATTTGTTGAATTGAGCTGCCAATGCACGGGCAGTGTGTTTCATCAAGTGCTCTAGAACAGGCCATCGTAGGAGATTATTCACAGCAGACGTCACAGTTTGCGGACGTAACTAACTACTAGTTTAGTTTACTTATGGTGTATAGTCAGTCAGCCCATAAAGTTTGTATTGGCAGTTCAGACTCTCTCTCTCTCACATTGATTTCTCATTGTCACTTGGCTCTATTACAGTGATAAGATTGCTCACTCCGTTGCCATGTTTCGTATCCTGATATACATAGAGCCGTGATATAAGCTGCTCTTTGTACCGATCAGCACGTAGAGTATGTACACTTAGCTCCTACTCGCTACGTTACAGAAACATGTCATTTTGGAAGAAATGGTGGAAAAAGAAGAATAAGGACAAGAAAGGTGCTGAATACGAAGATGCACCATTGCCGTCCGAGACGATATTTGCTGATAATGACCTAGAGAAGCGTATCCGCGCTCGTAGAAACAACCTCTCTGTGTCAAGGTCGGGTCGGTACAAAGCCAAAGGTAAAGAACGCCTGCAACTGACGGACGAACTGTTCGGAGATGAGAATGCTGATGGACACTCAGATTGTAACAATAAGAACAACAACAACTCTGTTGACGCTTCACCTAGGCCCATAGCTCAAACTGCTGTACCCCTGGATAAAGCAGACGTGGGCTAAACTCTCCTCACACGGCTCGGGGAGACAAATCAGCTGAGCCTAGAACTGGTATTAACTGTATTAACTTACCGCCCTACCTAGCAACATTCACCACAAGTTTGCTGCACCTGTTAGAGCTTATACTACGGCCTATCTGCTGTCCAGAGCAGTTTCTCTTTCTCTCTGGTAGCTCCATATGATTCACGATCTCGCTTCTCTCCGACTTCATATCATATTTTTAATACGTATCTAATCCAAAACGGTTATATAAAGAAGCTCAAAGTTTCTACTTTTTCATGCAATGAGTCAGTCCTCCATGCTGTTATCTCCTGCTGTGTATAAACACTGTGAACATATCCCTAGCTGATGATTTTATGTGGCGATCTCTCTGCTCATACATTCCAAATGATTAAGTAGAATAGACACAAATGAAGTTTTAAGACGACTATACATACTGAATAAATTGGTGCTTCTGCGCTCATATAACACACCCGCACCCAATTAGGGTTCTTGTTCTTCTTGGCCGAAGGTGCAATGAATGAGTACTTCACATGCGCCTCTCATCCACATTTATACTTGATGGACAGTTGTTTCCTAAGCCCCAAGAATAGTCCGAACTCACCATCGAGGCAGGTTTCGTAGGTAGTGTCTAAGCTATAAACGTAGTCATGCTGACGTCTGCGAGAGATTGCCAGATTAGACATGGTGGTTAGTTGTCGTAAGTTATATGGACCAGCTGTGAACTATGAGAATGCCTTGCTACTTAGCCCAGCCTCCATAAAGACAGACTATAATGATAAATGGCTTTCTACCCTTCTGTCCAGTATCATCACTGTCATTAGCTGTTCATCTCTTCACCAGCCTCTCTATATCTCCCTCCCTCCCTCAATCCTGCTCAGCACTATTGCCTCTATCTACTCACACTCTAGTTATATGTGACAGCTATCTGCATATAGAATCGTGCATTGAGTTCTGGACTAACCAAATATTGTTGTTAGCCTTGTCGATCACCAGGCTGGATACTGACACAGTATTTGGCGAGCGTGAAACACTGTCAGAGAATGAGCAGTAGTTAACTTAGACTATAATTAGTGTAATGAACGGGTCTAATGTTGGTAGTACGACTGGAGACGACAGCAACTAGCAATCATCCCTATTTCTTAATACACAACAGGGTACTACTATCACTGGCTACTACTCCCAGAATGCATTTCATTGCCATCATATAACATCTGAAACAAAGTGATATATACCTGACTCTAAACTACTTGTACAAATCAAGTAAAAAACCACTACCGGTAATGCATCCCTTCCCTACTGCTACTGTCACAAAAAATACCATACCACAAAATGGACCAGCACCACGAACATCACGAAGCACAATAAACGCAATAGGGAGTTGTGTCCTCAATTTTTGATCACATGACCTAAAAATGGCGAATATATCCTCCCCAAAACCCAATTGTCTACTTGTAGTATCTACTTCTTCCAAGGGTAAGTATGCTCCCCCCATCTCAATGTAGCGAATTACTGTGCTATGATGTTTTGTGATTAGTATATTTCACGCCAGCAGAGCACCATAATTGCGATGAATGATAACGAAAGGAGCTCTACACTGTCATCATTTTCTTTATGAACTGTACTTACCTACCTGGTGATGTATATATACTTCCCATTCCAGGTATATCTTCCCAGTCTTTCGTACAGGTATATAACATCCTACATCAAGCACAATTCCAAATACAGCTGGCATCTCCAGGGGTACGTCACAGCATGACAACAATCACTGTAACACGTTTCATATCTACTTAGTATAGTACTTGCTTGTTTTAGGGGAAGAATTTCGAACTTGTAAATCAGGATGACACAAACAGAAAGTGGGTCGCCGACTTTCGAAGCAAATCATATTCACACCCGATCGCTATAGAAAGCGTGGATGGTAAGATATCTGTATTGTTTGCTTTTGATTTTATGAGCGTATCAGCAGGTCGGAGGCAGCTACATCATGCAGCTGAGTAGTGAGAGCTATTTTAGTTCAGTAGCCATAACCAAGTAACGTCACGTCAGTCAACCTTCGGTACTACTATCGTCCCTCATCAATGAGTTTCAATTTCTCCCAGCTAGCCGGTACTCTGCAATAATAGTCCCTCATTCCCCTGGAGCTGTCGATGACTTGTCAAAGAGTCAAGGCCTTGGAGAGATCCTTAGCGATTTTCTACTCAACAAAAGTACGTAATAATAGCTGTAGCTGTATATACACCGTGTTTACGTATCACATGGTATATACACCATGTGTACGTATAAAATGGCTGCTGATAGTGTGTCAAATGAAGAGCAGGCCTGCAGAACAGCTCCAAGTATGCATGAATGTTGATGATGTTGTAGTTACATCGACTTGTAATATTTATGGTATTAACGGCCTCTTAATCCGCACACTGCCAACAAACACCTTAATAAATTCCTTTTATAGAACTGATATGCACAATTGGAGATGGCTGTGCGGCCCTTTGTAGCGCTAGAAGTCAGACAGGCTTATGGAGTTTCAAGGGCAGGTGCCTGACTGCAGTGAGATGATAATCCCGGCTAATTCTGCGCATGTATCAGGTCGTAATGTCTTCAAAGTATTTGCTGCTGATTTGCAGACATCCCTGTATGAAGTTGCACGGTTGGATGACTTCTCTTCTATGAATTTGATCTTGGAAGACTTCATGAGAGACAATGGTGCTCACTATTCAGGTATGATGAGCTCCATTTAGACATGTTTTATTTGATCTATATCATTAACCTTTCCCCCAAATTTTTCAGCAAGCACAGCTGAGACCCTGCATATCGTTGTGGATGGTCACGTGATCACTGGACAGAACGAACAATCGACAGTGGCTGCGGCGCAGAACCTGGTGCTACTAGCGACACAGAATCGGTGAATACAAGTACACTGATGTATTCTCATCAGGTCATTACAGACGTATGTAAACTTATCTTCTGTTTGGTTTTAGAGCAAAATCTGGAGTTTTGCCACGATAGAAGTAAAGCCAAGAGTTTGCGTAAAGACGTCATGACTGTGAAACTAGTCCAACTCTAAGTCATGATCGCTGATTTCATTGACTCCTGACAGGTCGAGCAGTGTTACCAGCTGTTTCCCCGCCGTTTTCTCTCCCTCATCATATTTAAAGCGGCTCAGTTTCTCCTGCAATGTGTTCAATCGTCTCTTGGATAGCAATTCATCATTGTCTGCTTTTTGTGTAGAACAGAATACATTTCCATCAAGTTGATCCGTTAATTGTGGTGATATGAGGGCAGCCGGTTTGTTAGTCTTTACGCTTTCACTGCCATTCTCTCCGTTAGGAGCTGGAATGTTTTGTTCAAGACTTGTATGTGCTCTGGCTGTTAGAGGCCTTTTAGGGTAGATAGGGCTGACGTCTAGGTCTGCTAGTACACCGATATCAGTCGCAGTGTCATCAACGTCTGCAAAGCGATTCTTTTTATTTGAGACGCCATCATCATCTCCATTCCTTGTTAGATTCCTCTTAGAAGTTATGGTGGGGTTGGTGTCACTCACAGATGTCTCATCTTCAGTCGCTCGATCACCGCCAGGGCTGACATCTTTGAGCTTGGTCAGCTCCACCTGCGCAATGACGACGGTGTTTCTGCGGGTCTACCATTGAATGGGGACAAACTTTGCAAACACACGACAAATAAGATTCACCTTCTCATCACATGACCTTGAACTTCTCTCCTGTACTCTTGCCAACTCTCTTTCTCTCAACTTGTCTAACTTCAATGTGGACAAAATTACGTCGGCCTGTGTCAAGTATTCTTTATCGGCGTCCAATGGAAACGCGGTATGTAGCGCATTGATGTCTCCCATCAGGGCAGCACCCTGAATATGTAGACATCAATAACAGCACAGAAACGATTATCATGGTGATACCTATTGTGATATTGACCTGCATGGAGGACTCCATGATGATTACCGCATTGATAGCATCTTCTACCATCACATCTGTGCGACACATGAGGCGCGCGTGAGCCTGCGCCAGACGTATCAGACTTTGAAGCAGTCTCATGGTGGTGCGAGCAGCGTTACGCACGTCTGCACTCCGCTGCGCTCTGTAATACGCCTGCAGAACTCTGCAATGGGAACATAACATAGTGAGAACGCTGTCTCTCACAACTAGTGCGCAACGTAAAACTGACCGCGTCTGCTAGAGTGGGATGACTGTTCTATGATTTTGGTGCAGGATATAATCTGCTACAACACTATGATCCCTTCTACTTATGACTACAACACTTTTAACATAAACATGATGTTTATTTTTCCGTTGCATGCCATTTCTTCAATATGATAGTATCATTGCTACGGCAACAAAACAGTTTGGGGAAAGGGTCTGCAGTGAAGCACAGATAGCCTGCCATTTAAAAGGTAGGAGGGGTCGGGTAGTGCGGAGAGCCTTACATGGAGGCATCTGCAGTGAGCTGTGGTTTTATTGACTTGATGAGGCTGATGTAGGCCTGAACCTTCTGAGTGCTCCACAGGCTGCTGGCAGTCCTGGAGTCTGTAACGACTTACTACTGACATAGCCTGTATCACAGTGCTCTCTCGTCATACCTATACCTGATCCACTCACCAAAGGGATGCTTGCCAAGGAGCACGTGATCAGAGACTATCTTGTCCCACCTCGCATTGTGGTTATCAAGTAGAACCAGTACAATATCAAATCTGCTGAGTAATGGGCTAGCGAGGGCGATGTTGACACTGATGTCTTCTGACTGGTCGTACTTGCCTTTAGGGTTGGTGGCTGCTAGAATCGCACATCTTGTATTCAGCTTACACACCATTCCAGCCTGCCAGACAGAGAGACAAGAATTCTCCTTCCACCACAGAAGAGGACGAGAGACGTGGTAAGGCTAAGCCCCGCCCACTTTCTATGATATTCTATAAGACAGCTGCTATGTAGAGAGTTGACCTTCTGGTCTTATTCTGTAATTATTGGAATAACTGAAACAAAATGAACTACATATACAAGGAGGCGGGTCTTTGATCTGCTTGACTTTATAGCTTTCAGCTTGAGTGGAGTCTGATCATAAGTCTATGAAATGGTCTGCATAAAGAACCAGCCAGCTTGAAACCCATTAAAACTGAATCTTCAAACTCATCTGGGTCATACATCATAAACCCGTTCAAGTATTGCATATGAAAGCTGGGAACCCTCCCACTCAACAGCTGATGGCAGACAGACGAGACAATACTTCTGTATTGCCTTCATCAGTGTGGGTTACCTTGGCAACGCTGATGGTCTGCTGTTCCATAGCCTCATGTATGCTTGTCTTGTCTTGCTCTTTGATGCTGCTGAACTCGTCTATACAGCAGATACCACCATCAGCCAGCACTAGAGCACCTGCTTCCAGCTGCCACTCACCTGCCATCACATTTCTACTATTAGCTCATTAGCAGTTTTTTATCAATCAGACAAGTGCTGGACGTACCGGAGTCACGCATTGCTGTCACGGTCAGACCAGCACTGGTGCTGCCAATTCCTGTAGTAAACACTGACCTTGGCATGACCTTGCAGGCATACTTTAGGAACTGAGACTTGCCCGTACCTGATAGGCAGCAGGTATACAATAATCTGTCAACTCTCACAAATAGATGGACACAAATAGGCATTACCTGGGTCGCCAACGAGCAGCAGGTGAATCTCGCCCCTGACCTGGGTACCGGAGTCGTCTTGCCTATGCAGTCCACCAATCATAGCGAGCGCGGTGGCCAGCTTGACTGCATACAATCCATAGACTTGTGGACACACACTCGCCAGTATAATATTCCTTCCAGCGAACGGCCGACTCGAATACTCCCGCCAAAATTCTTCAAAATCCTGCCGCTAAGAGAAGACAACTCCTTGACATGATCCACAGAGTGTAACAGTGAGTAAGAGTGCGCTGCACCAGTTACCAACTCATCCGTGACAAGCCTAGTGGCTGACTGCTCGTTGATCACCTGCAGGCTGTTGCTTCTCATCACGAGCTCTATGTCACACCTATCGTGATTGCCCAATGCCTTCCATCTCTGCTCCACAACACCTGATCGACACGAGGCGAAAGGAAGGTGAGTGTTAGACACCTACATTCACAGGAGCCTGACCAGTTGGGTTTTACCAGTGACAATGATGTCATCGCCCGGTTTACAGGAGTCGACCATGTCATCCTCCAATACCACCCACATAGATTTGGGAATACTGCCAACGGGCAGCATGTGAATCTGTTCCTGTAGTTTCACCTCCTGGTAGTTTCGGCATCGCTTCGGCTGTCCATCTGTGACACAATCAGAACATCAGATCTCAGACTGCACATGTGTGAATGGCTGCAGGCTTCAGTCAGAGTATCAGTAGAGTACTAGGAATCGTCCTCTCTTGCATGAAGATTATACTCTCGACGAACTGGTTAACTTTGAATTTTGCATAGAAATCAACTCAGAGCCTCAAGACACAAGATTAGAGGTTGGAGACTAGAGGTTAGAGGCTAGAGGTCAGAGGTTAGAGGTCGTTTTTATTGGATTACAGCCTCTACTAGATCAAATCATAACCAGAAACAAATACTGTAAAGGTGGTCATTATTGTGGCCTAAAGTACAACGGTTTTATATGTGTGGGAGCAAAACATATCGGTTGTAACAATAACGGATTGGGATGATATAGGCTTACTAAGCTCTATATAACTAAAACAAATGTTTAATAATGTTGCTGAGCAATATAAATGCTATAAATAGCACCTCATAATAATTACCACGATTACAGTAAATTTATAACGGCAGCAGGGCTTCAACACCTTTGAACTCAATTCAATACGGGTGTGGGTGCACCTAGCATCTAAATTTCTTATGGCAAAAAATTGTTAATTCTCTCTACCATGTGAGAGAGAATTATCCAATCAGAAACACTGAGTCTGAAAGTAAAATGTCAGAGTAGGGGTGGGTAACTCCTGGCACCATACTAGGTTTCCAACCAACCTAAGAACGCGAATAGCTTGTATTGCTGAGTTACATATATAGTAGTAGAAAGTAAAGCTGCCACTGAATTCATAGTCGATGCAATGGAGATAGATTGTGTGTAGTGCGAGTTATATCTGAGTGAAAGACATCTATTTATGTGTCTAAGCAGGTGAGGTCAAGGTCAAGGTCAGGCGTGTTGAAAATAAAATATCCCTCCACTGCTCCTAGAGGCACATGATCATATATAGGTTACATAACAGGACACTGCGTCTAAACCTCGAGGGAACAGAACGCACACCGGTTCCTTTAATTCTGAGGGAATCCGGGTCCATCGCACCAATCAGATCTACCGAACTGAATGAAGCTCACTACCAACGCTTATAGGCTGGACCGCAAATAGTGTATTACGTTATATCATCACATCACAGACTGTCTGCTGCTTACCGTCCTGGTTGGTAGGGTTGAAGTTGGTCGACCTGCAGCCGTCAGTCGGGCAGCGAGTTGGTTTGCTGATTATGTAATGCTGGTTGAAGTCTGCGTGAGCCATAAACATCTTCTTGCATTTGGAGCAGATGTACTCTCTCTCGTACTCCAGCACTTTCAGCAACGTAGTCCGAATCAGTGTACCTGCAGAGTGATGACTTTAGAGTTGTCTTCTCATGACAAAGAGACGCGACCATCCAGGATACTGTATAATGGGATTTTATAGCGACAGAAATTTTGGCGTTTCTTCAACATCAAGAGTAAAAATGATAGCGATCCCATAAATGAGAAGACAACTCATATATAAGGTATGATGAACATAATTTTGATAGTGAATCCTAACAATAACGATAATATTTCATCAATATTTTCACGGCCAATAGACTATCACTATCGAATCTGGTTCTACAGTAGATAATGATTGATTATCTGCCAATGGAATGCACTTAAGTAAATTTCAAGCAGAGCCATAAGAAAACTAATAAGAAGAGAAATGATGCACGCTGAGGTATGACATACCAGAGACGGATATGAACTTTCCGACATCCTTGGTGCTGGGTAGCTGAGATCTGACCAGCTCCGGACAGTTCATCAGTCCAATCATCCTGACATGACAGTTGGTCTTGACCGACTGGTAACACAGCATCACAGAAATCTAGTGGAGATGACGCATGAATGGTTCCATATACCATAGTAGTTCACGTGGAGTACCATATATTGCTGCTGACTGTCAGTAAAATCTGTGACGACTTGATGTTGGGCAGTCATCAGAGCTGTGTCCATTTTCTGCAGCTGAGGGTATGGATCCTGAAGGAGAGTGTTGACTAACTCCACATTGTAATCGTACAGATCCGCACAGCTTTATACATGTAAAGGAATACAAGGGAGATAGCAATGGAGTCCGTAAGTAGATAAATATGCCATCGGTACGCAGAGTAACTCACTTTATCATAAATGGAATATGCTCACTGCAGTCTACCTCTCTTAGCACTTGCAGAAGTTGTTCTCGCTCTATAGAGCTGATGTACTTGGCAAAAATATCTGAAGAACATCAAAAATATCGATTAGAAGCGTAGGGATCTTGTTCTACATGAAGTCACAAGTATATTTTTCAGCAGACACATCACGCCTACAGGATATGTGGCGTAAAAATAGCAATTAAATGCTATCTACGATGGTAACAGCATAAGCCATACTGACCGCAGTCGGAATCACTCGAACTTTCATCCATACTGTTTCTTCAGCCGTTTTAAGCTAGTAAATCTATAACATGGTATATAGTAAAATGAATATATGTTTCATGATTATGGTCTATCTGGATAAGAAAGTTATTGATTCATAGTGGTCACCATAAATCTAGCAAAAATTGCTAGACGAGTTCCTGTTCCCGTGGTTTTGATCATCACGCGCGTCTAAAATCGAGCTTTCTGATTGGTAATTCACTAGCCTCTAATCTAAATAACTAGACCTAGTTCTTTCATTATTCTATTCTCGGATTTAGGAGGTAGATAGTTTCGTCATCAAAACATTCCCGCTATGAACATTTAAATTACTAGCAAAGTTTCGTTTACGGATAGTGCAAGGTCACCAAGGTCAACTAACAACTCCGTTGCGGCTGAGAACAAGGTTCTCTTCGTATGTATCTTTACTGTATAATTGGTGGGATGCAAGACTTTTTCGCCACCAACTTGTTCACATATTCATTCTTACTAGACATGTGCACCAAATCACGGTTCTGAAAAGATGTACTCAGATTGCATGAACTAAATTTCATCTTGCTTCTATGAACGTGGCTTCTAATTCCAATGGGGGACGAGCAAGTACGCTGATAGCTGATCTGACCCTACGTTGAAGAATTTCTATAAGCAGTACAGTTAGAGCTAGAATGATTTTCGATGGTCATAATGTTACAGGCTTGTCATCATAGAAATTATCCTCCTACCCTACGCTTTGGTACTAATCGATGTATATAGAAAGCATAGCAAAATATTTGTACTTTTTCTTTTAGATGTAGACCAACCCGAGGTTTTTGGATTTGGTTTTTGGATTGCTGCATGATGAAGTCAGTTTTGCTTCTGAAAGCTCCCAAGGAGGATGATCCTTATTTAAAGGTTTGCTAGATTACCCATGCCTTAACATGACACATCAGCTGGTCCATGCTATCATCTCGACCTGTTATTGTTACTGCTATGTCCCACATATGCATAGGGAAATTGATGCACGTAATTGAATAATGAATTAGTGTCGATGACATTACGCTCATATACGTTGTTTCATTTCCATGCTGGCGGTTTCATTAGTAGAAGGCGGTGCTGTTTACAATGAAGCCTTTGCGTCTGATTAACAGTGCATATCCTGTAATGCGGTACAGAGGCGATGGCTTGTTAGTTTTACATGTCGCTAATGATAACCACATGTCATCTGACTACTGTCCTCTCCTGAAACCTTTCCTCAAAATAATGACGGTATGTATTACTAGGTGCTTGAGAACCAAGGCTATCAGACACACTGCATAGCTGTGCTGGCATTCCAGTACATCCATCTGAGAGAGTTGGCTGACAGACTGGCTGCCGGCTCCACTTACTCCAGCCTCATTCTCACCAGCCAGAACGCTATAGAGGCGTGCAGACGAGCATCCGCCGAGTATGCAGTTGACTTGACGGCTTGGAAAGGGAAAAAGAATTTTGTTGTTGGTGAAGCAACGCGTAAGAAAGGTGAGAGAGCTTGTACTGTAGAAATTACATGTGGTATTTGCTCCAGATTCACCTAAGGGAAAATTAGCACTTTGCTTCCTACTGTGTCACCACCTTGCTTGCGCACACCTCCTGTCAATATACCATAAGCCGATACAAATACTCACTGATTGTAATTGCTGCAATATATACTGACTATGCGCCGTTGCAGCATATGATAGCCTGGGTCTAGATTGCATGGGATCTGAGGCAGGCAATGGCGATGCCCTCTCTCACATTATAAGAGACAGTAAGTGCTACATTTCCTGTCTCATACTCCTATATTTCCTAAACAGACTTGCGATTGCTTTCAGACTTGCGCACTGAGGATAGCCTGGCCCTTCTTTACCCTAAAACATCATCGAAGACAAACCTGGCTACTAGCCTCGCTGGCTACGGTCTGTGTATTTGTTGTTCTCTCATACCATTCTTCCTCTTTCTTAACCTGTTGCTGATAGTTCAAAGAGATAATTTCTTATTTAGTTTACTCAATTATGCATTGCTATGTGAAGCTCTGCATCTCCATGTCCATGTTTCAGGATTTAGTATTGATGATATCGATGTCTATGACACACAGCCTAGCTCGGAGTTGGATCGTGAACTCTCTGCCTACATCCAGCTGACGGTAAATCGAATCCACTCTCATGCTTGTGTTTCTAAGAACGGCGTAATGTCCAGACAGAGCCTACTATATGACTACTATATGGATTAATTGTACGCAATCAGCGTTATTTAATTGACTAGTAATTCATTTACTATACGACTGTTTGAAGTTTTGCATTAATTCATTGTAACCTTTTTAACTAGTTAGGGTTTATGTGTTTACTATTTAAAGAGTTGTTTTATGTGTTGCTGTGTTAATTCTGTTTACCATCGATATTGTCTATATTGTTGGCTGGGGGAGGAAGGAGAGGGGGGAGAAAAAGGAGCGAAGAGAGGAGAAAGAGAAAAGAGAAAGAAGAAGGGGAGGAAGAG
>ERZ1740065.2221-NODE-2221-length-12026-cov-11.229638_pt1 | contig 12026 bp, 8 predicted proteins | sample MGYA00581738_ERZ1740065 | MGnify/ENA primary metagenome ERZ1740065 (study PRJEB43018, sample SAMN04849749) | marine metagenome | isolation source: floating plastic debris | place: Pacific Ocean | collected 2008-09-01 | study: EMG produced TPA metagenomics... | reverse complement strand
CCACCCTCACATCCATCCCCCTTCCCCCCCCCCCCCCTCACTCCCTCCCTCTCCTCCCCTCCCTCCCCCCCTCCCTCTTTCTCTCATTCACTCCCTCCCTCCGTCTCTCCCTCCCTCTCTCTGCCTCTCTTCATCAAAACATTACTACTTCTCTAGTTCCAAGTGGCAGGAAAGGAAATACTTCCGCATCATCAAAAGCTCAACCAAAGAAAGCCAGAAATCTACAAGTATCCAAAGTAAAGGTTAGACCTAGCACATCAACTCCTGTGTGTAAATATGATATACAGCTCGCATCATCGGCACTCCAGCCAATCAGATGTATCAAGTTGAAAGATTACTGCATACCTGAGGATGTCTACTGAAATATTGTTGAGACCAGGCTGATTGTAGTCTATGTGCATCTCGCTTGAGTCTGCAGTTTCTATGTCAATAGTTGACCTATATATGAGGTGATACGTTATTGGTGATCTGCTAGGTGTCCTCACTGTTGCCTACTTCCTACAGAGGTTTGCGGGAGTCAACCGGCGCGCAATGCTGAAGACAGACAACACTGCGGTGAAAGGTCGGCAGGCAAGTAAAGCACGCCAGAGCCTCAAGAATGCTGTGAAGACGACTCAGCGGCAGCAAAGGCAGCAGGCGGTGAATAATAGGAGAGGGATCACTACAGCAGTAAGTACAACCTGGCACTTACCAACACCATAACCTGTCTCTAGCCTGCGTATCTGTAGTCCGGGTGCAGTGGCTGGTGCCTCCTGTCTGGCTATGGGTGGCTGGCAGCCTGGCTATCAGCTTGGGCATGTGGATTGGCTGATTTGGTGGGCTATTTTTTCCTTAAGAATGTCTGTCAATAGGACACTGGCAGTCAAGCTGTCAGCCATTTTTCGTATTCCGCTATTTTTGAGTCTTACACAGATCCATTATTTTATATTTTGGTAACTCGTGACTGGCTGGCCCTCTCACCTAACATAAAGTAACTAATATAACGTACCTAATGCATTTATTACTAAAAATCTCCTCAAATATGGCTTTCTATGAAGAAATCAAAAGGCCACTAGCTATAATCAGAAGCTGGTGGGTTAACTAAACTGATCTGCCTAAAAACTGAGAGCAGCCTGGCGCCGCATACGGCAGCCTGGCCCTTAAGGCACATTTATTTCTTAGTGTGAAAGCATGGAGACAATCTCGCGATTTTAACCTATTTTTTAACTTTTTAACAAGAAAGAAAAGCCAAGAGAGGCTCACATCAGATTGGCTTGCGGCTTTTTTGCATTTCAAGAAAAAAAAACAATGAGGCAGTTAAATAGGTAAAACAGGACCAGAGGCGGGATTTACCTATTCATAATGACAATTTTCACCTTGCTCATGTCTGTTTCTCCACATGTTATTTGATTTTATGCTTTCATGAGAATCATTACGATAAAAACTGCTCCGCTCCAATATTTTACAGTACACTCAAAATTACGAAAAGCCAGCTATAGCCTGTAATCACACGCTCTTGTCTCTCACACAGGCATCAGCAAGTCAGGCTCGCCAAAGGCGAACGAAGGCCGGTCTCGGTGTGCTGCAGTCAGATATTGTAGCCCAGGAACTTGAGCAGAAGAAGAAAAGGCTCGCTTTCAAACACAGCATAGAGCAGGCAAAACTTCGGGAGAAGAAAGCTCAACAGCTCGCCAAGAAGAAAAAGGCTCAAGAGCTCGCTGAGCTGAGGAGACAGTGAGTGCGAGGCTGGGAAATCGCAATGATGCAGAGAACCATAGACATAGGCATAGCGATACTAACATTGAAGCTAACCATGGATTGGTCTCAACACCTCAGTATCTATGGATAGTCACTGGCGTATCGTAACTACAAACTTAGCTTATCTTGTAGGAACAACCTTGTGAGAGAGGCCACACTAGCCAACAACTCTGGTCACTCACTGACCGTCAGGGTGAGGAACAACCTGGCTCCGGCTGGAGGTGCCAGGTAACTTATCTGTCCGCCTCAACTAGTAGATAATAGTAACAAGTGTTACAACTCGGACAGTTTTGTTCCATCAGCGAGGCGATGAGTCAGCGGAAACCGCCGCAGTCGGCGATGACTCGCATGCTCAGACATTCACTGCAGCAGACGGCTAGAGAGTCTGCCATCGGCAGTCCGGGAAGGGGTGGTACCAATTCGAGAAGAGGTAGGGTCAGCTCGAGAAGAGGCAGAGTCCAGCAAGCCGGAGAGGGCAGTCAGATGAGGATACTGACGAACACAATAAAACAGCTGCAGCAGCAAGTCGCCACACTGCAGCAGAGCGAGACTCGGATTCCAGCCACGCAGGTTTGCTTGTCGCCCTGTCCCCCATCTTGGCTCTCTATAGCTGTACACCTGTCACGTGTCTGATTTGATGCCGCTGTAGAGGGTGCAGAACCGAGGAGGGAAGTCTCGAGGTGGCAGGAGAGGTCGCAGTGGGGGCAGTCGCGGTGGGGGTGGGGGCAGTCGCGGTCGGGGCAGTCACGGTGGCGCAGCCCGCGCGACGCGTACCGTGGTTTGGTAATAACTACTCCACTTACTACAGGGAACACTCACACTATGCTGTATTACGCCATCAATTCTTGACCTATCAGTTATTGCCTCTAGTTCCGTTGTGTCTATGAGACTATAGAACACCCCATAGAACGCCCCATAGTGATTCATTTGGTCTTTTAATTTTTTTTCCATGTATACAGCAATGTATGAGATAAAGAAACAAACTGTTTTTTTAATTTGAATGTGTATTTTGAACTGAGTATTATTATTATTATTATTATTATTATTTAGGCTTGGAACCTATTTATGCTGAACAATAAAATAGATCGTTTTTGCAGAAGTCAGGCCACTAGCTGGGCACGTTGTTCACAAGTCGCACTACGCTTGCGTCCCTCCCTACATCCAAACCACCACACAGTCCTCACATGGTTTATTGTGTAACAGAAATCACATTATCAGTCACTGGTGCCTAGTGATAGTTCACACTAGAGCGTAGCCTGGCTAAGGAGATGATGTTTGTTGCATCATGGCGGCTCTATCCCTTAGTAATATTTACACATCTTTGTCAGTAGGTATACTATAGGTCAAGCCCTCTTGAATTTGGCAAATATGACGGAGAGAATGAGAAAGCCTACTGCCCAGCCGGCAGCTATAGAAAACCCGCTCCAAACCTCGTAGTACGTCATATCCCAACCTCTGCCTACCACCATCCTGCAATGAAACAGCCGGCTATTAGTGACACACGAGAGGGTAATGGCAGGTGCTACCCAATGTATGACATACCTCAAACCGTTAACGGCTAGGGTGAGAGGCAAACACCTGGAAATGGCCTGCAACCACTGTGGCATAGCTTGCAGTGGCCAAATGATACCAGATATCAGTAGGAAAGGGAAGACAAGTCCAACTGATAACTGATTGGCTTCTCTCTCATCGTTGGTAGCTGAAATATATAATGAGTATAGAGAGCGATAGTGGGGGTGGGGCTGTGTACAGAGTGGTAGAGGGGTCGGACTGCTACATCGACATGTTAAGATGTGATCAGCAAATATAGAACCCATCGAGAGTCTGGTTAGTTTTACTGCTGATTGATTGTGTAACATACTAACATAAGAGTTGTCTTCCCCCACCGTCGATATGTTCAACAGCAACGACTGCTTCACATACTTTACTGCATCTCTTTCATCAGGTAGCGAAGGAGAAAGATCAGCTGAGGAGATGGATTTTTATGGGAACTTTGAAGCTCGAATGAGATTGTCGTTAATAATTTCATTCACTTGTGACAGGGTCTAAGCGGAGATGAGGAACAGTAAAGGAAGGAGAGGAGCAGGTGCTTGCTAGCTCCCATTGTGCCCCCAGTTTGAGGATAAATACACGAAATTCACTGTTACACTGGTCAGGGGCGTACATTCATATGTCAAACAGTCGAGAGTTCGGCTGCTCCAGAATTAGACAGTTTGAAGCTTTAAATAAAAAGCTGCACAAAAAGTATCTCTGACACACCAGTTCACTGCTACCGAGTACCGACAACAGTGAATGAACGGTGACGCCAAACAAAACAGAACAAAAGCTATCAGATCCCAGTGCTGAAGAGGAGTGCAGATAAGTTTTAAAAGCTTCTTAACTTTAATCCCTGAAACTTAGACCGCTCAAGTTCTTATAATATACGCCCCTGACACTGGTTCCTGCAGAGCCAGTAAATCGTCAGTGGCAGTTGTGCCAAAGGGATGATGCTTGCCGCAAGCTTTGGTGCCAACTTAGCGCTACTCATGGTGGCCCATATATAGCCAATACACTCATTCTATCAGTGGCTGTTGCAGAGCTTTTTAGAGATCAAGCTTTGGAATGAATTGAAATTGTGATTACAAAGCTTGTATGTTTGGATCACCAGTTGCGTAGTAGTTACGCAATAACAATGATAAAGCTGCAGGAGACAGCTGACAGGATACAGCTGACAGGATACAGCTGACAGGATACAGCTGACAGGATACAGCTCAGTACGTACCGGCACTGATCATGAAGCCCATACACATGCCGGTCATTCCAATGATGAGCTCAAACAGTATGATGAGTACGATGGAGCCAACGTTGTAGACGTGAAACACGACGAATGCGAAGATGAGCAGGACAGTGATCTGAATGGCCATCAGCAGGAACTCAGTGACAACATGGCCGAGGAGTATCTCGGTAATCGTCACACCGGAGATCATGCTTCTCTCAAACAGACCCTCCTGCAGAAGATAGGATATAATACATTAGAGGGAATTTTGAGACAAGGTTGAGCAACTCCAACTGAAACAAATCGTCACAGCGTAACATTATGAATGATCTGCTTTCAGTGGGAATACTCCACTATTCCAGTATTTATAATCATATTGTAGATGTAAAAGCCCAAATCTAAGGCGACACAACTCCAATCGGATATCAGAATTTCTTTAAAAATCTTTTGAAGCAATTATGATTAGAATTTTTGCTGACCCTTGACCCTTGTTAGGGGTTCGCATTGTAGAAGACAATTTTCTTACCTTCTTTTCAACAACCAATGAGAGAGCAGTGAGGCCAATGGCCAGAAAGTAGATTATGGTGCAGATCATTCCCGGGGCGATGAAATCCAGGAACGTCTCACTGGTCGATCCGTAGACCGGGTTCTCGTACACGATCGGTATTGCAGAGTTGTCCGATATGTTCACCTTACCTTTAGCTGTAAGATTCTCGAACAATGTACAGGTGACCGGGTGGGAGGGGTGGGAGAGGCCAAAACGTGCTAACTGCAATGAAATAGTTGTTTAGCCAGTGCGGGTGTGCTATTGTAAAACATAATATTCCTGTGGAAAACCAATTTATCAAGCGAGTTGCAAAATATTGGTATGAATTATCATTTGCTAGTTTAGGACATCTAATAATTGTATTCATACATTCGGCACATAATTTAGCAGCATGATTACCTTAAAAATGAACGGATTAATCATCATTTCCATGTTTCCTGCAGTCTTGTTGCACAAATTTAAGGTACAAAATGTTTATTTTGACGCTACATCATTCACTTTTACCTCTCTGCTCTATGACCTGACCCATCTGTTGGTAGGCTGCGATGATTTGAGCCTTGATAGTCATGGAGATCTGTTCGTTAGTGTAGTCCAGCCACACATGCATCACGTTGTCCGTGTCGTTAGTGGAAATATGCTCAGCCCTGTGACAACGGTACTAACATTTATACAAACATTAGAAGTAATTATAATAATAGTAATGATAATAATAATTATACCGGTAGTTGTCTATTTCCCGCCCTAAGATCGCTCGAGATAAGAAGTTTTGAAGAAGTCTTAAGAATTCTTGAAGAACTCTCAAGAATTATTCAAGACTTCTTAAGAATTCTTGAAGAATTCTTCAAGAACTTTCAGGACGGGAAATAGGCAAGTACCATTATACTAATGATAGTCCAAACCAGAACTATCATGTTCGTAACGGGAGCAGAGACAATGGAAGTTATTAGACAGTTCCAGTGTCAGGCGTCAGTGTTTTCATAACCACTGTCAGTATCTCACAACATAACGATCTCTGTCCAGAGTACTAGCAGCACACCTACTGCTAGCTGAGATCTTATACGGTGCTGTCCGCTCAAACAGGCTACCATTCTACTGCTGGGATTGCCGGGATTGCCGGAATTGCCAGGATTGCTGGGATGCCTTGGGAGAGATTTTCTGCTACTTTACGACCTTCACTGGTTTCATAAGCCCAATGATACCCAGGCTTCCTACTGCCTCTTAGGAGAAATGTGAACAATTCAGAATGAAGGATGAGAACTCACGCTGGGGTACTACACAGAATCAAAGATAACTAGCCTGATTCAAATTGTGTTGTAGAAATTGCCATGCTAGATTAGCAAGTAAATATCTGTTGGACATCTAGTTGAAGTAAGTTGAAAGTGTACTTACCTCTCAAAGAAGTCGAGTGAGAATTTAGGCCCCATCTTGACTAGAGCCCAGCACGACCCGTTCCTCACAGCCTCGAGCCCCTGGTCTACACTCGTCACGTTGTGCTGCTCTATGACATCAGAATCAAGCTGTGAGACGAAAATATCCGAAATGCGGGCGCTAGTATTTCCTATGTTGATGCCCTTATCTAGGTTGGCTACTGCTACGGGCAGATTGCTTGGGGTCCCTACAAAAAACAGACATTCATATGGATCTTAGGGCTATGAGTGCTGATGAACGGCAGCAATGAAAGGGAAGAATAGAGCACCTCCTATACTGAGAGCGTATAATGAAATCTGTATCGCTGGCAGCAGAACCTGGAACATCAGAAACGTCGGTTTCCTCTTCAGCTGGTTTAGATTCTTGATGATCAAAGCAACAAGGTTCTTTCCTGTTGGAAAACCGCAAAACCAATTCTAAGTGAGACGAGAGACAGAGAGGGAGGCAGGGAGGCAGGGACAGAGTGAGTGAGGGACGGAGGCAGAGAGGCTTCTAATTGAAAGATCTCTGCTGTCAGACACTTGGAAGTTCATCAATGCATGCTAAGATTCATTCTGTGAATGATTCAATCAATAACGCTCTCTCAGATTTTGAACTTCAGATTAAAGTATTTAAATCACAAAAATCATGTCTTATGAAGTTTTTAGAAAGTAGGTACCTTTAGGAATGTTTGCACAGCAGCTTCGCACGAAGCCAGATTTTCCTGATTCTATTTCATCATAGATGATACCGCCATTCTGTACTTCACTGTCGATGTCGATCAAAGCAGCATCATCATCTTCATCACCTACAGAGAGGACTGGATGCTGAGAGCCAGTAAGCCCGACCTGACTACTCAGCCAATGACAGAATAACATACAAGTGGAAACATTGATGTGGAAAAACATTATTGTAGCGAATGTAGCGATTTGCAGGAGGTCACTGATCATAAACCCTGATAAGTCTCTGTCAGAGTTGTCGTATCATTACGAATATCAATCCTGCAGTGACCATAGCTGCGTTTATGACTTTATAGATGCCGATCGTTTTGTTTTCTCTGTCTCGGATACTGAATCAATTCACAGACTTATTTTCGCCAGCTAATATTTCCAGTTTTGTAATTTCTGCGTCAACACGCAATTATTGACAGAACTGTACCTGCTGCCTTGATCATGGATGAATCATCCTGGTTAGAAGCACCATTAAGCAGCGGCTCCTTGTCGTTTCCACTCTGTAGACAGCAGTAAGTAAATGTCAACGATATGGACTCATTTTACCTGCTGCACATCACCTCGCTTTAATACAAGATCACCTCTGATGGGGTTGAGGAGTTGGCTCCACTTTCCGATGTATCGTCCAGCATGCACAGGTGAAGGAAGACGTCCTCCAGACTTGGCTGATTATGCCTCACCATCAGTTTCTCTGGGTTTCCCTCAGCCAATATCTTTCCACTTCTCATCAGGCCGACTGCGTTGGCAGCCCTAGTGGAGGGCAGGACTAGTACAACACCAGATTGCCATAGGCCGCAAATGGGAGGGAACTTATCAAGGATGATATAACTAAGATGTCAAAGTCTTGCCTTGCCTGCATTCAGTCAGATAAACCCCGATGCCAGTGCGTGATAACCACCCACCTTTGATCTCCCCAGCCACAGCATCCATCGCATCCCAGCTAACTGTCGCATTGACTAATCAATTCCAGTATAAAAATGGAACTAAATCCCTTCCACGCAAGCCTGACATCTGAACTGGAGACAGTGGCAGACGGAGAGATGGCATTCTTAGCTGAGTTGTGTTTATGACTATTAAATACAGATTAGTTATAGCTGACGCCTGATGGAAGTTGGCTTTGATACTATTCGTATCTAAACTAGAGTGATTTATGCTCCAACAATACCCCTGAGTTGGATAGAAAGAATAGTGTATGAAACTACTGAGTTGAGAAAGAAAAGCAGATTAGCTCATAGGCAATATGGAGTGAAGGAGGGAGGGATGGGGGGAAAGGGGGAGGGCAATCTGAAAATAGGCAGGGTAGGGAGAATAAATGAGAAGATTGGGAATTGGTAATGGGACTGTGAGGGATAGGAGAGCGTAAGAGAATGGGAGTTGTCAGCCCACACCTTGCCTCCTCAATGTAGTGCGTTGTGATGATGATTGTTGTGTTACTTTCAGTTGACAGTTTGACCAAGTGCTGCCATATTCTCTGTCTCAGTAGGGGGTCCACACCGACAGTTGGCTCATCAAGGATCAGGATCTGGAACAGAAACAAAGAATCAAGCAGCTCCATATTAGAAACTCATGCAGACTTCAACCAAACGTCTCGTCTTGTAGCTGAAGCCTTGGCTGTAACAAAAGCCTAGGCTTATAACAGTTTTTCAAGTGCTGAAGAGGCTTTATGATTCATAGCTTGAGATGGGGTCAGACTTTGAATATCTAGGGCTTTCAGCAAGCTACCATTGAAGAGTCAGGTCTGTATCCACTGGAAATGAGGGGGAAGGGTGGGTGGGGAACACTCGTGCTGAGTTCAGTAAATGAACGACGATCATAACCGGATGGCCATTCCAAACTATTTATATCAGTACTATTGAGCAGGACGTGAAGTAAGTCAGATTCCTGCCTCCACTACACGAGAGTGTTGGTTGTAGAGCTGCCTGGAACTTACCTCAGGAGAGTGTAGCATAGCCACCGCCAGTGAAACACGCCGCTTCTGGCCTCCACTAAGTTTGTTTATCACTCTGTCTGCCGAAGGAAGGTCAAGGAAATCTAGAAGGAACTTCATCCGACTCTTGATTTCGTTGCCTAGAAACCAGTAGCGCCTTGACATTGTGTGATGTAGTGGGAGACATATGAATATTAGAGGTTAGAGGTACATGGTAGAGTTATGATTGATAGATAAATCTAAAAGAGTGATAGAAGGTAGACGAGGAAGGAAAGGAATGATAGGAGGTAGACGAGGAAGGAAAGGAATGATAGGAGGTAGACGAGGAAGGAAAGGAATGATAGGAGGTAGACGAGAAAGGAAAGGAATGGTAGGAGGTAGACGAGGAAGGAAAGGAATGGATGGGTATTGGGAGCATTCTGATAAGAGAAACATATGGGGTGATTTACAGTTGAATCTCACTCACTAGACATGCCATGGACACGGCCAAAGTAGAAAATGGTCTCCGAGACAGTGAAATCTACGAAAAGAGCGAGCTCCTGTGGCATGTACCCAACTTTCGGCCCGGGTATCCCACTCTCTACAGCAGGAGCACTCTGTCAATGGCTGACTGGTATACTGTATTGGAGAGATGCGCGGGTCATATTCTTACCTATAGAGCCAGGGCTATGCCCGAGGACACGAACTGCTCCACCAGTGGGCTTGAGCCGACCAACGACACAGCGTAGCAGAGTCGTTTTTCCGCAGCCACTGGGTCCCAACAGTCCGTAGATGTGGCCTTGCCTAGTGAGAGGACAAAGAAACTGATCAGCATGTCAATGTTCACTCTGCATGGCCATCTCTCTTATGTCTACATACAGAATCGGGTAGAGTGTGACATCATAGATCCAAGACAACCCCTGGACGAGTTGTCCTGGATGGTATGAGATGATAAACAATGAACTACTCCATCGAGATGGATAAGAACAAACTCATATAACTGCCTGTCTCCTAGTCAGGTGACTGAACTAAACTCAATGATCCCGGCGCCAGAATGAGTGTGTACATTCACCGAGGTCAATGACAAGGGAGAGGAATACAAAGTACTGCTAGGTCAGAAGGAGTTGGGAAGAGTGAGCAGGAGAGTCACTCACTTGACATGAAGGTTGATGCCCTGGAGAACTGGAACTTTCTTGCTGTAGGATAGCCTCAGGTCCTGAACATCTACAGCTGGTACACCATTCTCCATAGCTCCAGCAGCTGGTACACCATTCTCCATAGCTCCAGCAGCTGTCGCAGCTTCACCAAGGCTTGCAGCAGTGAGAGGAGGACACTGTACTTCTTTCCAGCTGGGATGAAGTTGGCCTTGTGTTGAGCCACCCGTGAACCACAAGAAAGCACTTGTTGTAGTGATTGCGCTGGCAAGATTAACCGCAATCAACCACAATCTTCGGTCAGGCATGCGATAAGTCACCAGTGCACAGGCCGAATACTGACCCATTTACTCACCTCCAATCCAGATTTCAACCTCCTGTATCTGTGAGACCAGCATGGCCAGCCTGTGGCAGATGAGACCTCAGACACCGCTGATGAATGAGTGAGGGGGAGATAACTAACAATATCTCACTACAGCAGTAGCTGAAGTTCTGATTTATAACCTCTCTCATCTCGCCACTGAAGAGAGCAGCTACGGAGACTCAAGTGAGGCAAGCATGTGGCGGTTTAATGTTTATATGATACAAGCTGCACAGTCCCAGACTACATTCAGACAGAATATAGGTCTGTGATTATCTCAGCACATCAGAGTAAGATGAAATCGTACCGTCATACATTTATGAAATGATGGGATTAATGGTTTCGATGGTAATGACCACTACGTACTGGTGACCTAATGTGTAGTATGGTAGATGAACGTGAGAGGCAGAGGAAGGATGAGTCTCACTCAGACAGGAGTTATCGCTGTATGTCTAGTCTGGGTTAGAGACCGCAGGTATCGCTGTCTGTCTATCTAGTCTGGGTTAGAGACTGCAGGTATCGCTGTCTGTCTATCTAGTCTGGGTTAGAGACAGCAGGTACCGCTGTCTGTCTAGTCTGGGTTGCAGGTGGTGAGGACTTGGGTTACAGAGTTTGAAATGATGGGAGGAGAGGACAGCCTTCGTAAGTTATTATATCTAGATTTACTTTGCTGCCAAGTGTAGCTGAGGAATTTCTGTGCCCAAGATGGTTGGCCACCATGGGAAAACAGTGCGTTGACTTTGAGATGTGATATCAATGACATACCTACCTAGAATGCCTATATGGGTGGTCAGTGAGTTGGAGAGCACCCAGGAAAGTGTGAAACAGTCTGTACAGGCTGACCATCCAAATTTTTGTAGCTGGTGTTGGTGTTGGCTGTATGTCCGCAGAGAGTACATAGAACATAGCTGGAGCCGTTTATTAACGCTTATGAAACTATGACGATGAAATGGCAATGAGGAAACAAATAAGGTGAAGAATTGGCATGAAATTGAGTAAAGCTCACCTCTGTGCTTGTTGAAACAAACACCATCCAGAAATTTCACTCACAGAAATGATACTTCCCATGTCAACCAGTCTCCAGGGAAGCAACAGCCACGGCAGCATGGATGTAAAGACAGCTACACCGAGTCACATTTACACCATTTCTCATGTCGAATTTAGTGCTGCCAAAGACCTTCGTTTACTAAGTAAACGAAGGTCTTTGGTGCTGCATTTGTTCAGAATTATTAATCTCGATTAATATTCCGATTAATATTTTTGATCTTGAATTAATCTTATTTTAATCTTGCCACCACAAACTAGTTCTTGAGCTATAGAGTTCACAACAGTATCATTGCTACCAGCTGCAGCAGCTGACATTGACATCAATTTAGCATCTTTGGTGGGTCATTAGTGGTATTCAACTGCACTGGTGTTGAGTTTGCT
>ERZ1740065.2220-NODE-2220-length-12026-cov-12.798847_pt1 | contig 12026 bp, 3 predicted proteins | sample MGYA00581738_ERZ1740065 | MGnify/ENA primary metagenome ERZ1740065 (study PRJEB43018, sample SAMN04849749) | marine metagenome | isolation source: floating plastic debris | place: Pacific Ocean | collected 2008-09-01 | study: EMG produced TPA metagenomics... | reverse complement strand
GCTTTTACCGGTAAAATACCGGCGCGCCTGACCGAACCGAAAATACTATTTACCGATAACTTAAAGACAAGAGCCGAGCGATAGGCGTTAACAGCAGATCTATATAGTAAATCATGCAACGTCATAAAAAGACGAGAAGACAACTCAAACATATGATAGAAAAAGTGGTTTAGCCTTAGTTTAGAATAAATCTGATTGCATGTATGAAATCTACATATATGATGTTCTGTAGAGATCTGCTGTTATTGCCTATAGCCCGGCTCTTGTCTTCAACCTTGTAGAGTAGCTTGTCTGCTCCACTTGGTCAGCAGACTAATTGGGAGGTGGCTTGGTTTTCTGACTGATTTAGAGCCTTTATTGCTATTTAAACCGTAAAAATTGAAATTGACATAAAACAGTGTTGGTAAAATACATTAGAGCGTGGCTATAGCAAATACATGGATAAACATAAAATTCGTACGTCTTGCTGCCTCTTTGTCTGCCAAATTGCAAACGTTTCTGTCGTTGTGACAGACTAGCTAACTGCCCTTGTAGCAGAATGGTCCTTGTGACTATATAAACTGGTCTTCTCCGTTTGGAGGTATGTCATAAACTGAGCTTTGAGGTACAACGCAGGCATAATAATCGAGTATGAAATAGTGCTTCTCTCAACAAAACAGTGTAGGGGATAGATAGATGATATCATATGAGGCATCATGAGATATTGGGCTTTCTTGGTTTCAGATTCATAGAACAACCGATATTTATTACATCAAATACGCTCAGAAATATTAAGCAGACTCCTAAAAGTTACAAGTAATGATTTAGGAAGCGGATAACAACCTGGTTCTGCCATATTCGCACAGAATAAAAAGAGTCGTAAGTTCTTCTGGATAGTAGACAGTTGACGCCGTGATAATCGTTTACTCAGGAAATGACGTATTCCACTGATGACAGCGAGTATAGAAATGAAAAATATTCGGCTCGGAATATTTTCGAATATTTTTTATTCCGCCGTGTGACATGTCACAGGGTTGCAAACTCGCTTAATACCAGTTCTAGTCGGTAGCTCATCGAGTACGGTAAGTAATCAAGGATCCATTAGGCTTTGGTAATATTTACTTATAACTCAGCTCACTCAATGTTCCACTTTTTTGTGTTATTTCCAGTGATTTCTGTGCCAGCGATGTCCCATCACCGAGGAAGTAAATGGGGAAGTGAATGGGCATGCGTGACAATGATGGCGAGGAGACTGTGAACTCCAGCAATATAATGTCATCGTGACGGTATAAAAAGCCGTCACAATCGCGCCTCCATACACAGAGAGGACCCGGAGGCGTGCAGACACAGCACTTGAATGCAGTAGAAATGTGAACATGTACAAGTTTAAGTGCGGCGTATAAAAAGCCCGCAGTTCGAAACAAGTGCGGACACGGATGAGCGCTACCCAGGCGGGCCTGCCGACATAAGAATAAAAAATGCCGTGATGAATGCAACAAACATACCATTTCAAGTGGTGACTACAATCAGCATTCACGGTCCGTCGCTTAAATAGTCACTTCGTCTCCTTTTCAGGGATTGATGGTTACAGAAGGCATGTGGATCAACCTCACTGCTACCGAGCTTCATAAGTCCTATAGGCTGCCTCCACCTGTGCTGCCAAACAGATCAATCAGTAAGTATGATTGTCATATAGATGCATGGGTATACTCATATGGTAGTTTTCTTGTAATGCAAGTACTCTGATTCTTAGGGAGCCATGGCATTTGGAAAGTATCGTTGGATTGGTGGAGAGCCATTGGCTGTAACAACCTTGTGAGTTTTGTGGTCTAGCCCTTATAAGTGCACGAGCAAGCAGCATTCAGTGGGTTCTGACTCTGAGCAGTCCCTTGTGAGATCATAATAAGTAACACGGGAGATCTAATCAGCATGAAATGAGCTCTGCTTGCTGCTGAGAATTTTTGCGGGTCAATCTTTTGCGAGTAAATCTGACATATATTCGATATTTGATATGCTTTTTAATTTTCTTGCTTTTTTTTTAATTTACTCTGTGATAACGCTTTTCTCATGATACATTGGAATTGTCTTCTCGTCTTTTTAGGAGTTTCCAGCGATAATAGATTGCTCTTCGGCAATGTTGGTAACCACGGTAACCACTGTAGTGATCTGCTGCTGTTTTTGCCTATTGCCAGGCTCTTGACTTTAATCTTCAAAGTCACAGCTTTGAAAATTCAGCCAATCCTCACCATGACCCTAATGACAATAATAGTGCAGTAGTAGCGGTAACATAATTGATGTGAAATAATATTTGAAGATCACTGAAGGCACTCTGGCAAGCAGGCAGAGAAGATACCAACAATTTCTTCGAGGAAAATGAGCATGAACTCAACAACATGTCAGCCTGATTGAATGTCGTACCACTAGTGTCTATATTGCTTTGGTTTGTGTTGGGCTGCTTCAGGTGCAACTCCTGTACGGATTGCTGACTAGTTCTGAGCTAGTACTGCAATTCCTCAATTATTGCTGTCTGCAACTTATTATTTATTTTCCTATATATTGATCATATGTTTCAACTACTGTATCATCTTGTATTTGTCAAGCCGTATGTATAGATTCTCATCGCTGTTAAGCGAAGTCAAAGGAGAAGTTATCTTCACCTGCCAATGCTGCCCTGGACCAGGGCACTGCTCTCAATACACCTGAGCAAAGTGCCTATGGGGGCTATTGTCCACTATGCACCCATCAACATTGGCCTGTCAGCATTAGTACCCATCAGGTATATGATGTGAGGCATACGTAGAGATTAACAGGGCATTCGGCAACCCTGTGGAGACGCATTAGGTCACTGAGTGTGGGAAGAGCTTTGCTCTTCTGTGAGACTGATGTCTTTACGGGCTCAAATCGAGACAAGACAAGACAACCCTGTGGGCCTCGCTAGTGATACTCAGTGCAACTGCGCTAGTTAGCCACAAAATTTGACTTTTAAATTTTACGGTTTTGTGTAGCCTTTCATATCATTTCACATTTTGTCCCATTTTTATTGCGATTGATTTGACTGAGTAATAATAATACATTATATATAATATATAATATATAATATATGATATGAAGTTCTTTGACTATATCACTCATTCAAGTAGACATCTGGGTGTTTTTCCTTCTGTTTTATTGGAAATAAATGGCCAGAATAAAACAGATATATGCTTTTTACAGTCGCCATCGACTGAAATATTGCATTCAGTAACACATCTTGGAAACCAGAGAACATCCATCAATCGTTACAGCTACGTCAGAGAAACTGGAAAACCGTTCATGATGACTGTCCATCAATGGTACAAAGCAATGTGGGAGAAATATTACAAAGCTGTGGTAATGGCATGCTGTCGGATGGCTACAGAAATCAGTCATTATTGCTTACGCACTGGATATCGTGATTGTATGTTAGCATCCAAGAGTATGCCACACTAAACAGCTAAGTTATATGAGTAAATCTTCATAAATAATTAATTAAATAACGAGTACAAATTTGACTTTTTCTGCTCTTGTGAGTTACACATTGGAGCAGCAGATGATATCGCCGACACTGATTGAGAAATCATCAGCAGCAAAATTTGCTGTGTCACCAGCGGTTCTGGTAGTTTGACCAACTATACCAATATTGGTGACGAAATCGGGCTGAGTTCCTGACAGGGCCAATGTGATTGTATCTGAGCCACTGGCTCCGTTATCAGTGCACGTACATCTGGAATGCATTAGAAAATTGTCTCAAAGCATTGCAAACAAGAGAGTAGTATCAAGGGAGTTTGTTATACCTCTACAATGCTATACTTACGTTCTCTCTGCCCCACAGTTGTCAGCACTTGCGCAGTCACAGGCACCAACTGGAAACCTCTGGCCTGACACATCACCAGGTAAAACAGCTGTTGCTCCAACAGGATCGTAAGCAGTACCAATTGTCTCCCCGTTTCTCCTGATTCCAGCAAACCTTCCATTGGTGGTGGCGCCAGCACCAGTAGTACAAGTGGTTGTGACCTGGAATGTGATAACCAATCAAGTATAACATTGCCAATAACCCTGTAGTTGAGTTTATGAAGAAGTAGTGGCAACGTACTTTCCTAATTGGCAGATCCATGCATTCACTCTTTTAGCGCACTGCCTTTTCAGTGACATACTTTGTGGCTCTTATCTTATCAGTTATCATACTGAAGGCAATTCATCTAATTTCCAGCTTGTACATCAACTCTTTTAGCTTCAGATAAAACTCTAAGCTGCTGCTCTTGTCACCAATTTAGAAATGTAAATACAAATATGAATATAGATTAAAATGAAAATAAAGATAATTGGCTAATCCTCCAACCTAAACCAGCTGTACACATCTCACTGTCTGATACGAAGTGTGAGCCCATTTGGTACTTGTAAAATAAAAGAAGGCTCCGAAATGGAACCAAGCTACTTACAACTTGTTCGCAGTTGTTGCTGCTAGAGATGAGGGAAGTGATCTGCGTAGCACTGAGGGAGTATGAAACTGCCTGCTCGCTGCAGCCGAATGAGTTATCCGCCAAAAATGTCACACCAGTGAACAAAGTTGAGAGTGATGCTTGGGTGCAAGTCGTTGTGATAGGAAGTGTCTGGCCACTGGATGGGGCCACCTACAGAGGATTGGATAAACATCACCTGATTGCAACGCATCACAGAAAACTGTATGAGTTGTGCTATAAATTTCTTAACTTACATTAGTACAGACTTGGCTCTGAGTTCCTACTGTTCGTCCTGAACAGACAACACTGACTGGAGAGTTGGTGGTTGTTGCTCCGTCGACATCTATCAGCACTGTCAAAGTCGTTGTTGAAGGAGTGATATTGTCTCTGGTGTAGTAGTCCTGACAGCTAGATGGGTAGATGTCTAAAATTGGAAAGAGAGGATAACATAAGCCTTCATCTACATGCCCTCACATCTTCAGAGTGTAATATCAAATTTATCGGTACTGTAGTACATTATATCACAAATGTCCGTCATACCAATCTTCATCTCAGTCATAACGCAATCATAATATTGATTTACTTACAGACACATGTCTGGGCGAGAGCGGTGAATGCTCCGTTAGCTTGACACTGCACAGTCTGGGTGGTTAGGAACGATCCCGGTGTTCCCGGAGCCACTCTGTATCCACTGTTACAGGAGAATGTGACGTTGTTGCCGACTGGTGTGTCTGCGTTAGTGATGACACTGACAGGTCCACCGTTGGTCAGAGTCGGAAGGGCGGAGTACGCACACACCTTCGCTGTAGAGAGCAGTAGATCCACATTTTGCTATTTTATCAATGAAAGTATCATCAATACATGTATGTTTTAAAAATGCCTTACGTGTGCAGGTGGGTCCAGCGGTTCCAATAGACCACTTGCCATCAGCCTGACAGGTGGTTGTCAGTGACTGTCCTGTCTCGTAGTTGGTGATGCACGCGTAGGTGTAAGTGTCTCCAAACTTTGTGTTTGTAGTCGATACAGTGACTGTGAATACGCCTGTAGGTGGCTGTCCGCAGTCGACCTCTGACAACATATTTTCATGTTTCACTATCCATCCAGCAGAGATTCAGGTTCAAATATGGAAGAATCATTTGGCTAAAACTTACTTTCACAAGTAGGAGCCTTGTCAAATGTGCCATCGGTTTTACATTCCAATACAACGGAGTTGTTACCATTGTTGTTGGAGCCGGTGATCCTATATCCGCTGATGCAGTTGTATGTAATCTTGCTGCCAACCTGAAATGTACGTACTCCTTACTAAATGATGTAGGAGAGACTTTACTACAGTTTACTACAGGTTAATATCACATAACACAAGGAGCGCAGGTAAACGGGGATGAATCAGTTTTACCACAACAAACTTCAAACACTCACAGCATAGGTGTCAGCGGTTGCCATCCTGGTGATGGTAGCATCGCCACAAGGGGGAGCTTTACACACTGTGGTGACTGGCTTGCTTCCGAGCACTATAATAATAAATGTAAGTAAGCAATGATGGTTCAAAACTCAGCTCTCAGCTTTCTTCCATACAGAATTTCTATCTTAAGCACCATTTCCTCTCAAAGCAAACGTTTTGATCATGCGATCAAGTGATGTGCAACAGCCTTACTAACATTCTAGTGCCGCTTAGCATTTAAAGCAAAACTCACGATAATAATAATATAATAATAATATAATAATAATAACAATGGCAACAATAATATAATACCACTGTATAGTGTACGTACCACAAGCAGGCAGGGTCGTGTAGACCCAACGGTAGTTAGTACAGGTGAGGGTTGATGGAGTTCCTGACTTCTTTACATAGCCAGTCTGGCAGGTATAAGTAGCTAGGTTTCCAGACACGTGGCTGGTCGCAAACATGACCATTGGTGGAGCACCACAACTCTGAGTTGGCATCACTGAAATTTAAAGAATATATCAATGCATATATACCAGTTTCAGATATTAAGACTTTAGTGAATACATGAATCACGTGAACGCATTGTTGAAAACTTTAGTTTTTATCATTCTCCCATCAATATGCAGCACTTGTGGGGTTGTGCTCACCTGAGCGGGAGTGTGCACGCACAAGCGCGGGATTGCGCGCATGTGCGCGGGAGTGTGCAGGAGTGCGCACATATGGGTGAGAGTTTGTGAAAAAATTGACAGGAGAATGACGAAAGCCAGAGCCTAGACTGCTCGCGACTGTTATGATGTCATACTGTAGCAGTCATACCTTCACACACTGGAGCGATGGGCCAGCTGCGAGTCATAGTCTGGCAATGAATTGTGGCAGACACAGCTCCGTTTCCTCCTGCGATCCTGTAGCCTGGCAGACAGGTATAGGTGGCCGATGTGCCAGAAGAGCTGAGCACGGCAGGTTTGGCAAAAGATGCGTGTGGGGCAGTGGGGCAGACCTCTGTAAAATAAATCAAAATGAAGAAATGAATGGGCGAAAAGAGGAATAATTACATCGCTTTTCTCATACAATTATGCATGAAGATCTTAAATATGAAGCATAGTTATTAGTAATATTAATTAACAATTGCAAATGATAATTATTAATATTATTAATATTATTTAGAATACGTAAACCCATTGCATAAGTTTGACATGAGTTGCCATATGAAACAGATGTTCTAATAACAGGATATTCAATTCCAACAGTTGACTCCGCCCACTTATGAATTACTCCCCCCACCCTGCAATTGGCCCTGCCCACTTATCCTAATGCTCCTCCCATCGATGATACACACAGAATATCAGGTGACACCATCACTCCTATGGATATGGCAAGTCTATCCTCAAGATTTTGAGTCTCATCTGTAAATCACTGACTACTAAATAAATATTACCCACAATTCCACAGAAACTTCATACCACACTGTTTGCTCAAACCAATTTTGCGACAATGACTTGATACACTTTCTGTGTATATCTACAGCATAGGTGTGCATTTGTTGTTTCTCTTACGTTTGACACATCGTGGCGATACAGTCCATCTGCCGTGGATGCAGGTGATGACACTCGTTCCCTCCAGAGTGTATCCTGGCTGGCAGGCGTAGGCGATTCCACCGTTGGTAGCGAGTCCGTGTCCGTTCATGACATGTGGGATGGGTCCACAGTCGAGAGGTGCAACTGGCTTCAGTATCTTCCTTCCTACAGGTTTAGGAAAAAACTGAGGTCATGTGTGGAAAAATTGCAGAAGTACACTATATTCGAATAGATACTTCAGTATCATTAGTCTACAGGAGCCTTGCACCTGTTTAATTTTCCTAGTCAACTTCTCAGTGGAAAAGTGCGGTCAGTTTGCCTTGATTGTAGTTCCTACTCTCTAACTAAAGAGAAGGGAGTATGTCATACCTTTCCTGCCTTTCCTTCTCAACTTCTTGCCACGTCTCTTCGGTTTGGCATCAATCTCGATGGTGAATAGCGCCACTGCCAGCAGTATGGCGAGTAGAAGTGTGTATGACAGCTTCATCTACGGATATGAAGCAACGGCGTAAAACTTACTCTTGAATATGAGTTATTGGCAGCACGCAGGTCTCGCTGTCCAACTTACCGTTGAGTTAAAGTAGAGTTTGGAGTAGAGGCTATGAGACCAGATGTGCTCCGATGAGTGAACTGATCTGACTACCTTGACAAAACGCTGCGCCTTATATACCTATCTCAGCACGAGTAACAGGTATACCGATGAGAAAGGTGGTTCATTAGAGCTGAAATTGACGTCTGAAAGTGAGTTAGATGATGCCAATTGGGGTTGCCAGGCAACCAGTTAGTAGTTCTGCTGTTGAGAGAACAGTTGACCAATCAGATGCCTTGTTGTAATTCCTAGTCAATTTCAGGAGGGATAAAAATTGGATGAACCGTGATGAAAATTTAGATATAACACTGAGACTTCAGAATCTGAAGGGTGGAAACTGCTAATCTCTCGGTGCACTTGTCTATCAATAGGCATTAGCATACATGGGCAGTCAGGCGCATAACGGCGATGGAATGAGTTTAATAAGGATTAGCGATCTATGCCATTGAAATCAACCAATCGGAAATCAATTTTAGGCAGATTGTGGATTCAGTAAAAAGTCCTATTGTATGAGGTTTGGAAAACAATATGGCTTCCGTAACATCACATTCACAGTCTCATTCACAGTCACATTCACAGTGACATTCACAGTGACATTCATCCATTTCATTTCATTCTTATTTAGTTCTGAATGTCACAGCATTGTTCTGCCAACTGGGGTACTACCCTGAACCGCACTAGGAATGTTTGGGGGTGAGAATGGGGGTGGGGAGTGGAGAAAAGTTAGAATCAGTTTACCAAGTTGTTACAATCCCTTCCAGGGCCAGGCTGTGATACCTCACTAGTTATCTCTCTCCTCACTTACCGCAGGCATGACTGATTCGGACAGGGAACAGCTATTACTGGAAGAGTAGCGCAATGCTCTTGTATACATGGGAGCCCTGGCTGATTTCCTCCCGCAGTGGTGCCAGCAAGGATCTTTGACCGCAATTGCTCATGTGCTCTGGCATTCAGCAGGTATGGCTACAAGGCACCTCCACCAGAAACACGAGAAAAGGGCTATGACCTCCGTCGGGCTAGTGCCAGTGTCAGTGCCTAGCAGCTAGAGGGGAAGGTCACGGGTTGGACTGTGGAGTATGAACGGTACATTTGTATAAACCCACGCTGTCATAGCGAAGAGGTTCTCATTGGATTACAGTTTCTGCTGTTAGAAGGATAGTCTAATTCGCATCAGTCATGTCAAAAACTCAAGGCTAGTAGGAGGTGGTTCTCAGTTGACATTTTGCTCTTTATTCAGAATACTACCTGCTACGCTGTTCCCAATAAAAATCAATTTGATTGAGTCATTAAAGTTAATGGTCATATAGCTGGTGTGATTGAGACCAAGTTTATTCTTGGGTTAAATAAACAGTCTGTGTCTGATCTATGATACATTACCAATGACTCCGCCCACCTATCACATACTCCACCCACCCTACAGTTGACTCCGCCCACCTATCACATACTCCTCATACGGTACAGTTGACTCCACCCACCTGTTCCATACTGCACCCACCCTACAGTTAACTCTGCCCACCTATCCCATACTCTTCATATCCTACAGTTGACTCCGCCCACCTATCCTATACTCCTTCCATCCTACGGTTATAGGAATTTGGTGGGGTGTTTTCAACAATAACCAGAGTTTTAATATATAGCATGAAGACGCCAATGCTGAGCATAGATCTCTTCACCGTCTAGTCATGGTATGATTGTAAGCCCTCTGTCACAGCTGTAACTTGCACATCAGCTCATTAGTCATAGTTCACAGGCCACTAGTTACAGTTAATAGGCCAAAGTTCACAGGTCATGAGTTACAGTTCATAGGTTGAAGTTTATAAGTCATAAGTCATAAGTCATTGGTCACATGTCAAGTATCGTGAATGTCGGTTGACCAATATGTAAATACATGTATTTAGCAGCTCTTTCAGTCTTCTATAATGCAAGGCTATAAGCAGGGGCGTATATTCATATGTTGATCAGTCGAGAGTTCGACTGCTCCAGAGTTAGACAGTTTGGAGCTTTAAATACAAAACCTGTACGAAAAAGCATCTCTGACACGCTAGTTCACTGCTACCAAAGTACCAATAACAATTAATGAATGGTGTCAAACAAACCAGAACAAAAGCTATCAAATCCCAGTGCTAAAGAGGAGTGCTAGCCAGGAGTGCATGTAAGTTTTAGAAGCTTTTAAACTTTAATCGCTGAAAGTTAGACTGCTCAAATTGTTATAATATGCGCCCCTGGCTACAATATAGGGTTTTTGTCATTCTCCCGTCAATATTTGTGCATCAGCACCTGCGGGAGTGAGCGCGCAAGCAGGAGTCTGCAGGAATAAGTGGGAGTAAGCGCGAACAGGTGTGGGAGTAAACGTGAAAATCTACAGGAGAATGACAAAAATCAAATGGGCATATAGACTCTGGTACTAGTACTAGTACTCTAGTATTGAGTTCTTACAATAGACGTAACATCTCGTGAATTTACAAGAGGTCACTGCTTCAGCTTAAAAAATGTAGGACCAGAATTTTTGGTTTCTTAATGTTCTCCTGTGACTCGTTGTTTGGGTTATTTGCTTAGCTGAGCTCAGATATGACAAAATTCTACCTCTAGAGATCCTCAGCTACGACTTCTAAAAGTTCAGAAAAACCGGATCTTCAGCATTCTTTGTCCTACAACTTGTCATCTATGGTTCTTCCTGACAAACAATGACCCTAACAAGTTAATAGTCAATTGCCAACACCAGTAATTGCCACGTGTTTGGTGTTCTGCTATCATGGCTGTTCACGCTACACCTCAGCCTGCATCTGCAGCTAAAGTGACGCAATAGTTGCGCAATAGTTGCGCAATAGGTGCTGACTGGTGAAGCTCTGCAGCTACACTTGAAGCTAAGCCGCATCCAACATGTTGAACTTTTGGCCTCTGCCCTCTGACCTTCTGACCTCGGACCTCTGCAGCTATCGGGTTTGATTGGTTGATGGTAATAATGAAGGGACACCACCACGTGGTGTAAGCAAGTCAGCGCCTATGGAATATGGATATATCTAGAGATGAGATTTGAGAATATATTCCAACATATGTCGGATTATACAGAAGCATTGATGGCTCCCATCTGTCATTTATTTGATGAAGTTATAATATAGGCTATTCTCATCTCACCATTTCTCTTAGCAAGGTGGTACATGCTGGCTGTCATCGAAAGTTTCTCGGTCAGGTAGTTGGAGATTCATGTAGAACAGCCGCTAGACCAAATAAATGTAGGAATCTATTGTAGAGGAAGTGACTAGAGTCGCTGCTATGGTCAGCGGCAGGTATGAGCTGCTGATACAGTGTGAACAGATAGCTGCAAAGCTTCTTGTGGTTGAAGCTGCAGGTACACTGCAGCTCTAGCTGCCTAGTGTGAACAGGCCTTTAGATATTGGGAGTTGTGCTATCATGGTATACATCAGTAACTAAAGTTATAGCTCCGGTAAGTGAATACCAGATTCTATAAAAGTAATTCAAGTTATTTGAGTTTTTTATTTTACATTTATATTTCATTTAAAGTTTTTTAAAGTATTTAAGAAACCAGGTTCTGTAGAGCCAGATTTGAAAGCCTAACCATAGCAGAAATGGTGACAAAAAACAATCCCTATCGTCAGATTGCACTATAGAAATGATGCCCATTTTTACTTATATAGGAGTTGTCTTCTCATTTGTAGGACCACTGCTGTTAGGTCGCTGTCATTTTGATTTATTTGTGAATTTGAAGGAAATGATAACAATTGTATCGCTGTCGAATCCAGTTCCACAGTACGCAACTGTAACCCCAAGTCTTTTTATGTAGCTTTGTATTGTTGTATCTGTTTTCTATGTATTGTTGTATCTGTTGTCTATGTATCTGTTGTATCTGTTGTCTATGTATCTGTTGTATCTGTTGTCTATGTATTGTTGTATCTGTTGTCTATGTATCTGTTGTATCTGTTGTCTATGTATCTGTTGTA
>ERZ1740065.2218-NODE-2218-length-12029-cov-11.044096_pt1 | contig 12029 bp, 4 predicted proteins | sample MGYA00581738_ERZ1740065 | MGnify/ENA primary metagenome ERZ1740065 (study PRJEB43018, sample SAMN04849749) | marine metagenome | isolation source: floating plastic debris | place: Pacific Ocean | collected 2008-09-01 | study: EMG produced TPA metagenomics... | reverse complement strand
ACGTACGTTCCCACAACTAGGACATCAAATTTTCTTGTGGGAACTGCGTTCCCACCGTTCCCACTAGACTTTAAGCCCTGATGATAGGTACATGTTTACAGCCTCAAGAAGGCAAAACTATTCTGAGAATTCATGACAGCCCTCAAATTCTGTAGCTTTATTAGTGAATTTACTGTAGATCTATCTCAACAATTAAAATTGAATATCGAACTCTCTGAGGGAGAGTTGAATCGAATAGCTGATTCTTGGAATCGAGCCAGCAGTAATACAGAGCAGCCAACAGCCAGACATCAAATTAGTCACAATGCATGCGCTTCTACATTATGTTTCCACAGTTTCACGCTCTATGGTCTAGTAATCATTGGCAATAAGAGTCTGCGCAGGATCGCGTAGAATCACACTGAATGAAGCGCAGATGACGGTATTCCACACGGTATTCCAACGTATATCAGGTGACCGGTCAAACTCAGAATGATTGTAATGTTAGTTAAGTAGTTGTCCCCCCATTTTCCTAGAAGCTCTGATACAATGTTAGACGGTGCTACTCACCCTGAAATCACTTCTGTCTCTGATTCGTTCCTCTCACAAAGTACGCCATAGCAGAGGGTAATGCTTGCCAACCACTGTAAAAGAGCAGAGTATGAATGCAGGCATTAATGAACCTGATCTATCAGCTGCTACAGGTAGTAGCTCCTACCACGAGTAGCACCCTTGTAGTCAGCTCCATCTTCCCACATCAAGTCGCCGAGGACATAAGATAGGTGAAGGTTGCGCCCAAGCCTACTAACGCATTCACGCACCTGTTCACACTCAGGCTGACGGGAGAGAGCAGGTGCTTGATATGTCCACACAGTTATGATCTGGGCTTGTAAGAGCTCATGCCAGTCCACCTACTCTGCATCCATCATGCTGGAGTTGTCTTCTCCATTCACCACAGTGAGTCAAGTAAGATCAACTCTTGAGACTTTGGTCCTTAATCATTCCGCAAGTTCCAACGTTGCTTAACCCAAGCGGCGATAAGCGTGAATTTCAGTAATCTAAAAATGAAACTCCTTAATCTGCTGACCTGAACGCACTCTATGGTTCCTAATTTAGTGGCCTGTGCTGACAAAATAAGCAGAGAAGCAGCGTTTACGCATTTCTTTTTATGAATGAGTTATATGCAGCTAACAGGGATCTCAAGTACTCAGATTTAATTCTCACTGTTCGGATTTTCAGCTTGTGTACGGATGTAAGGACGGATATCATTTAACATAAGGATTTTCAGTGACTCACTAAGATTTTTGCCTTGTAGTTCAGATTTTGGATATTATCACTCACCTCCTTCCGTAAAACGATGCCATGAGTAAGCAATAAGATTCTAAGTTTCCCCAAAATAAACTAAACGTCTTTATATTGACAAACTAGAAAATTATATGGTAATTCTGAGCTATCCATGGCGCTATGATACTACCAAATATTGAAATTTTCTTGATGGCCTTCTGCAGGGTTCTCAACCTGGGTCAACAAAAAATCCTTATAGCAGGTGTCACCATGTCATCAAGAAAAATTTTTACATTTGGCAATATTGCAGGGCCGCGAATAGCTCAGAATTGCCATAATATTATCAAATTTTTCTAGTTTTTCAACTTTTAAAAAACTTAATTTCAGTTTATTTTGGGGATGCTTGGGAAAAAATTGCTTACTTATGGCATACCTTTACCAAGGGAAATGGGGGAAACATGAAAAATTCAAACTAAAAGGCAAAAATTCTAGTGAGTCAATGAAAATTCTTGTCCTAGATGAAATCTGTCCTTTCATCCTTACACAAGCTGAAAATCTAAATGGTAAGGATTAAATCCGAGTAGTTGAGATCCCTGCCTTCTGACACCTGATGTAAGGATTTTTTGTTGACCAAGGTTGAGAACCCTGCATTCCTACTCTATAGAATGAGCTTTTACCCAGCTCTATTATTGGCCGAGATATAGAGCTTTAAGTGAAGCCATGCTTGGGCCCTCTGAAATGAGTATCATATATATAACTTTCTTTTTCACGAGGTGATTTTGAATCGGTGCCTAGCAACAAAAATATCTCGAAAATTTCACTGAAAACAGCCAACAACATATTTTTTGCTATAACTTTGAAGTAGTATCCCCAGTCTCAAGAGCTCAGCTGTACTTCAAATCCAGAGCATGGAGGTGACAACTCCTCATCATTGTAGAACCCGGATAGCGTCAGTCTGACAGTAGCAGAAATAGCCACCAACTAGTCACCAGTATCATTACACATTGCGCTGTAGGAATTACTCCTGCCGTAACGTATATAGGAGTTGTCTTCTCATATTTGGAATCATATTGATTTATTGATGAGTTCGAAGAATGCGCGGTTTTGTCACTCTCCTGTCAATTTTCGTGCTCACTCCGCGCCTATCCGCGCTCACTCGGCCCCTATCTGTGCTCACTCCCACACACTTCCACTCACATGCTGCTACACGAATATCGATGGGAGAATGACAAAACCTGAAAATTCTAACATTTCCATCGCTATCAAATCTGGTTCTACAGTGCCATACTCTATCATGATCTCTCAAAATCTACGAATGGCGTTTCAGGATATCCAAAGACATAAATATCACGTTTGAACATGTCTCGTAACAAGTCAATGTTCTCTTTGCTGACCGTCGCGTACATCTCTCTGTACGATTTACTGTAGTGGAGTTTTTCAGTTTTTCTTATAGTTTTCTTACGGCTTGAAACGAGGTACGTATCAGCGTCCATAATGCCAGCGTGGTGTTTCATTATGTACGCTGCTTCCACGTTCATGTTCTCCGCAGCAACTGTAAAATAAACACTTTATCTGAGAGAAATAACTGCTTCCTTTGCTCTACCGTATGATTCTACAGTAGCTGTACCGTATGATTCTACAGTAGCTGTACCGTATGATTCTACAGTAGCTGTACCGTATGATTCTACAGTAGCTGTATCGTATGATTCTACAGTAGCTGTACCGTATGATTCAGATACTGTAGAACCGGATTTGATAGCGACAGAAATGCTACCATTTCCTTCAAACTCATCAAGAAATAAAAAGGATAACAGTCTAATGATAGAAATCCCATAAAAGGGAAGACAACTCTTACATGAGGTGTAATGGGCATAATTTATACAGCGAATTCCAATGATAGCGATCATTTTTGCCGCTTTTTTTGCACCCGTTAGACCGTCGCTATGAAATTCAATTCTACAGTACTATGACTATGCCCTTGACATTGAAAAGTCAGAGACTGACAGGAATGGTTGAAAGCAGCGTTTTCTAAAAGAAAGTATTTTAAGCTACGGTTTTTGTCATTCTCCTGCTGATTTTCACACACACTCTCTTGCCTATACGTGCTCACTCCCACACCTATCTTTGCTTACTCCCACACTCCCGTTCACTCTCGCACACTCCCGCACATGCTGATGCATGAATATCGACGGGAGAATGACAAAAGCCAAGACTACAACTATGCGCGTTCACCAGGACTGACCACGTTTACTTTTACATCAGACTAGATTGAGCTCGATGCAGACACCACAGCAGCCCAAAGAGTTTGAAAGTCTCTAAGTGAATATAAATACCAGTTTCTGAGACTAAACCATGTGTGTGCCCCAGTCCACTTAATAGCACTCGGAGGCCACCAGAGGGCAGCATGTAAGTTGGGCATTTCTTACTCTCCTATTGGCGGGTACAGCGCGGTCACAACTGAAGTTGATATGCCGGTGCTAAGGCCAGCAAAAGTATAGTTAGTGAAGACTAAATCCAGTGTAGGCACTGTGTAACACGAGCGTAACACCAGCGTAACACCAGCGTAACACCAGCGTCACACTAGCGTCACACCAGTGTGATACCAGTGTGACACCAGCGTAACACTGAGGTAACACCAGCGTAACATCTAGGTAACACCAGCGTAACACCAGCGTGACACCAGTGTGACACCGGTTAGTCAGCTTATAGAAGAGTACAAAAGCTGTAGGCGGACCACACGCAGACCCCATGCAGATGCAAGACCTCCGAAAGATAGGAAGTAAAAACATGGCAATTTCTAGGAGTTATGCGAGCGAGTCTGAGTTCTTTTGAGTCTCTGCCGGCGAGCAAAAGGGCTCAAAGTCATGGATTCTGTTCTAAGAGCGCAGGAACGAGCTTAAGTACTCACTGATATAGTCCCAGTGAAATCCGACGCCGCTGCAGGTAGAACATTTGTCGGTTACAGGTAGCCAGTGTATGTTCCACTCTTTTCTCTTCCACAGTTTGACAGCGCATTCCTCCACGAACTCACTGAATGGCAAAGAGAAACGGATATAGCAGAAGCTAGATTCAGCGATAAACATTCTGGCTAGCACTTATCAATTGCCTAATCTTCCCATGACAACTGATAAAGATCAGCCTGGTCTTACATGATTCAATGTTGTGGTCCAGTTTCTATACAGAATCACAAGCACACAACATACATCTACGTACATCTCTTGAAGGCTAATTGAAAGAAGGAAATGAAATTGTACAGTTCTCATGATCTCAACATACAACTATGGTAGGAATTAAACCTGGTCCTGCCTCTACAAATCATCTTACAATCATATACGCTGTGGTGTGAGGTCATGGGTGCAATGAAGAGGCAGTGTTAAGCATTGCTGCGATAACGTGACTCTGTAATGGCTATGAGATGACCCCATCTGCTATTATCCCGCATGTACACGGTATGAAAGCGTGACGAAGAACATAAGTACTTAGTAGATTAGAAGATTAGTGGATTAGTACTAGTAGATTGGTATTAGTAGATTGGTACTAGTAGATTAGTACTAGTAGATTGGTACTAGTAGATTGGTACTAGTAGATTAGCACTGAAATCTGGTTACATGTAACATGCATCAGCCTGGTAATTGAAGCGCCCCTAACTCACCGTGACAGCAGTGTTCTTAAGCCTGGTTCACACAGACGTGAAAAATGAGCGAATGAATATATAGCTGGCCACACGCATATTCGTTCGAAAACTTTAGTCAATCATTGGCAAGCCTTGCATAACAAGCGGTTGACTAGTGCGCTGCTGTTGAATGCATCCAATCAGATCATAGTATTAGGAGCATTCATCAAAATCTGTCAACAGATGGTCAACAGGTCAAAGGTCTAACAAAGGACTCAGCGAGGCATTTTACGAATTGAATTCGGAAGTATTTGGCGTTCGTTCGTTTGTTGCTGTTTTCATACCCGTGTGAATCAGGCTTAACAGTGTTCTTACCTGAAAGGAGGCGGTTCAGGCCAGGTCTTCCCGCCGCACATGTTGCTCATAATCTCCCAAGATCTCGTTGCGTTGATCCTATCGGAGTACGTGCTGTACAGGCGATGCCAGGGATTCCTAGAGACCGATATGCTCTAAAATAATGCACGCAATTTAATTGGTCAAATTCCCACGATTAACCAATCAGGAAGAGGTATACTATATAGTGTCTATTGTCGGCTTTTTTCACTCTTATGTCAGCATGCGAGTTGGTGTCATGAGCGCTGGTGTTATGCCGCATTTAATCTGCAATTAGTACAGGTGCACCTGCTGACATAGTAGTAAAAAATGCCCTATTTTCATACCACATGCTTTTTCGACTGAAGTCTACTATCTCTCTTTCTCTGAGTTTCAATGACTCGGTTCCAGAATGCTGTCCCTGCTTTAAATGTTTTACACAGACTCATTGTCTTTGAGCTTATAATTCTCCGAACTTGGGAAATATCGCCGACCCAATCAATCTTCATGTGCTGCGATGCCTTACACCTGTAACACATACCTGGTTGCATACATGACAAGCTGCAGGACTAGAAATACTAGAGAGTCAGTTTTTTCTGAATTTTGAGAACCCGAGCTCAGAACTCTTACCTCCTACAGCTAAGATCTAGCCATATTTGAGCTCAGCTCAGCAGGATTTAACCAATAAGCCAGAGGAAAACATTAGGAAACTAACAATAACAATTTTAGCTCCAAGTTCTGACTGCAAAAACACCTGGAGGCTACAGGTAAATATGGGTAAATACGGGTAAATACAGGTAAATACAGATAAATACGGGTAGATACAGGTAAATATGGCAGATTTGTCATCTAAGTCTGGTTGTGAGGTGCGAAGGATATTGTGGGACATATTTTCTGATTTTGTCATGAATTTTGCCATTCACCTGTCGATTTTCGTGCGCACCCCCGCACCTATCTGCTCTCACTCCTGCTCAAGCCCGCACGCTCAAGCATATGCTGATGCACGAGTATTGATGGGAGAACAACAAAAGCAGGAAATGCTTCACTCTTTCTGATTTTGGCATGACTTGCATCTGACAGAGTAACATTATTTCCATAGACAACCACTTTTATGACCATAAATAATAGAGATTCAGTTTTTCTCAACTTTGAGAAGCCATAACTATAGCTATAACCATTTTTATTTTAATTTAATTAAGTTTAATTTTAATTAATTAATTATTATCAATTATTATTATTAGTGCTGTATTTTTTTCAAAATGATGGATCTTAATTAATCTACCGATTAATATTTTTGATCATGACACTACAAACTAGTTCCTGAGCTATTGGATTCACAGCAGTACCATTGCTACCAGCTACAGCAGCTGACGCTAACATCACTGTAACATCTTTGGTGGGTCATCAGTGGTACTCAACTGCACTGGTGTTGAGTTTGCGTTGATAAATATGTTATCAGACTTGTTCACAGATCATAGTTTTTTCAGTTAAATTCACCCTCAAACTAGCCATAAAGGTAATCTTCTTAGCAATTAATCTTAGTTAATCTTAGTTAATCTTGGAATAACTCGATTTAAGTTCAGCGCTAACTATCTTTACTATCATCACTTCATAACTGAGTCATCACGGAGTAATAGTTTGTTTTGCTGAGCAATAGAAAGAAAGGTGTAAACATCAAAACGTAAAAGACTCTTCGCTTATTTCAGTGCTCTCTAACCCCTACAGCTAAGATTGCATCACAGTTGGCCTCAGCTCGGCAATATCTAACTAATAAGCCACTCGACAGCTTTAGAAAACAAACAACAGCAATTTTGCTAAAATGTCGGAGAGGACCCTGGAACTACCAGAGTACCTGAAACTACCAGAGGACCCTGAAACTACCGGAGGACCTGAAACTACCAGAGTACCTGAAACTACCGGAGGACCCTGGAAATATCAGAGGACCCTGGAAATACGGGAGAACTGGCAGGTATGTCCATTGATCTCAGCTCTGCTAGCTAACATAGCACGCTGTGTTCTACTGTATCGCCTTTACACAATTTCTGGCGCTATATGTAATCAGTGAAATGGAATCGTTGGAAACCTCCTATGAAAAATAAATACAACCTATGTACTAGGCCACAAGTGGAAAACTTGTAAAAACTGATCATCATAATTTACATTTTACCAACTCCCGTAACTAGGATGCATGAAGTACGCAACGCCAAACTGAAACTACTCTGGTTAGTTTGTGATCACTCCGGATAAGACACAACGTAAATACTCTCGAGATCTTCATCGCTCGGTGAGTAAATACTGAATAAAGCCGCACACTCGACAACCCATCTAGACATGGCACGCTACATTCTCACCCCTAGTATTCTCAGTCCACTCTAATCCCTGGATGTACTTCATACTTATCGACCTATCAAAGTAAAATATACGCTGGCATCAGCTTTTCTGAACTTTGACAATAGAGAGCTTTAAACCTCTACTACAGCTACAGCTAATATTCTGCCATCTTCGACCTCATGGATGGCAGCCTCTCATATTTCCCAGACCCTCAAATATTTTTTCTGCCAGAATTCATGGTTCAAATTGCTATCATTAGTTTCCTACAGTTCCCCTGTAGCTCATGGGTTAGATGGCGCTCAGCTGAGCTCGAATATGGCAAAAATAGCTGTAGGCAGAGGGGGCGGCGGGCGGGGGGGGAGGGGGGTGGCACAGAGATATGACTTCTACTGAGCTTCTGAGGGCTCATCAAAGTTCAGAGATTCCGGTATCTTGGCCCTAAAAATGTTTGTCTGTCTGAGCTCACCTAAAATCCAACCAATAGGCCACAGTGCGGGGAGCCACAGTGCGTCATGAAACTTACCCCGTCTTCTCTCAGCTATAGGACAAACGTTTTAGGTACAGAGTGAAGACAAGTCCAAAATAAAAATACTCCTCTTTTTACTTTATACTAACTCGGTTCTAAGTAAGCTACTGTGCCCTCCTGCCATAGACTCAGTCATAGAGTGAGGTTATCAGAAACGTTGAGAATATGGGCTCGGCGTATTCAGTGGATAAGCTGTACTGTTTTATCTAACCTTTCAATGACTCTTCTCTTCCTGGCTTCTAACATCTCGCCGATGTCTGATGACAAAACCCAGTCAGGAGTCCAGTGAAGAGGATGGGCCAGGTTGTACGAGCCAGTATCTTTGGCTCTGAGTTTGCTATCAGATTCTAATCTATCAATGGCTGCCGACACAGAGTATTCTACTTTGGTAGCTTGTCGTTCAGCTCCATCACGATAGTGAAGGATTCTGTCTTTCACAGTTAACTGCACCGCTTTCAAATTGGTTGTTGAATAAAGAAGTTGATAAGCAGAGAACATGATGAATAAAATGCTTGTGAAGCAAGCAAAGACCGCAAAGAGAAATCTCATCTTCAGCATGGTCTGAAATGAATAAAACTGTAGTTAAGATTGAAGTATTATTTTACTGCTATGTTTCCATCACAACAAATGTAACGCAATAATCTGGCCAGATAGAGAGGGAGGGATGGAAGTACGGAGGTAGATAGAAGGAGAGGGAGAGGGATAGAGGGAAAGGGGGAGTGCAGGAGAGAGAGGGGGGGGCGAAGGAGAGAAGGGGATGAGAGTGAGATGGTAAGACTGTGAGAGCGAGAAAGGGAGAGAGGAGGAGAGGGGGGGGAGAGAGAGGATGAAATGGTGAGAGAGAGGATGAAAGGGAGAGAGAGAGGATGAGAGGTTGAGAGGGAGATATTCCTGACAGCTCCTAATTGTATGTAATTCCCGTTTGATAGCATAGCAGAACAAGTTAAATACCTGCAAAAATTTGACTGAAATACTACTCCTACGTCATTCAGAGTCAAGTCCGATCAGAAATGACGTGCTGATAGAGAATAAGGGGAAAACTCGACTTACTGACTGTCCAAAAAATCATCAAATACCTCCTAAGTGCTCACTTAGTTGAAGTGAGAAGCAGCAGCTATGTATTGTTAGTAGTAGGGCTGCAATTCTTCAGAACTTTGAATCTCGATAAATCTTAAACTGTATAAGCAGCCCAATTTTGAAATAGTACAACGCAGCAATAACCCTATCTATCGGTTCTGTATGATGACCTGGTGAAGTTTCAATGCATATGGAACAGGCGTTCTCAAATGAGCCTGTATTTAGTAACCACTGTGCATCAAGCGATATGAAAAGCTCGGCTAGAGACCTACGTGCATATGACGATGTATCGAGTCCTCCTTGCTCTACAGTGACCAATCAAAACGAAGCAAAACAAGGTACTCAACACTGAAGAGTAACCCGAGGAGGGATCTGAAATCTGAGTACTTGACAGCCCTGTATTTGTATGCATTCAGAAGCACCATGGATCCTTAGCATGCACCTGTCTTTTCAGGGTCAGGTATTCAAACTACCAAATATGTTCTTTCTCTTTCAATCTCCTTTATGCTGATGTACCGCATGCTGCCACAAAGTTGTAGCAGTCAAACTAAATGACTTATTTCCCTCCGTATATTTCGCCAAGCTTGCTCCTATAGTTTCATTTTTGGGGTCACCTCATGATAGCTGTTGAAATGAAGACTCTTTCAAATTTGAAAGTTCCTTTTGAGTACGAAAATTAAGCATGAATGTGAATAAAGAATGCATTATGGTCACAGTTACCAGGGGAGTATATTCTTATGTCCAGCAGTTGAAAGTAATCTTCTGAGCAATCGATCTTAGTTAATCTTAGTTAATATTGGAATAACTCGATTAAAGTTCAGCACTAACTATTATCACTTCATAACTGTCTCATCACTGAGCAATAGTTTGTTTTGCTGAGCAATAGAAAGAAAGGTGTAAACATCAAAACATAAAAGACTCTTCGCTTATTTCAGTTCTCTCTAACCCCTACAGCTAAGATTGCCTCACTGCTCTAAAGTTAGACCATTTCAAGCTTTAAATAAAAAGCTGTACGGAAAAGTATCTCTAATGCCCCAGTTCACTGCTACCGAGTACTGATTATAACGAATGAATGGTGAGGCCAAACAAACCAGAACAAGAGCTATCAGATTCCAGTGCCGAAGAGGAGTGCAGCAAGTTTTAAAAGCTTTTTAACTTTAAGTGCTGAAATTCTTATGATATACGCCGCTGGTAGTGAGTTATCTTGTATAGCTAGGGACAGCCTTGACTAAGGTCGGTGCTTGGATGATACAGGTTAGCAATTGACTCCTAGTGGCCATGTCAGTCAGCAGACGTCAGGCTGTTAAGCCTGACTGAGATGCTAACACTCCAGGATTCATGGCTGTCTGTCTGTCTGTATCTGGTGATCGTCTTACCATGACAGGAGTCTTCGGACGTCCAATTGACGCTTGCAACGCTTAGCTCATAAGCTAGCTATTACAGTAGTAAATAGTGACCATGTGGTGAACACTTTGTTTGCAGATCTCACTGAGCTATTTGATTTGGGGCTCAGAAATGTCAAGCATGATGCTAGCAGAAAGATTCACATGTTAACTCCCAGATCTGTGATACAATTGCGTCCAGCCAACAGCATTTGGTAAGCGGCAATGCGCCAAGCATGCCTCAGTTGGCGCATCTGTAACTTCAAAAATGCCTAATATCTTGTCTGGAAGGAAGCAATGATTTCAAACCTGATTCCTTGGCTAGGTGCCATCTGCAGCCAGTAACGTCTGCTGACGGTTGGCTGAGTGATCTGTTTGCTATAGGTGACCAGCTGGGTACTGAACATAAGCATCAGGTTTCAATGGTTTTCCCAAGCAGATTCCATTTTGTGTTACTCATTAGAAGTAAATAAAATAGGACAAAATATTAAATAGAAGCCTGTCTGACAACCTGGAGGTGTTTATGTCGATACCGCATTCATGCATTGTCAATGGAGCAGATGACACACTATATGGCTCATGTTATTCATGCTTAGAAAAATACACATAATTATTTGCCTGCTTAAGAAATGATTGTGTTTTAGCCTAATATAAGCTTTTCATACAAGAGCCCTCTCTCATTTAATCAATTGTTGGTAGGTGTCGGGTGACTCGTAGTTAAGCCTATATCATGGCTTTGATTATTTTAGCCTCTTAGACATTAACATAAGTAAACACTGCCATTGATTGGATACAGAGGTTACCCTAGGTCTGTTGATGAGGAAGCTCTAATCCCAACCCCATCTCTCACACTGGACTACTAACCTTCCTTGCCCACCGTCAGAGCGGTCAATCGAGCATCCATGATAAGATGACGATTTAGCATGTGACCAGTTGGCAGAAAGATTAAAAGGCTGGAAAAAATTATGGGACGGATGCTAGAGTATCTAAACTTACTGAAGTCATGGATCGAAGACACATTTGAGTGCATTCATATACTGGCTTGCAGACTTAAGAATTGATGAACTTTACTAAGCTTCTATGCTGATATATAGGCAGACATGTTGGTCACAGGGTTCAAGGATGTCGGGTAAAATTATTGTTTGATACCATGCCAACACAATGAACTACGTAACTTGCAGTTCATTCAACATATGTTGATCCCTCCCTTCCTCCATCCCCCACTATCTGAGGTAGTACTAGATTTTCTGGCTGAAATGTCATAAAAGCATGAGAAGACAACTCAAACATATTATTGGAAAAAATGATTTAGCCTTGGTCTAGAGTAAATATAATTGTGTGCATGAAACCTAAATATATAATGTATTATAGAGATGCGCTGTTAGTGGCTATGGAGGGGCGGGGGGGGCGAGGGGTGGGGGGGAGGGGGGGGGGGGAGGGGGGGGGGGGGGAGGGGGTGTGGGGG
>ERZ1740065.2216-NODE-2216-length-12032-cov-12.158721_pt1 | contig 12032 bp, 5 predicted proteins | sample MGYA00581738_ERZ1740065 | MGnify/ENA primary metagenome ERZ1740065 (study PRJEB43018, sample SAMN04849749) | marine metagenome | isolation source: floating plastic debris | place: Pacific Ocean | collected 2008-09-01 | study: EMG produced TPA metagenomics... | reverse complement strand
GAGCGAGAGGGAGGGAGGAGAGCGAGAGGGAGGGAGGGAGAGCGAGAGGGAAAGAGGGAGAGTGAGGGAAAGAGGGAGAGTGAGGGAGAGGGATAGAGGGAGACGGTGAAGGAAGGCGAGAGAGGGTGAAAGGCAATGATGCTGACACGGCTGAGATTGGTGGCAGGCGGCAGCCACTGCATAAACAGCTGATAACAAAAACGAGGAATTCTGATACTCATAGATTGGTGATCAGTAGAGTTTGTCACCTGTAGGGTTTATTATTAGGCTGGAAGGTATTGCACTTGGCAGCCAGCAACAACAGGATTCTTGTACCAGTGGCTACTAGGAGTCGATGCGCACAGAGGGCGCTATGATCACAATTCCTAGATAGAACTCCCACCTCCCATAGCATAGGAGAACCCATCCCAAGTAGGAGCCGGTGTATTCAACCAGACGCTCTCCTTAGGGCAATAATTGGAGCATGCTTATCCTGATCAAACACGAGACAGTTGCCGGTCGCAGGGTTGATGACGCTCGCAAAGAATCTTTTATCAGTGCTCTTGAAGGCTGTGAGTGAAGCAAGCACGTCCTGTCGTATCATTGCTCAAAGAAATTTCTAGTGGGGATAGGAACGCCTTGAATTAGGAAAGCGATCACCCTTCGTTCTGATTGGTCGACTGGTGTTTGAGCTACGAATGTGAATGGAAAGGTTTACACAAATGGGAGGGGCATAAAGCTGCTATATAAAGCCAAGCCACACCGCAGTAGACGCTGAACGATATCACGGCACTCAAGTCATTGGACTAGATAAGGCAACTTGAGAGGATTATAACACAAAACACCATGAACTCCTTTCTAAAGAAGGTAAGCTGCTCACTTCCACCTAGGATAGCTAGACTGCTGGTCGGAATTTGGAAACTCTGAGAACTTGCATTTCATTGCAGATATTCATTCTGATTGCGGTCTCAGCACTTGTCTGCTTGGTACAGTCTCGACCGGCACCTGCAAAGGAAGACCAGGAGTCGGCCAAACAGTGTACTGGATCGCTCTGCAATATTAGCAGGTGAGGCTGCAGTCAATTGCTAGTCTGCTAGAGACCAGCATGCACAGTGCGCCATTGATCCAAGCGACGAGGTGTATTCAGCTACCGTATCATTATCAATGAACTACTTCTGCAGGCATATGAGATCAAAGAGGGCTGACAGTATCAACGTGAGAGTAAAGAGAGGTGACTCAGATACCATCGTCGCCGAATACATGGCGTGGTTGAACATGAACAAACTGAAGAAGACTAGAAACTGCCAGGTCACTGGTTGCGGACTTATCAGGGTGCTCGGCAATTCGTAAGTGTCAATGACAGTGACAGCCAGTGGTTTAATACGCCACCAAACAGGAAATAATATATTGAATATTTATTGTAGACGCAGGAAAAGGTCTGCATCGCAGCCTAATCTGAGAGAGAACCACAGACAGCTCGAATAGAAGCAATGGTGATGAGGAAGACGCTGACTACATTGACCAGTGAGTCTAAATTGGCTGTCAGCGAGCCAATGAGAATTGAGGAGCAGAGGTTATAACCATCTCTCATGTTATTTCAGATCATTCCAGAGAATCTCTACCGGTGCCAAATCTGCAGGTGTTCATCTAACACCATATTTTATAGACAGAGATGTAACCAAGTAACGAATATCTCCAACGGACTCTCGCATACTCTCTCTCTCTCACTCTAGTCAATCTCACTCTCACCACGTCACTGGCACTCACTGCCGCGAGCAGCAGTATTTATAAGGAAATAGTACTGCTAGTGCTACATACTACGAGCCACAATTTTTACTGATATTCACTGATACTTAAACCAGTCTGTACGTCCATGAAGTTTGAGACCGCTCAAATCCATGTCTCCTCACTAGCCGACTGTCATAATTTGATTTCGTCCTTTGATTTTTTATTCAATCATCACTTATTCGTTTATTGTGATACGTATAATTTATTTTAATTATTAAAGTCTTATGCAATAAATAATTGATTTAAACCACTATTCTGTACCATAAGTCAGCACCCCTGCAGAGATGGCCTCGTATTATTGTACTTGTACCAGTACACACAGGTACAGGTACAATAATAGGTGGGACACACAACTCCAACTAATATCTGTGACACCTACAACAACAGTCAATAGCAGACAGCCACCACCACAGCTGGTATGAGTGGCTATACACCATATACACTTTACAATAGAGACAGATGGAGTCAACATTAGGCAGAGGTAGACAGTAGCTTTTATAGCTAGCTATTAGCTGCTGCCTCCTACAGCATCATAGCTTCACCTAACCTAGCTTCAGCCTAGCTGCCTTCTCATGAAATCATAACCAGCTATTATTAGCTTTCCTCTATTGAACATAAGGTTGTCATTAGGTCCTCAGTGCGTCCTACAGTCAGTGTTACTAGCAGCAACTCTGCAAACAAAGTTCAAAAAGTGAAATTAACATTCATTTTGTGCTTCTCAGTTCTTATTAGTAAGGGAAACCTAACTGCTATTGAGTTCTGCTATTCCTTCAGCTATTCCATTCCTGCTATTCCCTCAGCTATTCCATTCCTGCTATTCCATTCCTGCTAGTCCTTTCCTGCTAGTCCTTTCCTGCTATTCCCTTCCCTATTCCCTTCCCTATTCCTTTCCCTATTCCCTTCCCTATTCCCTTCCCTATTTCCTCGCTTTCTGAGTAGCTGACTGGGATGACAAATAAGGATCAATTCGGGTGTGAGGATACAGATGTTTGTCCGAGTCTAGCAGACGCAGTACTAGTAGCCAGACTTGTGCGGATCTAATGCCTGTGGGTGATATCGATGTACAAAGAAGCAAGCAGTCCATCTAATCACGGTAACACAGACAGCTGGTTGTTTATTCATGATCTAATGACTACACACTTCAGTGAGCGGAGTGGCGATACATTTTAGATGTCTATGGGTAGAATGGAGCCTTTCGATAGATGCGATCGTTGGAGTAGTTATTTCTAACATGGTAAGGAGCGTACGGATCATTAGGGTAGTGTCTGTGTCGCTTCCAGAACTTACCCACCATACGCTCCAACAACCACGACTGGCGCTTGTTACAAACCACGTGCGTCTTCATTCTCTGCTTCTGAGCTCCCGATTTCTTCCACAGATGTTTGTGTCTGCCGGCTCGCGTCCTAATCCAGAGTCCGTTACCGAGACGCTTGAACCTCTGCGGTACAGATCGCACAGTCTTCGGTCGAGAGCTCTGCCACGACTGGTAGACCCGGGTACGAACCGGCTGAACCTGAGGCTTGGGCGCTGCCATTAGGCTGTGGAGGAGAAAAACAAGATACGGTTTATTTAGCAATTATGTAATGAATTATGGGGATGAAATAGAAACAATGTAGAGGTACAATAAGAAGAATTCTTCCTCAGACTATATCCTAGCCTATCATTCCACCCATTCATTCTCAGCCCTCCAGGAAGCCATAATCTCATGCTGCAGGCAGTAGACACGCAGTTATCAGTGGCCCTCTGAGCTATGGTGGACTGTGGTAGCTGACTTTGTCTCAGCTTTATGGACCATGGGTCTGGTGCTTATGTGGGCCATTCGGTGCTTTCCTGTAAGCCCAAGACTCATTAGATCAGTCAATCTCCCATCAGCAGTCATCCAGTGAGGTCGTGCTTCCACTGCTTATAAACTTCCACACTTACATATGTATGTGCAACTACTCAGTTACCCAGTCGCAGGAGGTACGTTTTCACTAATACACTTTACTCTACAGCGGCTCCGGTAAGAAGTCTAAAATAGGTATTTTGGAAGTTTTCTAATATCTCCACTCACCTCACGGAGTTTGGGGAAACGTTTAGCCTATTGATGTTGATACAAAGATGATCTTGAATACGGTAGCAACTCTTCAACATCGTTAAATTCCTGATACTTCCAATACCACTCGCCAAGGGAGGAAGTCTTCTAGTTGTGATAGCTAGTCCTGGAGTCTGACCGACCACAGTGCACTGCAGACCTGCAATTTCATTTACCTGGAGTAGTAAGCAATCAAAAGGGTATAAATAGGAATAAAACTCCAATTCTTACCTTTGAAAATACTACGTACTACCTGCATACTTGCATGCTATTACATACAAACGTGATAAAACAGCTTTCTAAGAAGTGCTTTTGGATGATCACAAGTAGGGATGAGGAAGCTGTGCATAGGTACTATACACAAAGAACTTTTCGATGCTTTACATAGAAATCCGCAACATGTATTACAAGTTCGGAATAGCTCTCAGAATTAGAGCAATCAGTCATAAAAAGACAATACGGACCAGAAAACTCCTACAAACAAAATTTTCGCCAGTGCCAGCTACAGCCTTGACCTTTAAGATGTACAGCTATAGTAGTGGCAAAGTATGAATAATCAAATTCGATTTATTGAAATATTTTTAATGTATTTTCGGTTCAAATGCTTTTAATATTCATTATAGAATGAAAAACATATTGCTGTAGGTCATCAACAACTCATCTTGACACTATGATATCTACGCCGGCGCACCGAAAGCCGAATTTTGATAAATTTCCTGTTTCGATTGCTGCACTCTTTCTGTGAAATCACTAAACTGCCTGAATTTATCGCTCCCATGAGCCATAGTTCTTAGTAGCTTATGTGCCTAGCGCCACAGGGAGTTGGTCAATAGCTGTTGGAAATGTCTCGCCATGAGAGTAAGTGATTTGTTGTCGGCTCATCTATAGTTTTCACTTAAAAGACTGTTTGTTGAACTAGACTGTCTAATCATTATACAGTCTGAGCTACCTGTAGAATGATTTACTAGCGACTAGTTTAATAAGTTTTACCTGTGTCTGAGTTCCGACCACTGATGTGGCGAAACTACCATTTTCCCATGGTGTTGCTTTAAATTTATCACACCCTGATGCTGAAATGTGCTTGTCCATCTGTATGGTAAATACCGATATTACATTCATTATGTTTTTAGGTGTCAGCTGTGACTCTTGCATGAAGGCAAATTTCAAAGGTCGAAGATACAAGTGTCTCGTATGCTATGATTATGATCTTTGTGCTACATGTCACGAGTCTGGAGTAACCGCTGCTAGACACTCGACATCTCATCCTATGCAGTGTATATTAACGCGGTCCGACTTTGGTAGGCCAACTTAGTTTATTTGTCACGTACAATGTGTGAGAATGGTACTGCTTTGCAGTTTTCCCATTTTCTCCACACTTTGAGGGTGCTAAGCATCGTGCAATGCCTGTAGTCAAATTTAATAAATCTGGTAGCACTTAGTGCAGCCAACATAATAGAAATTCAAGTTTGATGCATCTTTTCCATTTATCATCTTGACATTGCCTACTGTAGCACTTGCAGCCATGTACATGACCCGTAGAAAACTTTTGATGAATGGTGGTAAGGTTTGATGATGTCCATTGGTTTCTGTTGTAGAGCTATACTATGGCGGTGATTCTGTGTCTTCGGACCAGCCGCAATCATTCACTTGTCCATACTGTGGTGAAATGGGTTTCACAGAGTCATCGCTCTCTGATCACGTCACGTCTCAGCACAATGACAATTCTACTGAAGTCATATGTCCGATATGCGCAGCCTTGCCCGGCGGTGACCCCAATATGATATCCGATGATTTCCACACACACTTAGCCATGGAGCACCGGGGTCGTGAAACATTTGAAGTAGATACAATGGTTGGTCACCGTACCACCCGACGTCTCGCTGGTTCCCGGCGAGGAGCTCGGGCACGTCATTTTACGTCAGTACCAGTGAATACGACAGCAGCGTCGAACTCCTCCTCTATAGCCATGGATCCTATAGCAGGTATGTACTGCCAGAGTGCTTCTATAGTTAGCTGGTAATTCTATTTCTGAATATAATGCTCCGCTCTTAGAACTGCTCTCCCACCTCTCTGGTGTCCACACAAGGCTGAACATGAGAGCTCCTCCTCATCAGCTCAGAGATCTACAGATGCAGCTTGATCCTGAGAGAGCCCTACGGTATGTATCTACCATTCACGTCTCATCCAATAGTGACTGTCGTTTGTTTCCCTGAGACGTTTTGTGTTTACTTGTAGTATTCCAGACAGCTTGTCATCCTATCGTGAACACATTCAACGTCTGCCGCGTAGAGGCAACACGATATACGAGCCGGCGTCAGTCAGTGCGTCAGCGTCTAATGCCAGCTCTGAGTCGGGTCGGGCCAGCGCTCAGCAAACCAACTCATCTAGTAGTAGTTCTGCCAACAAATCGCTGCTCAGCAGGTCTGTACATGACCCCACACACTCTCAAATCACACAAGCACTGCTTACAGTGTCTCATGGCATTCCATATTTCAGATATTTAAATTCGGAGAAGTTGAGTGGCCAGGAGTTGGAGAAGCAGGAGCGTGTGAGCGCTGAACATAGCTTATTCGTACAGGACATACTGCTAGCCAGCCTGACTGATCATCAGCTCACAGTGTCTCAGTCAGCTAGTGAGAAGGCTATCCAGGAATCGTCTACTGAAACTGCATCCATTGCTTCCCTCCTAGACCAAAGAGCTCTAGAATCCTCGGTAGATGAAAGGAATGAGTCTATGCCTAGTGTCGATCACCCAGCCACAGGCAGCTAGGACAATGATATAGTAGCAGTGATATATATTTATAGATAGTCGCACTCCCTATCGGTGTGCGACTGATGCTCATACACATGTTTTAATGCTGACCCGTTATTGTGCTGATCTAGGCCTGATGCCTGCTGCAGTCTGATTTAGGTAAATTCTGTTCATTTCTCTGGGAAAGACAAATGAGTGACGACTGTTTGATTATTGCAGCTGTCTATTATAACTACAAGCCTCTTCTGATAGTTTCAAAAGGATAAAAAATTAAAAACATGAAAATGAAGCTGAAGTATTCTGTGTCATCTAAACTGCGATGCATGAAGCCCAATTCTCCATGAAGCTGTACCAGCGACAAGGGTCTCATTGCGTGGTCACAAACTGCCGATAGTTGAAGTGGATAAAGAAAAGTACAAAGTGGAGACAAGAATAGAGTGAGATCATCACCGGCCACAGGTCGGGCAGTCGTTGCGGGGGACGTACAGCCAGTGAACACACTGCCAGGGCTACCATACCGATCAGAGAGGAGAGAAACTAAAAACAACCAGGCGATGATATCGACGTCACTGGGAGTAGTTAGAGACAGTAGTATTGGGACGTACCGTAACGTGCTGCCATTTATTCACCATTGCTTCACCGACGACAAGGTGGACAGCAATCAGGAATATGATGGTGGAGGGTAATGAGGCGATAAACAGACCGTCTTTTATCAGCAGAGGCAGCATGCTACAACACGCCACGACAACTCGTAAAATGCATCAGGAGAGAATGAGAGGCATTTGATAGACATGGTGAGAGGAGGAGACGATGAGCCGCCCACCTGAACACGGACACAGTGCTGAACCATGTGACTATGAAACTCTCTTCATGCATCAAAAGGAGTGCAGAGCTGGAAAAAAAAGGACACTACGATAAGCACCAAGCTTGGGTTGACATCCGCATTGTCTAGTTCAGTTTTAGACTTACACGGCGGGCACTAGGATTGTCTTCTCGTGCACTTGGTATGAAAAGAGGAAAAATCCGAGAGAACAGATCACCTGAGGGATCAGATAGTCGAGTGACTTTCATGACTGAGCGGCGTATTTTACTGAATAGTGTGCTATTCTTACTAGGGAATATTTGAACTGAGTTGGAGTTGGGCGCAGGAGAAGGCGGATAGATGACGGTAAACTCAACAGCAACGTGGCGGCAGCACTGCAACAAACCAAACACATGACATCAGACATAGCATATCAATGGGCCTGAGATTGGGTCTCACCATATCTTGACAAGAGCAGGCTGTGAGAGCAGGTGCTTTATTTTTAGCAGGATGTTGAGCGAGCACCAGAAATTTGACACCTTATCCTGCAAGGGACAGGAGCTATATTAGGCACAAGTGAAAACAGGATGTTGATGGACAGGGAGCTCTGGCACAGCAGTGAGGAGATAGAGTCTGTGCAATCGTGTGAGCCAGCTCATCAGAGCTACGACATGATATCAGTATGGGCACAGACCTCAGGGGCAGTGTTACCACTGTGGTTATTATTATTGTTGTTATTATTATTGTTGTTATTATTATTGTTGTTATTATTATTGTTGTTATTATATGTGTTATGCCCAATCCGGCAGTAATCCATCAGCTTCTTATGATATAAAGAGAGAAATTAGGTAGAGATTATGTTACACCAGCCGCTCTGAATCAAGTATGACGTACAGGATGAGCTCCAAACCCAAAATCCCTGGCAGATTTTTGTGAAGTGCTGTGAAGTGCTGTGCACATGATACTCAGTTACTGAACAGTTACTGTAACATCATGACATAAGCCATTTAGGCTGATGACATGGAACTGGCCTATGCAGTACCAGTACCTGTTCGGGTAGTGCGAGGGAAACCGTGATTGTGACCCGAGGTTACTGGTCAGCAGATTTAGGTCAAGGTTCGTTAAAGTTTTAGACAGTACTATTACTAGAAGTGAAAGGTATTAACGCACTTCGAACAATCCACGAGAGAAAGGAAACAGCCTGGCCAGGACAGCCATGGCATCGTCCACAGATCGCAGAAATGGCATCCAACACAAAGCGAAAGTTAGAACAACAACACATCCCACCATAGCCACCTTCAGCAGCCTGTAATAGAAAGGTCAAATCAATCAGCAAACTGGTGACACGGTACCACGGCGGAAAATTACCGGAGAATGAAAAAATACAAGAGCTGTGAAACTGAAAACAGATCACTGCGATAAAAAACTGTTTGTAAAGATGACAAAGAATGCAGACAGCGACAACGGCTAATTGATTCTGGGAGAGCAGTCAGTGTATGGCATGCTGTACGCACCCACGGAACACACTGTCTGCTCGCATACTGGCTCCCAGTATGTAGAAGAAGAATGGGAATGAGTGGTAAAGCTCCATTTGCTTGTAGTTGAGTGCCAGACAGAAAGCGACTGAACTGAGGAGGGTATGCCTTTGGTCCATGAAAGCTACGGCTAGTATGAAGAGACCAAGGCTAACACCATTATATCTGAGAATCACAGTGTAGAAGGAAAATAATACAGAGTAATCAACAATCAGCATCAATAAACAGCAAATGGCAGGTGATGATCTCGGAAGGATACTGGAAATGCCCGTGGTCAATGAGGCTGAGGCCGGGATACATCAGGAGGGACGTTAGAATTCCCAAGCTTTTCTGTGGAAGAGATGCATGTGTTTACTCATGGCGAAGCACTCATCACTGAGCTATCATCATAGTGCAGACAACTCACCGTACTGGAGTCGGGTCCATCGTAGAACTGGGCGTAGAGCACACATGACGGCATGAACACGAGCACGTCACTCAGCAGCACTGTCAATGAATGCAACACTATCAGTAGAGCAGTTCATACTAATCTACTCACAGCCAGGGAGAATGAGAAACTAGAGAAAGTCCTACAGCTGGCAGGGTATACCAAAAATGCACAAAGTACAGTACGAAAGGTTTACGTACTGTACTGTACAGCACTGCACTGCACTGCACTCCACTCCACTGCACTGTACAGTACAGTACTGTACTGTACAGTACAGTACTCATATTACACAATGACTAGAGTTAAAAGACTGGGAACTTTAATCATCACAGTTGATGTCAGATTAAAATGCAAAGAAGTACAACGTAATCTAATAGATAAATTACATATAATATGGGTTTCCGCCGACATGATCAATGTGAAACCAACACCTGTGTATCAAACTCACGCAGGAGCTTGGTTAGGGGTTAGTCCATTGCCCCTCCCCCTACCCCCCCCTCCCCGCAAAAAAACTCTCATACCATCTATAATAAGTCTAATCACCAAAGTCACAAAGACTACATCCAATAAGCAATAATCATTCCTCATTTAACATTGATAACTGATCCTTCATCCTGGTGCTTTCCAGTGCGGAAGAGAAACTCATTCAATGGTGAACAGTTAGTAGCTTATTGTATGACTGTGGCAAGATGGGGATACTCAGTGTAGCTTCCCATATATAGACCTAGGGGTACTAAGTGCCCGCAGGCACCTCTGAATTTGATCCCTACACTTGTGGTGGAGTCAGTGCTCTTAGACATAATTGTGAAGCAAGTAATTCCGGCTTGAATTTGCAGAAGAACCCAGGAAGAAAGAGATGAAGTACACACAGAAAGGATGGATCAGATGCAACCTAAGGCAGAATAATTTCGATTTTCCAACTCTGCTATGGTACGATACCTTCATACATGAGTAAACTCAAGCATACGCAATCAACGTTTTCTGCCACAAGGCGTGACGTGACATAGTCACACCACCGCCATCAGTTGACTCTGGTCCAGACAATAACACACTGATCAAAATGCTGTACTCTACATAGTGATTTAATCAAGAGAGGATAACTCTACTGTTTTACTAATGGAGAGAATATACACCGTTCCATGGGCTTAACTAGAGCAGGTAATGTTGAGAAGAAATCAAGCATCCCTAGGCATGTATGGTTTTATACCATAATGCAAAATATTCTACAGATCATGTGACAATGCTGACTTGAGCCCTTCCCCTCCACACAACAAGGGTTCAGGCTATCTGCCATGTCACACGTCTAGGAAATACTAATTCTGAACGCTAGACAGGCATAGACATAGATGCAAACATATACATAGGACTCAGGTAAACCTGACCTACACTCTCAGTGACACAGATTCCTGAACCTGACAGCACCAAGAATGTACGACCTTCACCTTTCCTCCCGCCCAAAATAAAGAAACGGGTTAGATAGATGCAGACAGTTTACCATTGCCATGCCCGATGACGTAAGTTGATACGTGAGATCTCAAACTAACTCTCAGTCTAGGTCATAGTCATTAGGCAGTTCAATCCCTCTAACCTCTCTGTTACCAGAAAACTGCTGCATGTTTGATAGAATTCCAAAAGAGGAATTCCGCTGCACTAAGCCTTGCCCTAAATCTAGATTTAATCACTGGAAAGCATTGCCTGGCCATTCTAGGCATGGCATATTTGCTCCTACCAGCTGAGAATTGAAGAGACTGGTAGACATCCGCGAATACCAGAATAACTTACAAGGTTATATGGATTCACCAACTCCGGACAGCTCAGTACACAGAATTAATAATCATGCATGAAATAGCCACACATAAGAAAGAACTTCACCCTTCTCAACAGCAGCTGCAGAAGGTATGCCATGAAGGTATCATAACAACCACACAGGTTTCATTGTGAAGCTGACACTTTTACCTATCACATAGTGAGGTGTGGATACGAGAGCCGGACAGACCTGAGTATCTCATGAACAGTTTGTGGCTGTATGACTCCTCTCCCCTGGAGGCGTGTAGCTCTGTCCACGAGCCATTCATCAGCTGAGCTCTGATGAAATAACAAACATGACGTCAAAGAGTAGTGGAATGTTAGCGGAACGAAGTGAGACTGGTGACGTCGCTTGCTGCTCACATTTTACCGATGAACCAGCTGTGGTAAGCAGTTAGGGGCGGGTAGTCCAGGCCCCAGTATAAGAGATCATTCTCTGTAGAATTTTTGTACCTGAAAGCATGATCATGTACAAACGTGAGAATGCAATTTAGGTTGAAAATGAGCAATCATGTTTTATTGTAAAGAATGGTGATCATGAGTTCCCATAGTTTTTATATATCAGCCACATATCACTGCATCACACATATCAGCTACATATCACTGCATCACATATATCAATCTATCTGCACAACTGCACTTATTACAATCATTATCTGGGTGAACGGAAAGGGAGGCGGGGACGGAGAATAGGAGAGGGGGAAGGAGAGAACGAGAGAGGGGATGGGAGAGAAAGGGAGAGGAGGAGGGAGAGAAAGGGAGAGGAGGAGGGAGAGAGAGGGAGAGGGGGTGAGAGAGAGAGTGAGAGATAATATCAGAAATAAGTAGAAATAATAAAATAAATAAATAGAAATTAAGAATTAGAACAA
>ERZ1740065.2215-NODE-2215-length-12034-cov-11.802571_pt1 | contig 12034 bp, 13 predicted proteins | sample MGYA00581738_ERZ1740065 | MGnify/ENA primary metagenome ERZ1740065 (study PRJEB43018, sample SAMN04849749) | marine metagenome | isolation source: floating plastic debris | place: Pacific Ocean | collected 2008-09-01 | study: EMG produced TPA metagenomics... | reverse complement strand
TACAGTCTACGCACATACAGTCTACGCACATACAGTCTACGCACATACAGTCTACGCACATACAGTCTACACACATACAGTCTACGTCATATCAACTAGTTCAAGTTATAGCTGTTATTACACCAGCCTATGACATCATTTCCTGACTTTGACCTACTAGCTTTTTATACTAACTATACTGGTTGGCATAGACTATGACACAGACCCTGTAGTACACAGTTAGTAGGTCAGTAACTGAATCTCATGTGCACAACAATTCTTTGGGATCCTTAAGTTTATCCCATACAAGATGCTTGATTCAAAGTGCCTGATAATCTGCACCCATTTCCAACAAATGCAGTCAAGACAGCCATCTATCACGTACATGAGTGCATGTATGTAGGCTAGTGATTGTACCATGAACAGCTTGCATGCAGCAACATATATGCCGCAGATTAAGGCATAGGTGACAAGTTGTAGGACCAGAAATACCTATATTGAGTTTCTCCACGCTCTGAGAAACCATGGCTCAGTACCAGTACCCCTACAGCTAAGATTCTGTCATGTTTGAGTTTATCTCAGCAAGATCTAACCAATGAACAACAGCATTACGAAACCGATAGTACCAATTTTAGCTCTAAGTTTCGGCAGTGGAAGTACGGGAGTCTTTTCATCTATGGATTGTGGATCTACGCATCCTCATGAGTAGTGCTGCCTGTCATCAGTTTAATAGTTTCACCGACAAGAAGCAACTTTAAAGATTTTCACTCAGCAAGCAAGTCAAAACAAAACAATAGAAGTAGAGTCCTGCTTATCACTCTGATAGTAAACCTCAGTTTGAGCAAACATTGCAATGGGACAAAATCATTAGAATAGGCTGCTTCCGTCATAGATTTGGAGTTGTTTCCTCTTAAAAGTTTTATTCCCTGGATTTGGATCAACCGATATACACACAGATAGATTAGCAGATAAGCTCATTCCTAGTTTCACACGACTTTCTGCCCCTGTATAAGACTAAGCTGCTAGTGAGAGGAAGAATGTAGCAAAACGAAGCTATCCCACACAAATATTGACCCAACACTGACCTTGAGTGTTTGCTGAGCAAAGTGGATGAACATGCTGAAGTGGTAGACAAGAGTTTTGAAGTTCTTTCACTTTTTATAGTTGAGATGTTCGTATCTATTTGTGACATTTTGGATTTTGATCTGAAATAGCCAACATCATGAGAAGAAACATGTGCAGCCATACCTGAAACTGACCGAACCAATCTGAATAGCTGCATAATACAGATTAGAGATATATATATAAGGGGGCGAGGGAGTGAGTGGATGAGCAGAGGGATGAATCGAAGATCACAGGCAAGGAAAGAGCAAAGAAAGGAGTAATGATTTCGATCAGGTTGAGGTTTGTAGATGGATATGCATACAGGTAAGATGAACAGGTACAGGAAAGTCTGAAATTTTGGAATTGTTTTTGCAAAAAATATCAACAGTGATGACACAAAAGTAATATCATTATTACCCCTCACTCCACATAACCCAAAACATGTGAGCAGAAAACAAGCGTCCTACTTGTTGGTTGAACATTTTTAAACGAATGAACTGTATGTTTAGTGAGAGAGAGTGTAGAGTTGAGAGTAGTGGATTCACCTTGCGACTTGTTTACTTGATGTCTTGCTTTGCGTAGAACTCCAGGTTCTATTGAGACCACAGCTGTTAGAACGTCTCACAACTGCTGCCATTTCCTTACCTTCTGACATGGTGACTGCTGCCAAGAGAGGTGCAACGCTATCAGTGCTCTCTGTGACAAATGGCACCGGTATAAAACAGTTAAGGTGACCAATGTGTGGAACTAATGACGGCGTTATCTTGATGCGTACACAGCCCTCCGATAACATACGTGTACGTATCTCCTATGCCTAGGGCCCAGTAAGTATCAACGGCAAGTCAAACTATCAGTTCTTACCTTGTATAGAGAGACAATCCGCCAAACAAGTCATTTTCTTATCAAATTTTCAAGCAACACAAAACCAACCAACTATCCACGAGCAATGAGAGCTCGCAAAATCAATCGGCAAAACTTAGTAAAGTGAGCTGCTCGGATTGATTTAAGTTCAATTAACAGTTTACATAGTAAGTAAAAAAATAAACACTTTAAAGTGCTATTAGATTAAACACAGTGGAATTATGAGAAAGCTGTTGGAAATGTGTTTGCGTAAAAAATTGAGCCTACTACTGTCTCAGCTGGCGCGGATATCATAACGCTGGAGCAAAAAAGAGATGAAAGTCAGCTACTGGTAATCGATGCTATGATATACAGTATATCAAATCTCTTTTAGGCGTAATAAATCAGTGAACAGCCAACGAAATACAGACCTTACTGCCATGGTGGTTAAGTATTTGACATTTAATTGCGTGTCAGCTCATGTTGCACATCTCATCACAAGTTTCAGTTACTGATCTCTAACTTGCATCCGCGGTAGAGAATCAAACCAAGAGGCCTAAGTACAAGCTTTGCCTCAAATTTGGACCAACGGACAGATAGATAATGGTCACTAATTGAATGTATATTTGAGTGAAGGTGATAAGAATGTCATGAAAGGGTGAGCATGAACTATGCACTCATCCTACCTCTACCAAGGCATGCTGTCTCTGCCTCCTTCCCTTGCTTCACCCAGCTGGCCTGCCAGTCATGCAACAATGGCAGCGTTGCTCCTCTGCGCAACAGCATGACACACAGACGATCACAATGCAAAAGAAACAGTGCTTTTTTTAATGCATTTATGTAAAATCTGTACTGCAGTGTGTTTTGGCTAGCCACTGTGCGCCTCAGTAGCAATGTGTGCCTTGAGAAAATGTGCTTAAGTTTCGGCCTTCACATAATTCTACGCTCCAGTGTGCAACAGAGGTATTTCCCGATGCCCTTGTGAGTGTTGATCATTTATCCTAAATGAACATGTTTAATACATTTTCCATGACAAAATCCGCTAACTGAACTGGTGCTGTCAGAATCCGTTAACTGAACTGGTGCTGTTAGAATCCGTTAACTGAACTGGTGCTGTTAGAAGCAAGACTGAGTATGATCGACTCTCCTGGGGTGGTTGTATGCAATTCAAACAGATGGGTGTGTAACATGATGGTAAAGTGGTTATTATTGGTTAAGTCGTGGAATGCTACATATAGATTGACAAGTTGTTTAAGTTTTATATACAGTCTGAATTGTATGGTGAGCTTTCCAAGTGGTGATTAGACTCTTCACGGACTATCCTATGCTATGGAGTGGAACACACATTCTTTCACGGAGAGATGAGGGAAGAAGAGGGGGAGGGGGGAGGTGAGACGTAGCTGTTTATCTCTGGTCCCTCTACAGCTCAGATTTCTTGGCCTTTCCCTTCCTGTCATATCCAGACAGCTCGTCTGTGGCCTCGCGGGCCAGATACTTGATGAAATCATCCACCTCTCTTCCGCCCTGATCAGACACAGACGGATTGCCACGTCAGATACGTGTCAACTATTAAACACTGCGCAGACGTAAGCCGACCATAAGTCGCATACCTCATATTTCTTAGGGCTGGATTTGCTTCCTTTGGGAGCAAAGAAAATTGTGGGGAATCCTCGTACTTGGTACTGGGCGGGTACATCATTAGCTGTGGCGTCCATCTTGGCTATGGTAATGCCAGTTTCGTCAGAGAGCTAAAAACAACCTCCCCAGTAAAAGTAACAAGGTTACGCAAGAGGGGAAAACTCCAATTCATTGTATGACATACTTTCTCTGCTAGCTCCTTGTACTTGGGTTCCAGGTTCTTGCAGTGTCCACACCAGGGGGCGTAGAACTCAATCAGCACATCTCTGTCCGGGTCATTCACAACCTCATCAAAGTTCTTAGCAACTGCAACCTGTAAAAATGGACTCGCTATGAAAGGCGACCAGCAAATATCCGTCACTGAGCGTACGGCGGAAAAATACCAGAGATACCAAGACATTTAGCAAAGTGACACTAATGTGTCAAAAAGTCATACGCAACGTACAATCCCACCATTGAATAGTTGTGCGTTGAGTGTTGAAATATTTTGCCTGCGACCCACTTTTACAGGGTGAAAACTTAAAGCAATCTGCTAAAATTGTGCTCAGACTTCCACAGAATTTGACATAGGAGGACGACTTGTGCGCCATAGTATGTCCCTCTCCCCCTCGCCTGCCTCTAGCACATGCGGCGTGACATCATTGCCTGTCACCCAGTTGGATAATGGTGATATGGAGTAGAGCGCAGCGAGGTTTACATCTATACACCTTTTAAACCAGCCCGGCACTAATCTGCTGCAATTAACAGCGAAGTATGTGGGTAATAGTGGTGCCTCGTGGGCGGTACCAACCCGCTCTGGCTGGTACCACCATTTAACAACAATCAACCACACAGGTAAAGATTATGTCGCTCTGGCCTCATGTTATGAGTAGGCAGACTTTAGGTACAGCAGCGAGACTGACATTGCCCCTAGCCCTGGTATAACTACTTGAGCTGACCTAGACATTGCCCCTATCCCTGGTATAACTACTTGAGCTGACCTTGACATTGCCCCTAGCCCTGGTATAACTACTTGACGGTTTAGCTAACCTTGACTGCGCTGCCGCTGTTGTCTGGAACAGCCTCAGACTTCATGTATGGCTCCAGCTTTCCATCAGAAAAGTTGTTCAAAAACTCCTCAAATGTGTCCATGCTGTAAAGACAGGTACATACATACATGGGTGAAGCGCAGACATAGGTGCACCCGTCCAAACAAAAGGGTGGGACAAACAAGAAATGATTACTTCATATGATACAATCATCTATGAAGGGCTACCTCTATGGAAGCAGAATAGATGCTAATACTCTGTGCTCCATTTCATTTGTTGTCTGCTAAGTAGATAAACAGCTAGCCAATGCCAATGCATAACATCAGCCCTAGGTAGAATTAGGTTGTGCTTCAGCGAGACCGCGCGCGCACAGTAACAGCTGTTGGTCAAGTGAGACCGAGTATGAAGTAGGACTACCCAGCTGGCAGCATCGTCATCGCTCACCCAAACTCGGCCGACATGGTGAACTTCTGTCCCTTCTGGTCGCGGACGGCGACGACGGGTTTGCCGCTGTATGCAAGGCCGAACTCATCCAGCTCGCCGGCCATCTCGTCGGCGTTGGAGACGGCAAAGGAGAGTTTGACACCGGCCTCCGCAAGCTTCTTACCGACCTTCATAACTCTGTACGCAGAGAGAGAGAAACAGATGACAATCTATGGGATTGGCCAGCGATGGTGGTGGCGGTGGGGAGGACAGTATGTACCTGTTCCTCCAGTAGTTGGTTCCCTTGGGGTTCTTCACGTAATCGACATCGTAGTAGACGACCACCAGAGGCTTGGCGTCAAAGTCGGCAGAGTTTCCGGACGTTCGGTGTCCACAGAAGCCAAACACGTTGCTGGAGACAAACGACTTGATGGCCTGCAGGTTCGACTGACCGTCAAACTCGACTTTGCTGTCCTCAAATTTGTTGTGCATCACTTTCGGGTAGAAGAGTACAATTTTGCTGCAAGCGCCGAAAAAGAAGATATAAATCTATGTAAGAGGCGGCGGCGGTGGCCAGCAGACGTAATTATTATCTCCCATTAATCAGTATCAGACTAACTTTTCATAGCCATATTTCTTGTTTACTTCTTCGCTGGTTGAATGAGCAAATCTGTGCTTTTCAGACATGGCATCAGCAGCTTTCTTAAACGCCTTGGCCAAATCGCTGTCTTCACTATCGAAAAATCCTGCAACAAATGGAGGAAAAGGATATAAATTATGTTCAGGTCTCTATGAGGAGGAGGAGGGGGAGGGTCGGAGAAGGAATGCATACCGACAACTCCTGCCTCAGAGTGTCCCAAAAACTTCTCAGCAGCTTCAACACTCTCAAGGTTGCGAGAGCTGGGACCAGCTTTGCTTTTCATATACTTCACAATACCATCTAGAATAACATCTCAAAATAGCATGATGTTGAAACACAGACAAGAATAAGTGAAAGAGAAAGTGTACACTACGAACCAGCTTCCCTTGGTCCATTGTAGTCTTCTGCAACCTCTCCATTTCTGAATATCTTGAGTGTTGGGTAGCCTGAGACACCATACTTGCCGCAAACTTCTGTGTTTGCTGTGCAATCGACCTAGTTAGGAGCAATGGTAAACTTGTATACCGAGCATATGCACGAGCATATGCTGAAGAAGTAATGTTACTTTGGCAAGGGGAACTGGAGGGTCAGCAGACAGCAGAGCAGTAGCAGCCTTCTCATACTCAGGTGCCAATCTTTTACAATGGCCACACCTATCAAAGAGCAGGATGATACAGATATAAACTGCAGAAACCATGCATCAGTATGGATTGACGTGCAACGAAAAGTAGGAGTCAATATTACCATGGTGCAAAGAACTCTACGAGCATGATGTCTTTGTCGGCCACTCCAGAACTGAAAGTGCTGTCTAACAATTCGATCACATCACTGGCTAAGGCAACACCTAAGCAAAGTAGTATGACAAGAGACCTCATGGTGAACACAGAGAGACCGAATGACTACACAGTGTGAATACGAAAAAATGAATGGTTTGACGGCTTCTTTCGACCGGCTCTAGAAAGGAAATACGTATAGACGTGTGTCGGGCTACCATTGGTAGAAGGGAATATAGGTCACAAGTTGATGGGCTTTGATAATTTTAGGCTAGCATTGACGGCGTAGTCAGATTCTATTACGTGACGCCAATTAAAAATCGAAGGATATTTATTCAGTTATCAATGAGAAAGCTACTTCGCCGGGTGCTACCGTAGACAAGCCGAGCTAGATACCACCTTGACATAAATATTTCAAGATCGTTGGCTCACAACATCGTGCGTGAAGTTTCCTTGGAACGGTTCTCATGTTTATAAAAAAAAAATAGAATCAACATCGACTGTTCCCTTATCTATATCAACATACTTTACTAGAATTATACTTACTGACTATGTCTAACGGGGACCCTCGTGTTACCTCTAAGGAGCAGGAAAGCACAGAGAAGCGATGTCAGTTTGGCTCGAGGTTTCTCACTGATGATAAGAATGTCTTCCAGCACAATGCGTGGTAAAACACCAGTATGAGCTTTCCCTTTTCCTTTCTTCGTTCTCATGGGGGGGGGGGGGGGGGGAACGAGGACTGTTTAGTTGAAAAACGAAAACGCACGGGAGGGAAACTGAGACTTTTGATTGAAATCCGTCTCACGACAGTATCTTGCCTGCATTGAAAAGATGACTGAGTGATGGAGTAACGAAGATGACTGGGTGAAATGCGTGCTGAAATGGTGCCTGAGATCACATGTACTGTCTGAAATATGAGCTGTCGAATTCCAGCAATTACTTACATAACGAACCAATCAAAAAAAGTGGATATATTTGAATTTTGATTGGTTAATGTGGGTCAATTGTAGACATGAGAAGGTGACTATAACTGCATATTACAAAAGCAAGAAATAAGATAATAATAATAACGTAATGATAATAATAAGATAATAACACAAGCAAATATGATGGAATTTCAACTGAATCGATCATATTACCACCAGTGACAAACTGAGTAGCTTCTTTATTGGCTGGTCTGGCAAACAATCAGGCATACTGTCTTCTGAAGGGATAATGTTCAGTGGGATGAAGAACAAGAGCGCATAGCTTCAGAGAGAGTGCAACAGAATTCATGTGAGATGGTAACAGGAGACAAGATCTGTGAGTACCACCGACGCAGTATTGCTGCTGACAGCGTAGCCTAATAGGCGGCTGTGTTCGCATGTCTCACAGTATCAGGCCTTTAGCAGAGTTTGAGAGTGGAGCTGCTGGCTACTGGGATAAATTCTATGGCATCCATCAAAATAGGTTCTTCAAAGTGAGTAGGAACCTGCAGCATTATTACACTGCGTTCATAGAGCTGCAGGCAACCTTTGACTTTACAGGATCGGCACTGGCTCTTCACAGAGTTCCCAGAGTTGAACACGGAAGCTGCTGCTAGCACGGAAGCTGCTGCAGTCAGTGCCGAGACTGATGCTGTCAGCATTCCGACCAATGTCATGCCCATTTCTGTCAATGCAGAATATCCCGGCTCGCACTCCCTTACCCGAATAATGGAAGTAAGTTCCCATTTCAGCCATGTTTGTTGTGCTATAAGACACGATACATGTATGTGGGCCTATGATTAGTTTTCACGAAAACTGAGATGACTGACTGTTATACTATGTTCTTATTGTATCAGCTATTCTAGTTACTGTAGAACCAGATTTGATAGCGCTATCATTAGATTATGCTGTGTGAATCATACCCATTATAGCTTGCATAGGAGTTGTCTTCTCATTTGCAGGATTCCTATCATTATATCGCTATAATTTTAATTTCTTGATGAGTGTGAAGAAAATGCTAACATAGTATTATTACTCTTATCGTGGTGTCCTCTAGTTTTTCATGAGCTTGACAACATTATACCAGCGGAGACTTGAGTACACTCCACCCAGTGGTACTGATAGTATAATAACTTAGGTTCTACTACTATTTTTTCTAGGTGGGTTGTGGCGTTGGAAACACCGTTTTCCCTATCCTCTCTGCCAACAGGTAGGAATGTGACAATTATTTACTGCGTTGCTGACTGAAACCATCAATGTGTCATTGATTTTCAGAGACCCGAAGCTGTTCGTATACTGCTGTGATTTCTCTGAGACAGCAGTGAATCTAGTCAAGGTATAGTTTGATCACTGTCAATGCCATCCTGTAACACTATATACTCCATCAGTGCTGCATAGACGGCTTTGCAACCTCTGCTTAGCTCCGTTGTTCTTCCCTTGCTTCCTCTCCACCTGGCAATTGCTAAACATTCAAAAGCACTGACATTGCTGTGTCAATAGCTACTTATATACACATCAAGTCATCGTCTTTGTGCAGGAACACGAGGAGTATGACAAAAACAGATGTCACGCGTTTGTTTGTGACATTTCCAATGTGGATCAGGAGATGCCGTTCCCTGACAGAACTCTCGATATCATTACTATGATATTCGTACTGAGTGCCATCAACCCCACCAAGTAAGTCACATGACCCCCCTCCCACACCCTCTGTCGATCACTGCACAAGCAGATTTGATAGCGGCAGTCTACTTGGACAAATTCTTGCTGTTGTTTGAAGCCAATGAGAGAATCTATGCAGTAGAAGTTGTCTTCTCTTGTTTTATTTACACCAACGCATACTGTATGATGATAGAATGAAAAAGAAAGAGTCATGTGCGTGAAAATACATCAGCAATGAATGACTTTTGTATAAGAGTATTTATGCAGTCCAGCTGAGATTGCTATGGTTACCAATATTTGACTTTGCTTAAGAAACGCTGAAGTATCTCCAGCTGCTATGATGTCTAGTTCTACAGTATGCCGTTAGCTCACAGATCTTCCACCATTCCAGTATTGGGCAGTGTCATGCGTACTATTATAGGATGCAGGAAACGGTGTCAAGGTTAGCAAGGCTATTAAAGCCGGGAGGTATTCTCTTGTTCCGCGATTACGGCAGATATGATCTCGCTCAACTCAGATTCAAGAAAGGTAGCTGTATAATCGTTTACCAGCCTGAACCGTACAATCCTGATTGTGTCTCTTCTTCGTCAACTGTGATCGATTAATGGGAGTTATGTGCTCTTGAATTTTAATTTTATCACTATGCTTGCAGGCCAGTGTCTTGGAGACAATTTTTATGCCAGAGGGGATGGCACACGAGTTTACTTCTTTACACAAGGTCAGTGAGGCATTAACTGGTGTGTAATCCATACGTCTATGGTGGGTGATGTGTAATCCATACATCTATGGTGGGTGGTGTGTAATCCATACGTCTATGGTGGGTGATGTGTAATCCATACATCTATGGTGGGTGGTGTGAATATATATATAAACAGCTTATCATAATCAGGTGCTGACAGTAATGGTAAGAACACTGGTACTGTTGTAACCAATTTAAATAAAAAATGTATTTTACAAGGAATTTTATAAATATTTAATAAATATGTTTTATAAATTCAATAGTATTACCGTCGAGACTTTCATACTTTCATTAGTACATTATTATTACCGTTATTATTATTATTGTTATTATTATTCAACTGTCTCTCATTCTAAACAAATTAATTTCTTTGCATAGATGAGATGAGGCACCTGCTGACAGATGCCGGTCTGGTGGAGGAGAGTAACCTCATTGACAGGAGACTGCAGGTGAATCGGGGTAAACAGCTGAAGATGTACCGTGTCTGGATTCAGTGTAGATATCGTAAACCCAAAGCCTAATCATTGCTCCCCAGTGTCTGCGGTCTTAAGATACAGAACAATAAAATTAATTGCAGGTCGTGACACGACGCTGCACCATCGTCTGAACTGTGCCGGGTTATTTCCTAGTTGCTATTTAGATATTGATTACCTATAACTGGTAAACAGGCAATACTAATGGCTTCAAATTACATCTCTTCAACTGTCTCGGAAAATCTATAAACCTCACCACGCAGCGCTGTAAACAATAATGAACAATCACAAGTGATATTTCTGCTCCATGTAGCTGAGCAAACATTCCTATTCTCAGTTCGCTGACATTGTGATAGATCAATGGCGTAGGTACGAGTGAGTGGCATGTAGGTGTCTCTCCGTCAGAAAGCTACTTTACTGATGGCGTCTTTTCCCTGACCACAATGGATATACTTACAGACTATCTCTTCAGTCTAAAGAAGGTGAGCAACTCAGTCAGTAGTAGTCGTTAGTAGTAGTGGTAGCTCATCTCTTGGCCAAATCTGACAGTAGCTGAAGAGGTAGGAGATAATAAGTTGTGCATTGGACAGGACTAGCTAGAGAGATGGTGTAACATCCTATCTTTGTCTTGGACAGTATTCCTATTCACCTCCTCTTGTGTCTATATACTAGGTTGTTGCATATTCATTTCTACCATAGCTGAGCTATAGCAAATAATGACTGCCCCTCTCATGATATACTGCTGGCAAGTGAATAACATTGCCACAAGTGGTATCATCTGTTTCACACAGTGCTAGCAGGTGGTTGACTATGTAGATGTTCGTTACAGACTGAGAGGCGATGTATGAATGTACCCAGTGAAGAGCAGCATTCCTTCTTTGCTCAGCAACTGTCAGCTCTGGAAAAACTGCTCATCATCAGCTACTCCAGACTGCCACTCGATGAACTGCACAAAAATCTCAAGGTGAGTTTGAGTGAGAACCAAGATGTGAAGACGTGTACAATGATGGGATGGGACGTGACCGGTTATTCGCTGCTATCGCTAAGATCACAGGCTAAGGGCCTCACTGATAGATGTACTATAAGGAGTAGTAGATGTAAATCATTACAGAGACTTGCCATTATTTCTTTCAGTTGATGCTAAAGTCGGGTAGGAAAGGGGTGCTGAAGATCTCATCACTGGAGGCACTTAAAGAATGTATCGGTAATCATGCAAAGACAGCAAACAGAGAAGACGCCGAGAAGGTCACCAAATTCTTCCATCAGTTCTTCGATGAGGTGGAATACCTGAAGCGAGTGAAACAGTTCTTCCATGAGTCAATCTACCACTGCCTCTACGAGTTCTTCTACAACCCTCTTCTTGATGACTCGGACGATGACGAACAGCCAGGTAACTTTAGCAATATAGCAATGAAGTTACCTATGGTATGATGTCATAGCAGCAGTATTATAAACGGTGTTAGAGCTGGTGATGCTGATGGTGTTGATGAGCAGCATGATCAATCATGGCCACCGACACTAATTGCAGTCTCATATTACCACTACTCTCAGCTTAGCTTTACTATCACCTTTGGCAAACACCACATCCAGCTATACTAGTATTGAAATCTTACTTAGTAAGGTAGATGATTGAGACATGCTTGGCTTCAGCAAATAGGAGGGTGAGATGGAGGGTGAGATGCGCGGAGGAAGGAAAGAAGGGAGGGAGGGAGGGAGAGAGGGAGAGAGAGAGAGAGAGAGGGAGAGGGAGATGGGAGGGAGGAGAGAAAGAGC
>ERZ1740065.2214-NODE-2214-length-12034-cov-11.939310_pt1 | contig 12034 bp, 12 predicted proteins | sample MGYA00581738_ERZ1740065 | MGnify/ENA primary metagenome ERZ1740065 (study PRJEB43018, sample SAMN04849749) | marine metagenome | isolation source: floating plastic debris | place: Pacific Ocean | collected 2008-09-01 | study: EMG produced TPA metagenomics... | reverse complement strand
CGCAATCCCAATCCTGGCTTGACTACCCAATCGATTGCATAACATCACTCCCACCCCCACCCCTTAGTCCAATCATGAGCCTGCCAATCGTGCTGTAATCCCAATCACGTATGAAGCCAATCGTTACACCTATGGTATATACCAGCCTCCCAGTCTGAAGGTGAGCACTCTACCTATAGATCAATGTGACTGGTGCTAGACCTATTGACTTATTACACAAATTATTCATCTAATGCAGAACATCTAGCCTCAATTATATCGTGTCAGCATACCTACCTTACATGCTTTCTATTTTGCAGTGTATCAAACCAGTGAACTAGATGCTAGTAATTAATTGCAAATATGTGATACCTTACCGAGCTGCATCGGATGCCTGCCAGTGAGCAGCGCACCTCTGGTCGGAGTACATATGGGAGATACATAGTAGTTATTCAGTATTACTCCATCATAGGCCAACTTGTCGATATTCGGGGTTGGGATCTGTTTAGAGCCATGAAAACTCACGTCGTTCCATCCCTGCAACATCACATAACATCCGTTTAGAACCCTATTCGCATTTACTACTAGTAGTCCTAGTAGTGGAAATCAAACAGGGAGTATTGATACAGAACAAAAGTGAGCGAACATACCAAATCGTCTGCTAGTATCAGTACGATGTTAGGTCTGCGAACATCTTCTGACAAGCATAGTATGCATCCTTGCAACATGACAAGGGGCACATACAGCAGCGACCAGGACATGTTCATGTTGATCCCAGGCACGACAATGACAGGAAAATACTAGCGAAGCCTCGAGTCGTGGAGGCAGAAATAGAAAAATAACGACAGACAAAGTAGTTGCTGCAATGTGTTTGTTTGATGGCGCTGCCGATATTGGATCATGAGTTTCTCCGATTGGCTGGTGTCAAATGATAGGCACGTGATCTTAGAGGAATACGGTATATTCCCCTAAGCACGTGATCGAAAACAGATGAGGGAAGAAAGGAAGCCAAACAGTTTGGTTTTTCCATTACATTACAGTAAGCTTACCTTCGATATCTTCAATACTCCCAACAAAATTCATATATTAGTTACATTCTACAGAGATCTCACCTGGTAACTTCACCTCACCAACCCTACCTACCCTACCTGAAGCGAAGGTTGTCATTTAAATCATGCCGCGGTAAAAAGCCGATGAGCATACTTACGAAACCTCTATGTATGAAACCGACTGATTGATATTTAAATTTGGACTAATAAAGTATGAATATATTTTTGAATTATTAAAAGTAACTTTCATCTCAATTGCAGTCTTTGAAATAATCCGCTTTAATATTTCTGCGAAAACTGGGATAGCACATCGGTGCTACTGTCAGTTCACACTGTGATGATGGAACCTGAAGCTGTCCAACGACGGAACGTAGGATTCCCAACTCTAAACGTTGCTTCTTTGGTGCTCCAAAGCAGTCTACACGCAAAAGTTCTGTCTTGCTTATTTTTCATTGCGTACTTCATCTCTTTTTCTCCTGTGGTTGGTAAATATTTGTGCGTCATACCCGGATATGTTCTTCCTCCCAATTTATGGATCTGGACGTTGCTTACTCACAACTTCCTGCAGTCACACATTTGGATGGTGATCATTGATATATGTATCATTTTTGTGTCGTCAAAGTTTCTTGAATCTGTGTGGAGTAGCATCCAGCTCTTAGTTTTTGTACTGGTTGTTACTACTTCATCAGCTGTTGCGACATCTTTGGTCTATATGTTTATTTATTATGTCACAAGAAACACTGATTATTTATTCGAAACTTTTATATACGGTCTGGGTGCTTATATAGGAGGTTTTACTGTTGTTTTAAAACAGTTTATGCCTGCGGAGCCGTTCGCTCCGGTACCCCATGCAGTTTTCAAAAACTTGCCGTTACTCTCCATAATAATCAGCACGCCCCTCTCATGGTTTGGAGTTTTTCCTGCACCCTATCCTATGCAGATTAGCTTTGGAGTCCTTTTTGCATGGATTTACCTCCGATTCTATCAGAGGCATACTAATGGAAGTAAAGGTGATATGGCTGAAGACTTTACCTTTGCAACGTGAGTTTTCTTATACTTCGTCTACTTCGACACTATTGGGAGGCAGTTCCGTGCAATTGAAACTTTGGTCAACTTTCAGCTCTCAAGTTAGGGTATAATACATAGACAGGATTAAACTGGCTTTCCCTTTTTTGTGTCAGGAGGATAGCCTTTTGTCACCAAAGTAAAATTCTGAGAGTATTTTCCTCGCAAAGGTTGTTTAGGTTTCTTGATAGCCGCTTGGGTGATGAATGTGATCTTGGTTTTTTACTCTTCTAGCTTCTTTCCTGCACCCCTGGACACTGCGGTAGCTGTACTTGCAAACACTCTCTTCGCTATTCTCATACGGCTGAAAGTCTGTAAGAAACCGCAACGAAAGTATGATGTCAGTTCTCCTACCACGATCACTGTCACCCTGCCTGGCACTGACCCAGCTGATGCAGAGAGAAGAAGGTTGGTACATTCAAGTGTGATGAGTCAATGAGCAGAGACACAGCTATATATACTGGTCTGCCCATGGGGTGGCCGTGGTCATACTTGTGGATTTACCCTGTAAATTCTGAGGGTTATTTTGAAGCAGGAATCAACGGATTTATAGGGTTCAAATAATTGTTCTGCTGCTATTCTATGTGAGGATAGTAGCTGTACCAGTAGTCGGCTGTCTCCCATCTAATGTGGTGCAAACCTGCGGTCCCTGCTGATTAAACTGAACTACACTGTAAGGCTTTTCTAGGATAGAGAATGCTTTTCAGTATCAGATCATGTATTATCGTTTAACATGAGGGGATAGCTGCGGCTGTATTTCATCCATATATATCTACTGCAAATGATTCCACAGGCCCATCCTTCTGTAAAGGAAGAAATGAATATAGTCCCGCTTGTTGTATGAAAGTGCTTGGGTGCAGACTACTCCGCAGAGCTTGGTTCATAGGGCGGAAACACAGACTAGAGAATTCAGCTATATAATCAACTCATCCCATCCCATCACTTCCCAATTGGATTCATGGAAAGCTAGTGATAGTAACAGCGCACTGTCCCTGCTAGAGGTGGTTATACATAGCTTCACTCTTCTCTTATCTCTGTTACGATCAAACTGAGTAATACGAGCTCTCTGACCATTATCCAAGCTTATCCAGTCACATTCCTACGCTGATTTCAATCATCACTGCCATCTTAATTCCCAGTTCCTCTGATGAATTGTTTCCTGTGAATTTGATGACTTTTGCAGTGAAATTTTTAGAACGGGAGAAGGTCATGAACAGTTTTGTGTATGATTCTTATGGTCCCAGCCTCCTGTATTACACTCATAGTGTGTTTGTGACAGATGATCTGAAGGCCATCACATCATCCGTTAATGTCCGTATTTCCCATACATGGCTTGCATCTTATGCTTCCACTTTATAATCTTCAGGCAACTGGCTATAAAAGCATTGAATGAAAGGCTGAACAGAACAAATGAAGAAGTAGATTGGCCAGGCCTAGAGGACAATGAGGAGGATAACCCAGTGGAAGTGATCTCCGCAGATGACGTGAAGGTCGACGAGCCCCACATCTCAGACGCCGCCAGTCCTGCAGCTTCATCCTCTTCCGTGCCTGTCAAGCCAGAATTACCCAACTTGGACGCAGGAAGCTCATGAGCAGCTCCCACACATTCCAAATCTCAAATGGTTGTTTCTATGTTATTCAATTCGTTCTCTCCCTCTTCACTATTATCATTTGGAGAGATATTTATGTGTTCATATTCTGTACGCACCAACAGTAAATAAAATGTGTTCCAGTTCAGTATGACATCGTTACACCTGTACCCATAGTCAACATTCTATACTTCTACCTCTGTACCCTGTCTGGGCTACTGATTTGTGATCTATAAATCTGTGTCTCTGTACATGTTCTACCTGGCAATGGCATGAGGAATTAAATTTATTTGGTATGTGCACTGTTCCGTAAGAAGTATCATATCTCTGACATCCACGTGACAATTCGTTGAGACATTGCCTGCCTCCCATCATTACATCCATTACTTCTCATTGCCTATTGTCTCTGATTTGTCTGCTTCTTCGTCTCTCGCGGGAACATAACAGAGTTGCGTTACCAAAGACCTTTGGCGTTACTGAGTGATCATGTGATTTTCATTTAGTCTTACGGTAAATTACAGAGAGAGTACCGTACCGTACCCTATACATGAAAATAGGCAATTTATCGGCTCCTCTACCGAGTCGATTTTCTGTATCGTATCATCTTTCGTCGTTCCTGAGGAGGCGGTAACCCGAACTGGCTTGGCTCAGGATCAATTATTGATGGATGTGAGCTTATGGTAGAAGTCGTGACATAATACTAACTAACTATGCTCATGAACACTCTCCTGCTTATTATTTTTCTCACACCAACAGGTTTGTAGACTTTTATTGATTCCTTCATCTAGACACTAACGAATACGGCCGCTTTAGCATATTAGTTCTAGGTAAAATGTGACTACCTTGCTTCGATCTGATTGACGTCGCACCATGCGTTATATTATTTCTTTCCTCAGAGCGTGGCTGTAGCTTCACCTCAATTTCCATTTGTGTGGCTGTTTCTGCATGTTATGCTATGAATGAATGATTGATAGTGCGTAGCGAGTTCGTTTATAGTCATATCTAATTTAGTGTTCGCGTTCTTGGTTGGTATGGCATCTTCTGATGCCTTCACTTCATAGCTGCCTATACTCTAACCCTCAAGAATAAGGCCAGAATGTAGCAGTGATATTATTGGTGGTAGTAGGTGTGATATGAGAGTGGTGGTAGCAATGATGGTGGGTGGTGGTGCTAGTACTAGTAGTGGTGCTAGTACTAGTAGTCGTGATAGTAGTTAGTAGTAGGAGTAGTGGTGGTGGCGGTGGTGGTGGTAGTAGTGGTGGTAGTTATTAGTAATAGTAGCGGTAGTGGCGTTAGTTGTAAATTTAGTTGGTGAGCATTCGGCTATAGATTTTCTGATGAATGCAGCCTCTATATCGGCTAACCCCTGCTTCTCCTTCACCTCGATCTTTACTATATGGACTTTGACTTCATCAAGCTACTTGAATTCAGGAGCATTATGAGGGTAGGCCGTATATAGAGGTAGGGTATGCAGGATATAGGTGTGGGATATACAGGGTATGGGGATGGGATAGACAGTATATGAGAGTTAGGTAGACAATATATGTGCATGAAGGTTGGATAAATGGATACACCTGGTGAAGACAATCAACGCTGTTCTGCCAATGCTGATGGCTGACTCAACTGTTGTTGTACTTGAACAACCACATTTGATCATCATTTTTCGTCTTTGTCATCACCATTACTATCATCTTTACTGACCACTACCACTCTCTTTACAGTCTCTCTCCTGTCACCCATAGTCTGTGTAGATATGACAGGGTACGAGTACATACACAGACTAATTTATGGCTGCTGTTTACAGTGGTTAGACTATGCATATTTTTGCAGCATCAGTCATTGGGCATGATGTGGTGAGTTTAAGCTTTTACACCAGTGTTGGCAGTGAAGCTACGAATGATGCCAATCTTCAAGTTGGCGATTCGACCAATCTTCTACTGATAGCCAGGTAACTTATTCTCTCATCAAGTTCATTGTGGACAGAGTTTGCTAAACTTCCCTGTCATCCTTCCAGAGCCAGCAGTTCTCAAACCAGTGTGTCTGTGATGTATTCAGTGCATGACTATGACACGCACGCTGTTTATCTCTGCCTGTGACCACCGTTATGCCATTCATCTGCAGTTCGTTATTGGATGACAACATCACAGTGGATTTGACATTCGAGGAGGACTCCTCTGACAAGAACCACACAGATAAGATGAGTGTGGATGTCTCACAGCCAATCACACGCAACAACAAAACACTGTTCAATGTCACTGCCGTCGGCAAGAATGCTGGCCATGTTACTCTCGTCCTGAAAGCTTTATATGGAGAGGACAACTCCACAGAGCTTAAGTACATTAAGGATCAGAGTTATAGTCCCATGTGGTGACAGCGTCTGACAGGATGTAGGCTTCATGTGATCAGTAAACTGATGATAACTCACACAACTAACAGCACAAATCACACCTACTACATAATCACCTTCAATGGTACAATGGCTATGATATTCTGTCCAACCAGTCAGGGAAACAGAGGCTTGCTAATTTTACTGCCCATGCCAATATTTTTGGTCAGTGATTTACTGGACATCCGCCAGGTGGTGTAAGTGTGCGTAGAGTAAGTGTAAGTGTACGTAGTGTAAGTCAGTGAAGAAGCCGTCATCCGATGGCGCTGTAACCTCGCTGATGGAGCTGAGTGCTTTCGTTCACTCTGACTTTGAGTTTTCTTCCTTTAGTATAAGTCAGGCGTTTGTGAGGTTTCAAGTGTTCAAGAGTCAACCTCTGAACATCGTCAGCGAGGTGATTGGTTGGATTTACTTTGCCGCCTGGTCCATCAGTTTCTATCCCCAGGTTTACCTCAATTGGAAGAGGAAGAGGTAGAGTACTTATCATTCCTGAGTCGCTGTCATCATCTGTGGGTCACTGGTGAACTCTTTGTTCTTGCAGCGTTGTTGGCTTGAACTTTGACTTCGTGGGTATGAATCTGGCTGGCTTCGTGTGCTATTCAGCCTACAATGTTGGTCTGTTCTGGATTGGCGGAGTTCAGGTATATCCTAAACCATATCTCTGTTTGCTCATTGATGAAGTGACGGTCTGATTATTGTAGGATGAATTCAGAGATAAGAACCCCCACGACATCATACCAGTGGAACTGAATGATGTCATATTCGCCCTACATGCTGTCTTGTTGACCAGCGTCACCATAGTTCAGATTGCTATCTATGAGGTACAGTGTGAGAATTGGTCTGATCTATATGACTGATCTGACATCCACTGGTTGAGTATGAAGTTATAGCTCACCGATATCTGGAATATTGACCATAATGTAGTCACAGTGCCTGTCAAACTGCGCATCTTCCAGTAACCAAGAATTCAGCATCAAACGTTTAGTAGATGTAGTAACCTAGCGACCAGTGCCTAGCCACTCAGCAACCCTGTCTTCTGTGGTCTTGTATGAATAATTCTCCCCACATAGCTTTACTACCAAACACCTTTGTGTTTACTGACACATTGTACCTCTCTCTACAGCGCGGAGGCCAGCGGATGTCCATAACGGCGAGAGTTATCCTCTCTCTGTGTGCACTGGCTATCATAGTTATTGTGATAGTCGCTGCTGTCCCATCAGTCAGCACTTTTAAGTGGCTTGAGATGGTGATGGCACTATCATACATCAAACTCGGCATCACTATCATTAAGTACATTCCCCAGGTCTGTTCTTCTCTCTGAATACATTAAACATTTGTTCTCTAAACATGATTCTTATACCTTGACTTCTGTTCGTCCAAGGTATGGATGAACTTCCGTAGGAAGAGTACGGTTGGATGGAGCATAGGCAATGTCTTACTCGACTTCTCTGGAGGCACCTGCAGCATCATACAAATGATTATATTGGCTTACAACTTCAGTAAGTATAACAGGCCCGCTGCCCAAAGTTCTGTTCCTTTATTTAAACTCGTATGGTTTTACTATAAGTTAATCTTAATCTCCTTGGCTACTGTAAGCCGCTGTGCCGCTGTAACTGTTGTAGTACTAGTTATAGTACTAGCATTAGTTGTGGTAGTAATTCATCATTGGAAGCAGCAATTAGATGCTCAGTATACATTGTAGGGTGAGTGAGGTCTGTGCTATCCAATAATAACTGTCGTTTTTATTCTGCTAGATGACTGGGCTTCCATATTCCTAAATCCAGTGAAGTTTTGGCTGGGGGCTCTGTCCATAATATTTGATATAATATTCATGGTACAGCATTACTGCTTGTACCGAAACAGAGGAGCCGACTATGTCATCCAAGCAAATGAGTGAGTCTACTTCTTTACCTGACGTCTCTCATTGTGTTCTCTGTGATGACAATGATATCGTTTCGTTATCAGGTCGGATAAATGAGCAGCGACCCACCCTATAGTCTTGTGAAAGTGCTATCAATCCTTTATTCTGAATGGTTGCTATAAACTGATATTTTTGCAGTTTTATTTTTATTATGTTATTATACTTATCACAGAGTCATTTTAATAAAGCTGAACCGAATCCAACTATCCACGCTGAGTCCGTTGTTGACCAATTCATGACAATACTCAGTAAATCTGATAGAAGGTGTTAGAGAGCCAGTAAAGCTTTCATGCTACTTGACAGTTTAACTCAATCCTTTTACCTCCATCCTTCCATCCTGTATATCATGTATTTCAAGAGGCATTATTAGCCCTGGGTGGGTATTTTTAGCCCTCCCTTCGAGTCTGCATTATCATTTCTTATGAAATGCATTCCATATGTTTGAACATCAGTACCTTATATGGTTTATACCTAATAGATTAAACCCTAGAACAGTGCAGTAATGTTCCTCTGTAGTTAATTATGTTCAGTCATTCATTCAGTCACCATACACACCTAGGACCAGTATGAAACAGGCTTTGACACTCTCTAGGCTTAGTGAATTTGTATTTATTAGGGAAGCTTCCAAGCTCTCTGTACGGATTATAAATTGATACTGTTTTGCGTAAATCCACAGGAGAGCAAATTGAATTGACAAACCCCTTTGATTTGGTCACAGTGGTACTCACAGTACAGAGCTGGGTAAGTGGTACTAGAGTTGCGCCCTCCTACATATTGGACCGTCGCCTCGCTTGCGACGTGACTTTTGAACGAGATAAGGATATGACGTCACGTGGAGTCTCTACAGCAAAAATTTTCAAAGGCAAGCCGAGCTTGATCACCGACAGAAGAGACAATGGTAAATAATGCGCTTAAGCAGCCATCCTGGTTATCTTATTTCGTCGAATATTATACTCAAAAGTGAAGTGATAGAAATCTTTAGCCGAGGTTCAGCTTTCATCTGACCTATAAGAGATGACTGTGGTTTACAAGTACACATATATGTTCTGTCTCAATAATACACTGCATCCCTATTACCATGACATTTGCTTGCTACTTGGGAACGTTTGATTTTCAGGGTCTGTTGTCATTACTGAGGAAGTTAAAGGCGACACCTGATAAAGAACTCAGAATTCTTTTACTTGGTCTTGATAATGCCGGTAAAACTACTCTACTGAAGTCGCTGGCCTCTGAAGATGTTAGTCACATCACTCCTACTCAGGTAAGGATTGGCAATTACTATGTGGATAATCTCAACCTCACGTACTGATGATTGCCACACACATTGTCAATCTATGGTTGTGTTAAAGGGTTTCAATATAAAGAGTGTCAACACATCTGGCTTCAAATTGAACGTTTGGGATATTGGTGGGCAACGAAAAATCCGTCCCTACTGGAAGAACTATTTTGAGAGAACCGATGTGTTGGTAAGTTGCTGATAGTGTGTGACCATACGTGTTAGAATTAATATCGATATGTAACCATTTTAATTTCTAGATATATGTCATAGATAGCTCAGACAGAAAGAGGTTTGATGAAACTGGACTGGTGCGTTTTTCCTCACCAATATCAAATACACTTTCAATAGAATTTCATGTCAGCCTCTCTTATAACTATCTTCATGGTAGGAACTGAGTGAACTCTTGGAGGAAGAGAAGCTAGTTGGTGTCCCAGTCATGATATTTGCTAACAAGCAGGATCTATTCAACGCTGCTCCTGCTTCAGAAATAGCAGAATGTCTGGAGCTCACAAATATCCGGGACAGACAGTGGCACATACAGGGCTGTTCAGCCATGACTGGTGAAGGAGTGGAGGTAACTTTGCAATATGCGGCCATTTTCCTTTAGTATCAGCCTCAGCGATTGGTCCTGAGTACATGAACCTTGACACGTAGTAATAGTTCTATATGATTCCGGTCTTAATATTACTCGAATTCAATAGCGTACAATATCATGCTACCAGACTCACTATAACCTTACACCAGAAAATACTTATTGCCATGACATATTTCCTTGTGTGTAAACCTAGTGGCTATAGTGGAGAGATTGTAACAAGATTCTGGTGAATTACAACACTATATGAAATCAGGCATGCCAAGAAATTTCTTGGTTGTATGAAGCATTGAAAAATATACAAACTCGTTAGCTGCACGGTTTGAAGACAAAAGTTGGTGTTGCATTTACAGTAATGCTTCCATTGTCACTGGTATGTTTTCAAGTCGGCAATGAGGAAGCTCCATGTTGGATTTATTCCCTACCTGGGTCGGTCTATTCATAGCGCACTAACAGTAGTTACTACATGGAGCAGAACTGATTCATCTCAGCCTTTACAGCTGATTGAGTCCTTTGCCACTAGTTTGTTATCCATTATACTGAGGATTCAGAATGTACGATTGCTTCAATTGTAGGACGGAATCAAGTGGGCAATGAAACAAGTAGGAGGTAAGAAGAAATGATCATCTTGAATGGTCTGAATGGATTTAGCAGTGATACAATCTGCAGTCAGTCCGTCCAGGATTATAACTTACCATTAGCATTAGCAAACATAACTCAACCGCCATCCGTCCGACCACGATCCAGTTCGACACCAAATCATACGTCCATAAATCCAATGTATTGTTTGTTTTTATGTTTTCCCATAGTTATTTACATTCTAGTGCAGTATATTTTATTGAATAAATATGTCTCAACAGAAATCTAGTCTGAGATTATAGACTCTCACTGCAACAGCGAATCCATTACACTTAAGTCGCTACACAGAACGTCCAATCATACTGCCACACATGCAATACCAGAGAGTAGTTACTGGCATCAGATAGTTCTATCAATCAGCATGGACAGCTGCTACAACAACATGCGGTTAGGACTCTCCATGCATTTCCTAAACTCGGCCAGCCACTGGGCTCCCACAGCGCCATCTACCACACGGTGATCACAGCTCAGTGTCACTGACATGACATCTGTAGATCTGTACCTGCAATAAGTTCCAGTACGTATCACTGCACTTGCGTGAGTAAAGTGTCTGGATGACAGCCACTCTGGAATCTGCTGCTTACCCTTCCCTGCAGCTGGGGTCAGGGACCAGCTTCCTATCAGTGCCGCCCACAGCTAGGATACAAGACTGGGGCGGGTTGATGACAGCTGTGAACTGCTTGATTCCAAACATACCCAGGTTAGAGATGGTGAAGGTACCTCCCTACGGCAGAGAGTGACAATCCACAGGCTGATTGGGATGGTGAGTGAGGTGATGAGCTTGATCACATTTTCACTACTGCTACAGTCTGCCACTGAACTGAAACCAACCATGGCCATACCTGGAACTCGTGGGGTTGGAGTTTTCCATCCCTTGCTTTAGCAGCCAGCATAGCGACTTCAGTGTTGATAGAAGCTAAGCCCTACCAACAAGAGTTAAACGCATGGAATCAGCAGCTCAAAAACTTACTCCCAAGAGTGCTCATCATACCTTTCCTTCCACTTTAGGTACTATTGGTGTGATAAGACCGCCGTCCGTTGCCACGGCAACACAGATGTCGACATTGTTGTACCTGGAACGAGGACAAGGTCGATCAGTACAAGTGCCATACCATTTGTACAGTGACTATGTTGAGTTACCCACTGCCTGATGAATGTGTCCATCCAGGCTGAGTTGGCTGCAGGCACCTTCTTACAGGCCAGGGCAGCCGCCTTGATCACAAAATCATTCACAGACAGCTTCACTCCGTCACTATTCAGCATGTCATTCAGCTCAGATCTCAACCTGCAAGTGAAAAACATCAGCGTCAGTCTAGATGTCAATGTCAGTGAGACTGTATGACAGTAGTGAGACCATACAGCAGTGGAAACTTACGAGAGAACTTTTTCCATGTTTACTTCCACAGTCAAGTAATAGTGAGGGATTGTCTGCTTAGACTCAGTCAGTCTTCTGGCAATGGTCTAAACACATAGCGGCAACGTACAGAGAGAGAGAGAGAGAGAGAGAGAGAGAGAGAGAGAGAGAGAGAGAGAGA
>ERZ1740065.2213-NODE-2213-length-12035-cov-10.002421_pt1 | contig 12035 bp, 12 predicted proteins | sample MGYA00581738_ERZ1740065 | MGnify/ENA primary metagenome ERZ1740065 (study PRJEB43018, sample SAMN04849749) | marine metagenome | isolation source: floating plastic debris | place: Pacific Ocean | collected 2008-09-01 | study: EMG produced TPA metagenomics... | reverse complement strand
GATTGGCATGCCACATTTGTTTCTGCTCTCCAGCGTGGGCGATCCCAAGCATCCCAACCTCTACGCGGCCGTCCTGATGATCGCTAAAAGGCTTGCCGACAGTATTCTTCAAGGGTCCTGAAAAACCCCGGACAGGCGATACTTCTCACACCATGTGCAACGCACGGTCCTGCGCCTTGAGACAGGCTTCTTGCAGTCCCTCAGACAGAGTGGGATGCGCATGGATGGTCGCGGCGATATCGTCCAGACACGCCCCCATCTCGATCGCCAGAGCGAACGCGGCCGAGAGTTCCGAGACCTGCGCGCCCACCGCTTGGATGCCAACCACGGCCTGATCGCTTTGCCGCCAGACAACCCGGATAAACCCATCCTCGGCATCACAGGTCATGGCCCGGCCATTGGCGCGGAATGGAAATTCGCTCGACACGGTTCCATCCATTTCACCAGGCAGCATGCCGCAGGTTACGATCTCAGGGTCGGTGAAGCACACGGCGGGAATGGCGCGTTTGTCCCAGGCTACGGCATGGCCTGCAATGTGCTCTGCGACCATGTCGCCTTGCGCCATGGCCCGATGGGCCAACATCGGATCGCCAGTGACATCTCCGATCGCGTAGATGCCCCGCATCGAGGTCTGGCAGGTTTGATCAATACGAATAAAGGGGCCGTCCATGGTGAGCGAAAGTTCCTCAATCCCGATGCCTTTCGTGCGCGGCCTCCGACCCACGCTCAAAAGCAATTTCCCGGCCTCAACATCGCCTTTATCCGTGGAAAGTACACCACCGGCATAGCCCTGTGCAGTGGTCTCGTTCAGAACCCTAACGCCCAGAGCCCGCAAACGTTGTTCCACGGGCGCGATCAGCGCTCTGTCATAGCTGGGCATGATGTGCCGTGCAGCTTCAAGAACCGTCACCTTGCTGCCAAGCTTGGCAAAAGCTGTGCCCAGTTCCAACCCAATATAGCCACCGCCAATCACGGCCATGCTGGCGGGCACGTCGCTCAGCGAAAGCGCTTCGGTCGACGAAAGCACATCCTGCCCGAAGGGCGCAAAAGGCAATTCCACTGGCGCAGAGCCGGTTGCAATCACGATGTAATCGGCGCGGATTTCGCTCTCGTGACCCTCTGCGTCGGTGACGCTGACCGTCTTGCCATCCACAAAGCGCGCGCGACCTGACACAAACCGCGCGCCCGCTTGTTTCATCAATCCAGACACGCCCGCGTTCAACCGCCCCACGATGCCATCCTTCCACGCGACAGTCTGTTTAAGATCAATCTGCGGCGCGGCGGCTGAGATGCCGAGCGGGCTGTCCTTCATCTCTGTGATCCGATGAAACTCATCGGCAGCGTGGATCAGCGCCTTGGATGGAATACATCCCACGTTCAGGCAGGTGCCTCCCGCGCGCCCTTCATCCACAATGATTGTGTCAATCCCCAGCTGGCCCGCGCGAATGGCGCAGACATAACCGCCTGGGCCTGCGCCGATGATCAGCAATTTGCATGTAAGATCGGGCATTTACACCTCTACAAAGAGCATGGCTGGCGTTTCCAGAAGGGATTTCAGCTTCTGCACGAACACCGCCGCGTCCCAGCCATCGACCACCCGGTGATCAAAACTGCAGGACAGGTTCATCATCTTTCTGGGCTGGAATTGCTGGCCATCCCAGACAGGGCGGATTTGCATTTTGTTAACTCCGACGATGGCCACTTCGGGGTGATTGATGATCGGCGTTGTGGCCAGCGCGCCCAGAGGCCCGAGCGACGTGATGGTGATGGTGCTGTCCTGCAGATCCTCGCGCACAATCGTGCCATCACGAGCCGCATCGGCCAGCCGCGTCAGCTCGGCCGCATTCTCCCACAGGCTGCCGACCTCGGCGTGCCGGATCACCGGGACATTGAGCCCGCCCGGCGTCTGCGTCGCGATGCCGACATGCACCCCGCCATGACGATAGATGACACCCGCCTCATCATCATAACGGGCATTGAGTTCAGGCTGCTCGCGGACCGCCTCGACAATGGCACGCATCAAGAACGGCAGCAGCGTCAGCTTGGGCCGATCGCCTGCATACTTTTTGTTCAAGGCCTCTCGCAACGCGTCCAATGCCTCGATCTCTACCTGCTCCACGATGGTGATATGGGGGATCTGACGTTTCGCGATCTGCATCTTTTCGGCGATGCGGCGGCGCATGCCGATGACGCGCACTTCTTCGACGCCAGTGTTTGGGCCCCGGATCGTCCGCCCCTGCAAGATACCCCCCGCTGAGATCCAGTGATCAAGATCGGCATGGCTGATGCGAGAGGCCGGGCCAGAGCCAGGAACCTGACGCAGGTCAATACCTTCCCGCCGGGCGCGCATACGAACAGACGGAGAGGCCAGCGGCTTCGTTCCCTGCGCCCGCGCCACAGCAGACGCTCGCGTTAGGCTTGCCGTGGGTTCGCCATGCCTCGTGCCGGTCTCCCGTGACGTTTCAGCCTCGACCGCGGGCGCGGCTTCGGTGCGCTCGATGTCAGGAGGCGCGACCGTTTCGCCGGCAGCCTCCGCCTCATTGCCCTCGCCATCCACCTCGATGCGGATCAGCACAGACCCAACCGCCATCGCCTCTCCGATGTCTGCTCCAAGCTCCAGCACCTTGCCTTCTACCGAAGACGGCACTTCGACCGCCGCTTTGTCCGTCATAACCACAGCCAGCAGGTCATCTTCGCGCACGACATCGCCGGGGCCAACATGCCACTCGGTCAGCTCAGCCTCGGCAATGCCTTCTCCGATGTCCGGCAGGCGGATCAGATGCACGCCCATGGCCTACTCCTCCATCACCTGTTTGAGGGCCTCGCCGACCCGTGCGGGCCCAGGGAAGTACTGCCACTCCTGCGCATGGGGATAGGGCGTATCCCATCCCGTGACACGGATGATCGGTGCCTCAAGGCTGTAGAAACACTCCTCCTGCACCAGGCTCATCAATTCCGCGCCAAACCCACATGTGCGCGTGGCTTCATGCACGATCACACAGCGGCCAGTCTTCTTGACCGACGCCGCAATGGTCTCCAGATCCAGCGGCAATAGCGAGCGCAGATCAATGACCTCTGCATCCACGCCGCTCTCTTTGGCGGCGGTCTCGGCGACGTAAACCATTGTACCATAGGCCAGAACCGTCACATCCGCCCCGTCACGTGTGATCTTGGCTTTGCCCAGCGGGACAATTTCATCCCCCTCGGGCACCGCGCCCAGCGCGTGTTTTTTCCATGTGGTCAGCGGTCTGTCGTGATGGCCGTCAAAAGGACCGTTGTAAAGTCGCTTGGGCTCCAGAAAAATCACTGGGTCCGGATCGGCGATTGAGGCCAAGAGCAGCCCCTTGGCATCTACCGGGTTGGACGGGATCACAACCTTCAGTCCCGACACATGGGTAAAGATGGCCTCCGGGCTTTGACTATGGGTTTGCCCGCCGAAAATTCCGCCGCCCGTGGGCATGCGGATCACAATGGGACAGGTGAAATCCCCGTTGGATCGATGACGCAGACGCGCCGCCTCCGAGACGATCTGATCGTAGGCGGGATAGACATAATCGGCGAACTGAATTTCAATCACCGGTTTCAGGCCATAAGCGGCCATGCCGATGGCGGTACCAACGATGCCGCTCTCATTGATCGGCGCGTCAAAACAGCGGGAGCGGCCGTACTTCTCCTGCAAACCGGCGGTGCAGCGAAAAACGCCGCCAAAAAAGCCCACATCCTCGCCATAGACCACCACACGGTTATCCCCGCCCATCGCCACATCATGGGCATCCCGAATGGCCTCAATCATCGTCATCTGCGGCATGGCTCAATACCCCGCCATCTGGCGCTGCCGTATGAGGTGCGGGGGCATCGTCTCATAAACGCCTTCGAATACGTCGCGCGGCGACGGCGCTTTGCCGTCACCCAAAGTGCCGACGGCCTCGGCCTGTTTTTGCACGGTGACCACGTCACTCAAGATCTCCGCGTCCGCTTGGGCGTGCCGCTCATCGGACCATTCGCCGATGGAGATCAGATGCTGTTTCAGCCGATCGATCGGATCCCCAAGCGGCCAAGCTCCGGGCTCTTCGCCCGAGCGATAGGCCGATGGATCATCAGACGAGGAATGCCCACCGGCGCGGTACGTCACGTATTCAATGAGTGTCGGCCCAAGACCAAGCCGCGCGCGCTCTGCGGCCCATTTGGCAACCGCATGTACGGCCAGATAGTCATTGCCGTCGACGCGAATGGATGCGACACCAAACCCGTGACCACGCGCGGCAAAGGTGCCCACGCCACCGCGTGCAATGCCCTGAAATGTGGAAATAGCCCATTGGTTGTTAACGATATTCAAGACCACCGGCGCGGTGTAGGTCGAGGCAAAGACCATCGCGGCATGAAAATCGTTCTCCGCCGTAGATCCATCGCCAATCCAGCCTGCTGCGATTTTGCTGTCTCCTGATATCGCCGAGGCCATGGCCCAGCCCACCGATTGCACAAACTGCGTGCCCAGATTGCCAGAAATTGAGAAAAACCCGTGCGCTTTGGCGCTGTACAAGATCGGCATTTGACGCCCGTGCAGCGGGTCATGGGCATTGGAGTAAATCTGGTTCATCATCGTCAGCATCGGGTAGTCTGCCGCGATCAGCAGGCCGGCCTGACGGTAAGTGGGAAAATTCATATCGCCCGGCTCAAGCGCGCGCGCAAAAGCGCAGCTGATCGCCTCTTCGCCGAGACTTTGCATGTAAAAGCTGGTTTTGCCCTGCCTCTGCGCGTTGAGCATACGCGCATCAAACGTCCGCAAGGTCATCATGTGGCGCAGACCGGTGCGCAGATCGTCAGGCGTCAAGGATCCCGCCCAATCCCCGACGGCCTGCCCGTCTTTGTTCAAAACCCGAACGATGGAAAAGGCCATGTCGCGAATGTCATCGGCGGCCACATCCACAGGCGGGCGCGCCACTGCCCCCGCTCTGGGGATCTCAAAATCTGTAAAGTCAGGAGTGTCCCCCGGTCGGCATTCCGGTTCGGGGACATTGAGCGTCAGCGGTTTGCCAACACCGCTCATGCCGTTAGCTCAAGGTTCGTGCCCGCTGCGTCTGCGAGGACCTGATCAACCAGCTCGTTGGCCACCCTCGTGGTGGAGCGTTGCGTTTTGGCAGAAATCTCCAGGATCTCCTCGATCCGCGTGGCAATGCCGGCAAGGCGCGCCTCACGATAGCTGTCGCCCGCCTTATGGATCTCCCCCGCGACACTGATGATACCGCCTGCATTGACCACGTAGTCCGGCAGATACCGAACGCCGCGCGCGCGCAGCGCCTCGGCCACCGCGTCTTCGGCCAATTGATTGTTGGCCGCGCCACAGATCAACTGCGCGGAAAGCCGTTGCGCCGTGTCCATGGTCAGAATGCCACCCAATGCGCAGGGCGCAAAAATGTCCATCTGAGCGTCGAAAACCTCATCGACCCCGCAGGTATCCGCCCGAAACCGATCACGCGCATCATTCACCGCGTTTTGGTTGATGTCAGAGACAATGAGCGATGCCCCCGCGCCATGCAGCTTTTCAGCCAGCGACATGCCCACATGGCCCAAGCCCTGCACCAACACGCGCCGACCCGTCAGGTCATCCCTGCCAAACACGTTCCGCGCACCAACTTTGAGACATTGGAACACGCCTTCAGCGGTGAATGGTGATGGATCGCCGCTGCCGTGATCTCCGCCCTCTAGCCCCACGGCAAATGCTGTCTCTTCGGACACGATCTTCATGTCCGCCGGCGAAATCCCGACATCCTCGGCGGTGTAGTACTGCCCACCCAAATGGTCCACAGCCCGCCCAAAGGCGCGCAACAGGTCGGCGGATTTGTCTTTGGCAGCATCCCCCACAATGACCGATTTGCCGCCGCCCAGACCGACACCTGCCAGCGCATTCTTGGCCGTCATCCCTTGGGCAAGTCGCAACACGTCCGTGCGGGCCGCGTCCAGATTGTCATAGCGCCACATGCGACACCCGCCAGCGGCCGGACCGCACAGGGTGGAGTGGATGCAAATATAGGCGATGAGCCCGCTTTCATCGTCTCTGGCAAAGATCAGGCGTTCATAGCCATCCGGTGGGGTCTCTTCGGTGATGACGAGGGGCAAGACGTCCTCCATGCAATGACACTGCGCGTCTTTCGCAAGGGTACGACCAAAGCCTTAGTCAGATAACTTTAATCTTGAGGCTAAATCTGCTAATTTGAGTGAAATATCCTCTCAAAAAGGAATTTTATAGTGGGAATCACCACAGATAAAATTGATCGAGACATTATTCGTGCTCTACAGGAAGATGGCCGCATGGCGCTGGTGCAACTGGCCGAACGCGTCGGTCTTTCGTCCACACCGTGCAAGCGGCGCCTCGAGCGGTTGGAGCAGTCGGGCCTCATCGCAGGGTACACAGCTCTGATTGATCGCAAGGCAGCGGGCTTTCCAATCACAGCTCTCGTATCGGTGGAGCTTGAGCGCCAGGACGCCGAGAGGGTCGCCGAGTTTCAGCGCCAGGTTGCCCTCTTTGACGAAGTGGTCACGGGCAACCTGATGACGGGGGCGCATGATTTCCTTTTGGAAGTCGCCGTTGAAAGCCTTGAAGAGTTTGAGAGCTTTCTTCAGACCAAACTGATGCGCCTGCCCGGGCTGCGCGTGGTACGATCTCGCTTTGCCCTGCGCCAATTCATCAACCGCTCCCGCATTCCATATTGAACACCTATTGCGTTGCTGCGCCGCGCGACGTGACCGAGCACCGCGATGTCGGCAAAACGTCTCCGGATATCTCGTCTGCTAGCAGCGCGGCGCATTCCAAAGCACCCCTGTGATCTCTTCAGGTGCCCCAGCGGCCCTCAAACCCGCTGCCCGGGGCCTTGGTTGCCGCGAGGTCCCAAAACAGGTGGCTTTCCGCACCACGTTCAACCCCAGCTGCAGCGACCCGCAATGGCGTCAGTTCAACAATCCACCAATGGCGGCAGCCGCACTTGGGAGGCCATCCCCATAGACGCTGTCCTTGCCGGGCGAGCCCAGATCGGTGGCGCTGTTTTCCAGCAAGGATCGCAGCAGCGCGATATCCGCGCCCGGATTGGCCGACAGTGTCAACGCCACAATGCCGCTGATATAGGCCGTCGCCATGGATGTCCCCGATGTCGTGCGAAAGGCCGATCCGTTGCCCAACACCAAAAGATCCACGCCGGGCGCGGCGAAATCAATGTGACCGCCTGTATTGGCCTTGGCATAGACGGCGTTCTGGCTGTCGGTCGCGGTGACAGAGACCACAGTGTCGTACCCTGCCGGATAGAGCGTTGCCGCTCCAGGCCCGTCGTTGCCAGCTGCAGCCACCGGGATCATGTTCTCCCGCTGGGCGCCTTGCATGGCACGCTCAAACAAAGGGTCAGGCGGCCCGGCAAAGCTCATGTTCAGCACGTCGACGCGTTGATCAACGGCGACATTCAACGCCTCCATGATGGTCCAGGTGTTGCCTTGCGTGGTGCCCGATGCATCCGTTGAAAAGGCCGCGATGCTGACAATCTGCGCATCCGGCGCAACACCGATAAGCTTTGCATTGGCTGCGAGTATACCCGCAACGGAGGTGCCGTGCGGATCTACATTGCTGGCACCGTCCGTGACATCAAATGACGCAATCGTGGTGTTGGCCAATTCGGCGTGGCTGCTGTCAACGGCGGTGTCGATGATACCGATGCGCGTGTTGGCCCCGGTGGTGCGCGCATGGGCATCGCTGAGGCTGACCATGTCATTGCCAAACTGGGGCAGCTTGGCACCGCTCTCACTCTGCGCTGTGGTGTAGAGGTAGTTGGGCTGCGCATTCACCACCGCCGGGCTGGCCTCAAGCCGTGTAATCGCCTCGCGCACCGAAAGATTGGGCGGCAGACGATAAAGATGCACCGTCACCGCCGGCAAAACAAAGGTGCGCACGCCCTGATGGGCAATGCCCAGGCCCGCGATTGCCCGATTGCGCGACGCGTTGTTGGAGGAGGTTTGGAACCGCACGATCAGTTCATCAGGTTCAAACCGCGTTTCATCAACAGGTGGCAGACCACTTGGCGCTGTCTCCACGATCACGGCTGGTGCGCGCGGCGCCGCTTGCCTTGGCTGGGTTTGCTGCGGCACAGGTGCCGCTTGCCTGGGTTGCGCCTGCTGGGGTGCGGGCGCCGGTGTTGCCGCCGGGGTCGGACTTGGCGCTGTTCTCTGTGGGGCGGGGTTGGCGGGCTGCGCTGTCTTCTCGGGCTCTTCCCCTGCCCGACCGCCTTCGCCCGCATGCGCCGGTATCACGGTGGCGCCAAGCGCAAAAACTGTCAGCAGGACGCTGGTCAACCCAATTGCGTTCAATTTGATTTTCAATGCCATTGTTTTTCTCCCCAAAAGGACCGGTAAGCAGCGCACCAATCGCATGATGCATGCATTTCGCCAAAATCCAAACTTTCAGGCAAATGCGTCAATTCGCGGGCAGTGCAAATTCGAATATCTCCGGCAAGCGCTCCATCTCCTCCGCCGCATCTGTACCCGCGGCAAACTCCAGTTCATAAAATCCATCCGGCGTCGGCCCTTTGACAATCTGGCCTGCGTTTTCCTTGAGAAACGCATCCACCTGTGTCCAGCTGACCTCCGCATTGAACTTCACCAGCATGCGAACGCCGTCGCTGACCACCGGATCCTCGCCGGACGCGGTCTGGTATTGAGCCGTATTCTGGTTCCCGGCCTCAAACGACACCAGCGCAACAACAGGCAACAAGATCGCAATCATCGCAGCAACCGCCGCGTAGGCGCGCGGCTGGGCCGGGAACAGAAGAGACATCATGCGCGAGACAACACCATGCCCGGTCGTTTCATTCTGGCGAACAGGAGGCGCGTCAATCTCAGCCTCCAGCGCCGCCTTGAAGCGCTCAGAAATTGAGCTCGGCACATCTTCTTCGGATACGAGATCTAAAATCGCGGCCTGATCCTCTAGGATAAGATCAAACTCCCGCGCCAATGCGTCATCTTCGGCCAGGGCCTGCTCCACCCTCACGCTGTCTTCGGTATCAAGCGTGCCATTGGCATACCACGGCAGCAGCAGGGACAGCTCATCTCTGTCTTTATCGCTCAGAGTGCTCATGGCCACCCCCTATCCAGGCCTTGCGCCGTCATCTTCTCAGACAATTGTTTGCGGGCATGAAAGGTCCGTGTCTTCACCGTATTCTTCGGAATGTCGAGAATGTCCGCGACCTCTTCCATGGATTTTTCATGATAGTAGATCAGTTCGAGAATAACCCGGTGATCACGCGATAGCTTGGCCATGCACCGTTTGATGGCCGCGCCTTTGTCGAGTTTTTGCGACACCATTTCGGGATCGTCAGCATCATCCTGCAGACTTTCGAGGATCTCATCGGATTTCGAATGAACCGGCTTGCGCTTGCGCACCTCAGAGAGCGCCTTGTACCGCGCCATACCCAGCACCCAACTCGACACCTTGGAACGCCCCGCATAGGTATCGGCCTTTTGCCAGACCTCTATAAAGACATCATTGGTGACATCTTCAGCCAGTTGCGTATCGGTGACGAACCGCCGGACAAAGTGAAACACCCGTTTGTGATGACGCTGATAGAGCACACCGATGGCCTGCCGATCGCCACTGGCAACCTTTTGAAGCTGCAGCAGGTCGTCCTCGTCTGACATCCACACACTCACCCCTATCCTTGCAACAACCTTAGCCAAATACGCATGAGAGAGCAAAACCGGCACGCACAGAACGCGTCCCAGAGGGTCAGAAAACACGGCCATGATTGCGAGGGGATCACACTTCCAGCCCCCGACAGGCATCGGTGCGTCATGGGTCGCCATACCGAAAAGCGCAGCGTGCTCATCGGTGGCGCAGTGGAAACTCGGCATAAGCATTGGGGTCATCCTTTCACCCAAACTGATCTTTTAACGGCTGCGATTGGACTGACCGATGGGGTCATCCGGTAGCGCCGATTTCTGCGCGTCCACGCGTTGGCGCCAGGCCACGTAGCGTGCCGCCGGGGTCGAGCTCAGGCTCTGACGTGCTTTTGGATTGTAAAGCGCTGCCTGTTCGTTCGTCGCGATCTTGGCTTTCGCGCCACCCTTGCCGCCACCGTCGCCGCCTTCACCGGCTATGGCTGGGCTGAGTGAAAGGCCTGTTACAACGACCGCTGAGGTCAGTGCAGACAGGACGGTTTTGCTGAGAGCGGGGCCAAACATTGTTGATCTCCGAAAGGTGTCGCCGGTGGGCGAGGCTGAGTTACGGTATTGGGTTGTTTGGGCCGGGCAAAAGGTTCAACGAAACTTCGAAAAAAATTTCAGAGATTATGTGGGCTCATCGATCGAGGCCTTTTTTGATCAGGCCACATCAGAAGTTTTCCGGCTATCATATTGATAAATCTAATTAAAATTGAATTCAACATGTGTTCGGATCTGACGATGAGCTCGTCGCGTATCGCGGGCTGCCGCCGCATCTGGAAGTGTCATACAAAGCTGCGGCGCATCGCTTCGAATTGGCTGCGCTCGCGGGTCATGCTCTTGCCGCAGCTTGCAGCCCACCAGGTCGCTTTATGCGTTGAGGGCGCTTGTCCGGGATTGTCCGCCAATCTGGGCGGCTTGCTTACGAGCATGCAAGTCACTTTACCTCCCCCGAATGCGCCGCAACCAAGTCTCACAAAAGATCACGCCGCCCCAGGGAGGAGGACGGCGTGATGAAGAGCTGGTTCACTTAGGTGGCCCATGGGCTCGCGCTGTTACCGGCCACGGATCGTTGTGTCGACGCCATTTGGATTGTGCATCGTGATGAAAGCCTTGCTGCTGTCGATCTGCTTGGTTTCGACCACGTTGCCATTCCGGGTCGTCACGACATCACGGGTTGGCACGCCGTTCTGACCGGTAGACGTGATGGTTTCACCATTTCTGTGCGTGCTGGAGGCCCAGATCTTCTTGCTTTTCTTGCGCTTGCCAAAGACGATGCGGACGTTGCCGCTTTCATCGGTCATGGAGATAAAGGGCACGCGGCTGTTGCGAACCTTACGCACATCAACCAGATTTCCGTCCTGGGTCGTCACGACTGTGCGCGTCTTTGACCCTTTCTTTGCGTAAGATGTGACCGTCTTGCCGCTCTTGTAAGTGCTGGAGGCCCAGTCCGCTTTGCTCTTTTTAAGGCCAGCGCGGTCGTTGCCGCCGCCACCTCCGCCAGCCATGGCGGGGTTGAGGGAAAGGCCAGTTGCAACGATGGCAGCGGCCAGAGTGGACAGGATTGTTTTGTTGAAAGTTGCGTTGAACATTTTGATCTCCGTAAGGTTTAGCCTGTTGGCTTGTTTGCGTTACGGTGATGGGTGTTCTGGGCACTCCGAAAGGTTCAAAGAAAAACGCAAAAAATCCTACAAATATCTCAAAGCACTGAAATACAACACTTTTAAAATATCAATTTCCAGAAAAATGACCAAGTTGGCCGGGCAACTGAGCGCTTCGCGAACCGATATCCCGGCCAAATCCTCCGCCAACGCTCACCTTACTTTGACATCTTCTGCAGCTCGTCCAGCGTCACCACGCCGTCGCTGTCCGCATCAACCCGTTTAAACGCGCGCGCATGCAGTCCGCGAGAGCTCACCCGTGCCGCATTGCCCAGTCCGTCAGCCGCATTGAGATCGATGAAGTTGGTAAACTCGGCCAGGACCAGTTGGCCATCGCCATCAGCGTCCGCTTGTTTGTAATTCTCTGCGGCAAGCGCTTGGTTTTGGGCGAGGGCGTAAGACGGAACTGTGACAGCAATGCTGATGCAGGCAGCAGTGAGAAGAGAGTAAATGCGAGGCATGAGTAACTCCGTTTGATTGAATTGAACGATGGTTGAGCGTGCAAGACGCGTGATGTGACCTTTGAACGTGTCACGCCGCAAGTTCCGTCGAAGATGTCTGCGCGCCTCTCATCCGCCCCCCTGCAGAACAGACCGAGGGTCTCCGCTTGGCGCGAAGTTCAAACCAGCAGAACCTGCTTTTCACCTCCATTTTTCCATTGCATAGTTTGGCCAATGGCGC
>ERZ1740065.2212-NODE-2212-length-12035-cov-11.006678_pt1 | contig 12035 bp, 12 predicted proteins | sample MGYA00581738_ERZ1740065 | MGnify/ENA primary metagenome ERZ1740065 (study PRJEB43018, sample SAMN04849749) | marine metagenome | isolation source: floating plastic debris | place: Pacific Ocean | collected 2008-09-01 | study: EMG produced TPA metagenomics... | reverse complement strand
CATGAATAGCGCCATGAATAGCGCCATGAATAGCGCCATGAATAGCGCCATGAATAGCGCCATGAATTGTTATATTATTATCATATTTTTCTAGTTTTTGACATAAAAATCTTACTTTCAGTCTATTTTGGGGACACTTGGAAACAAATTCCTTACTTATGGCATCATTTTACCATGGGAAATGGGTGACGACATACAAAATCCAAACTACAAGGCAAAAATCCAGATCAGTGTACGAAAATCCTTATGCTAAATTAAATCAGTCCTTTCATCCTTACACAAGCTGAAACTCCGAATAGTAAGAATGAAATCCGAGTAGTTGAGATCCCAGAAAATATTGACCTGTCCATTGACTAAAGCAAGGCAGTACAAGAGAAGACAACTCCCGATATATGCTGGTAAAGCATTCTATAAATAAATAAATAACTCTCTTTCAGACTGCAGGCCAGTGGCTCTGCCTCTAATGGAAGCAATGGTTGGAACGCCGATGTTCAGGGTTGTTACACTTTCAACAACGATCGTAGCTCCGTCTCCGGTAGCTGGCAGGGTGACAGTAGTGGATACAGAGGGGGAAGCATTGGGGGATCTCACACCTTCGACAACAAGGGTCAGACGAGCATCAGCGGAACGCACTCCAGGAACAACTTTGGCTACAAACATAACGAGTTTGGGATCGGTCATGACATCAACAACAGCCTGAGGGTCTTCGGTGGAGGGTCCTTTGATAATCGAGGCGGACATGGTGCTAGGGTCGGCGTTAAGTACAACTTCTAGAAAAGATAAACCAGTGACCAGTGTGACATGATTGACTGAAATTCGGCTTTTACGTATTTCTATACATGCATGCATTAGACAAAACTAATTATAGTTTCATTATGGATGGACATGTGTAGGTTTAAGGGAACACATGTTTCCCCTGCATGTGGTGATTATTTACTTTATGTGACTTTGCCGATCACCTAAGATAGCCACCTTTGGGTTGATTTTTCAGCACAGCGCACCTACATACCACAGATGTGTAAGTGATTACTGCGTAAGGCTGAGGTGCAGCGAAATTCATTCTTGATTGCCTACTGTTGTTATGAAAATAAAAGAAAATACAAGCCTTACGTTCCTTTCTCTGTGTCAGTGTCAAGAGAGTAAAGGTGAACTCTGCTTCCAGTCAGGGATGACTATGTAAACATCGAAAGATGCGCAGGCAGCGGCGCCGGCAGCGGCGCCGGCAGCTGCGCCGGCAGCAGCGCCGGCAGTGGTACCAGCAGTGGAGCCGGCAGTGGCGCCGGCAGTGGTACCAGAGAGATACTGGTTGTTACTAGTTACACCAGTTCTCCTCTTTGAATTTTGCAAACATGACCCTGATGGAAGTCAGGGCTGCACAGTTCGTCGCACATGATGTTGTTTTCACTTTACCCCTCAACTCTCTCCATAACTTCTGAATGTTTCGCCAGGCAGCAATAAGTCCCATTTTTATAACTCCCAATATGTCATGGACCATGATAGACAATTTTTCCTGTTATCTGACTAGCCCTTCACTGTCACTCTAGTACCTAGTGGCTAGATTAAATGTCAAGGTCATTTGCTGCTTGACTGCACTGTACTATTGTACTACTAGACTTAGTGTAGCTGGAGTTATCCTCTCACTCTCAATTCTGCAGATGCTAAAAGGCCTGTCACACGCTAGTGAAGACAGCAACAAACAAATGAAGTGGATTAATGAACGAATGAACAGGTAGCCGGCCACACACTCATTCATTCGCAAACATTAGCTAATCATTGATGAGCTTTGCATAGCACACGTTTGAATGTCGCATTAATTTGTTCATTTCGCTGCTTTCACTAGCGTGTGGCAGGCCCTCGAGGGTATCCAAGCTATCCAAGCGTTCTCCATGTTTTATTCTATCAGTTTTAATTATGGTTCTCACCACTGCTTCTAATTTCCTGTTGGATTGACTGAATCCTGCTGATCGGTCAGCATGTTTTGCCATCCCATAAAGTTCGCGTACATCCCTGATAGAGGCAATGTTGAATGAGAGAACGATTTGAGTGCAGAAATATATTCAGAGACATTTTATTGTTAGTAAACACATTTGCTGACACTATAAATAGATTATCACATGTCAAGGTCAAGGGCACACTAAAAGCTTAGACACATCTAACGGTAACGTAACGAACTAGCGACGCCGTGGCTAGCTTCCTTTATCATTAGTCTAACAGCCTCATCTAGACGAAAGTTACGATCTCATATATAGAGAGAAAGAGATATATAAAGCTTGATAAAAAATATCATACGGTTTAAGCGAGGAGAAATATTTGTTACAAGGTAATATTAGACGAGATAGCCAATCACAGCACTACATAAATCAATGTCGACCAATCAGATGAATGAGTCGTTAGAGGAAAGAAGTTTTGCTTAATTTCTTTGAACAGCGCGATTTTGATTCAATAGTTTAACTCTTTACCAACGCGTTGAAATTCCATGGCAGTAATTCAAACAAAATATATTATTATTAATCGATGAAAAAAAAACCTTATCCAATCGAGCCACCGAAAGGGTGATGGGAGTTGAATTGTCAGCATCGTTCGCGGTTGATCAGGTTCTTACTGGGCGTAGGTGGTCTTCTGAATGTGTGTCGCTTTATCCTACAATAAAATGAGATCAATGCTATGAAAAATTCTACAATAAAATAATATAATATATTAAATAATAACATCATAATAATATATTAAACTCATATCCCATTGAGTCAATAATATTCACAGAAACTCAATTCTTACAACAAAATCGATACGTTAATTTATAATAGTGATCCCAGTTATAAAACTTCTTTACTGTTCCCTGTCCATAGGGAGTTGTCTGTCCTTACAATCTGAATTAGAATTGCTGAGTTGCTTGTTTTTTAGGCATCAGTACTTATCAACACTAAAGTTATCTACCGTAGAACCGGATTTGGCATCGACGTTCTGACAGCCGTGAAAATAGCCACGAAAAATGACTGCTATCATCGGAAATTGCTATAGAAATTATACTCATTATGCCTTATATAGGAGTCGTCTTCCCATTAATGGGACTACTATTGATTTCTTGATGATTTTGAACAAGCTGCTAACATTTCTGTCGCTATCAAATCTTGGTCTGCAGTATTAATTTTGTTGTTTTATCTATTATTTACGTATTTACACACAGATGTTGGTACATATAATAGACATAAGAGTGCAGTACAATAGATGGTTCAATAGAAATCAAGTGCTACGATAGAGAGAGAGAGGAAGAGTAGAAGTTCATGCCAGTAATGACTAAAGCATTCATGCGTAACACAGACTCAACGGAAAGCGAGTAGAAATGACGACACGTCTCCCCACATGCTGCTACTCTGTAACGCATTCCCTCCTCACTGCTCCTCATTTCACTGGAGGTCCCATTGAATGAATTAGCTTAATCCTTTAATCAACAAATCATTAATCCACTAATCCTTAATCTACTGATCTATGTGAATACATAACTGATTCCCTCCTCACTGCTCTACTAAAGGTCCCATTGAATTTACTGTCTTACATAGATCTTGTGTTCGTAGCAAGCGGACCCCTTCGCATACTCATACCATATCACAGTCTCCTGGACAAGTTACATGTATGAGTTATGAACGCTTAAATATTATTGGTTAACTCTTTCTGGGTCAACAATATTATGAATCCGATTGGCTAAGCCAAGCTAGTGGTAACGCCAGAGCCAAAGGAAAGAGATGCTTCATGCAGAGAAGTTGACCTATATCTACCTGAGCCAATGCTAGAGCCAGCATATTCATTCATTTACTACATTCTAACTGAAGTCTTTACTTGTTGTAAACTAAAATAGCTTCACGAGCAAAAGCGCACAACGAGTTTACACCAAGATGGCTGCTTGTCTATACCTAGTGCCGGTGCGACCATCGCAGCGGCGGCAGCATTACATTACTACTTTGGGCATAGCCAGTAGTTCGGCTCTCTCCTGACAAGACAAGACAATAACGGTTCATACACGGCAGACACGCCCAATCCAACATGGCCGCTCGCACTCGAGGACACAAACGGTTGCATTATTACAAATCCTTTGACTGATTTGATACTGGTGGGTTCATGTAACACAAACAGTTATCTCAGTAGTTTTCATTGTCAGTTCGGTCGAGTAAAGTCGCTGAGCATTTTCAGCAGTTTAAATTAGAATTAGAAATTAGTATTCATACCAGAAATTCCCTGACCAAACTGAAAATAAATATTACTGCCACCTCAAAATCTATGACTGTCACACAACTGGTTTGGAGTCGTTCCCTCAAGAACACAAATTAGACAATAACTACGGACTACGTAGGAATGAACTATTGTCACATTAATATCGATGCCATAAAAATACGCATTACATCAGCCTCAGTGGAGACGTAAGTTGCGCCACCATTGCTGCTGACAGTGTAAGTAGCCAATCGGTAGATTGTGATAAAAGTTATTTCTCTATTTCCTCTCATTATGAATGGCTAATAAAATGTGTTACTGGAAGGTTTTGGTCGGCTTCGATTGAGTGATAAGAAAACGATGACTCACCTCGCCAGCTGGGCTGATGAGAGTTGTCGTCACCTGGCTACCAGTTCCCCAGCTGTCCCTGTCATACTCCAAGGAACCAGCGGGTCCCTTGTCCTTGGCGTAAACCTAAACAGTGCATGTAATAGATGAAAATCAGTCTAATAATGATACCATAGATGACAGAGCATTGTTCATAGCTTCCCAAAATAATGTGAACAACCAACAGCTTTTTATAGCACCCCTAACAACACGGATTTTAAGTGACGGAAAAGATGGCTGCTGACATGACAATGAAGGCAGATGAACAGCGCAAGAGAAGACAAATCTTAATGTTGATTGTGAATATTTTGAGTGTTGCCAAGGAACTTCTTATAAATGCTATAAATAGAGCTTCGTTACATCATGCGTAGAACTATATATAGGTTGGCCCTATAGGCACTACTAGGGCTTCAGTCCCTATTCCCAGGTCATTGGTTGAGTAATACTTGTACTGCATGTATTGTAATAGCAACAAGCTGATTTTCATTGCCTTCGTAGCACTAATGTACAAAGGTCTGACAACTCCTAAACGAGTGGGAGTTATTTTACCTTGATGCTGCGGCTCTCCCTGGAGTTGCCGAGTACGAGGTTGTCTGGGAAGGTGAACAGTGGCATGTTCTTACCATCAACCTGGAAATAACACGAAAAAATATCATACAAAACAGTAGCCTGGGAGACTACAACAATCCTCAATGGACCTGAGCCTAATTTTAGCGATTCACACAACCACCTAAAGGCTGAGGGTAGGAATTGCCGGTTTCCAACTAAGGTTCAGAAGTGTATGAGCCACATGTGGCGAGGCAATCACGATTATCTCAGATCCTTCGCTGATGCTCCCATACCCCAATGGATTGGGCATATGGCTAACTAGTGGTACTGACCAACGGTAGCTGGTTCCATAACTGGACCAATCAATTTTGACTTTGGCAGCATATTTCAAAGATGCCAGAAGATGCGACTCACCTTCCTGCCAATCTTCCATCCGCCGATGGACTCCTCCTTCCTGCCAGTGTTCTCTACCTCGATCCAGTTACCAGCGGGGTCAACCTGCGGGAGACAAGGTCATAACTGAGTCACAGCCAGTCAGTCATGCATAGGGGAATTCTCCCATAGCAATGAAATTCATGAGGCACATCGTTGTTTAGATGGCAGGGGAGGACAACTTCACTTGTAGTTAGCAAAATAAATTCACAAAACAGGAAATTCTGGCGTTCGTCTCAAGTTTGCATTTTTTGTCGATCGCGAGCATTAACTAGTAAATTATTTATCTGCTCCGTTTGCTGTCTGACAAGTAGTTGCAAATGACATGGAGATACATTCTCGCTCACATGAAAAATATTTCCCTGATGAATAGTAGTTAGAAAGACGTGTATTATCATTATTATTATTATTATAGACTAGAAGATATGTTCCATGACGAATTTAGGTCACGCTGCAGGAAAACTGACAAAATATCAAGCTGCGGGCGATGACAGGTAGATCGTAGGAGGTAGGTTATTAGTTTTATACCTGGCTGATTGCAAGGGGTCCCTTTGCTGACCTCTGGAAGGTCGTCTTCTGCGACATCTGGCCAGTCATGATAGCCTGCTGTCCTGTAATTCAGAGAGCAGCAGATAAGTACAACGTCCCGCCATCTGTAACAGCATGGTAGAAACACAACTATCTCTTCAAGCTCAGGTAGGGGAAACGCACAAAAAAAGCAATGCAAAGATTCCAAGGGTAGACAATTCCAGGGATTCCAAGAGTAAACAGTTCTAAGTCAATTTCAGTAATGGTAAATAAAGAGTTGAGAGACGAGAAGTTTTAATGAATCAATCAATTTCGGAGTCATGAATTCTGGGTGGTCCAAAATTTTTTCCCGCTTAAACGGTTCCTTAGATTTCCAAACAGCTAATTCAGAAATCACGGTATTCACTCTCAATAAGGTTGAATCCTCTACATTGGATATGGGTCAGATATTTTAGCCAGTCAGATTCTGAGTCAAGAATTATATTCCCTCGACTTTAAATCAATTCTGAATAACTTAAGAAACTAAATGAGAAGCAAACGTGCATAAGAATTAGCGAGCGGCTAATGAAGCAGAAACTGCAATAACACACAGAGGGAGCTACGAGATTGGCTGACGCATGCGTGAGACAGACAGACAGCGAGGTGTTAGTCTGAGTAGTGGGAGGGTAAACAGACCCTCCAACTTACTACTGGTGCATATTATTATGTTCTCTTCGTCACGGTCTGAGAGATAGAGGGGAGAGAAAGACACAGGTAATTGAAAGTTGGAAACTTTCGTATCAGTCGGGGTTTCAGGATAAGGTCAAGGTCAAGCCGTTGTGTTTTACACACCAATTCTTCCTCGTTACGGTGCGAGTGTTCAACTGAGTAATAATTTCATCGACTGATTCTTATCTCACGGGTCACACGGCAATTACCGAACATATTGTAATCTTTGGCTGCCTCGGCTTTCGACGCTGCCATCTCGGAGGCGAATTCGTTCACAACTACGTCGCGCATGTTGAGCCTACACAGAGAGCAGAGAAGCGGTCGGGGAGAGGCAAGCAGAGGAAGTGAGCAACCAGAGACGCCCGATCAGAGCCCCTGCCCTTAGCGGTTGATAAGTCTATAAAGCCGTGTAAGCGTCAGCCCGCTGCCGTTTGGTCTCATATTTATACAAGTACGTACCACCCACAGTACCCCCCACCATCACTCCCCCGGTGTGGGATGAGGACGACTCGGTTTTCGTCGTGGTTGTTTCCGTGACGCTCTGCATGACCCCCATAGCGTCTCGTAGGTTCATCCTATCGTGAAATAGCCAAATATTCTAAATGCATGTCAGTCAACAGCCACTTCCTGTGAGAGGGAGGGCCTGAGTAGGGGAGGACAAGGACAACAGAGACAGAGATAGAGGATAGCAAGTGTTAATCGCTAAGTTAAAGAGGATTTCAGTTGTGCTGTACTACGCTGGCATGCCTGAAAGTAAGTGCGAGATTAGCTGTGCGTGAGCCTCAAAATTGTCACGCAGACACAAATTCGTGACAATTGAAAAACGATAGTAGATAGAACGAGCCACAAAATAGACGAGAAAATTCATTGCATTCAGGTGACATTTCAAGTTTTCTTCCTGAAATACAGCGCAGAGATTTGGTGAATGCAGAAATCACCAATTTCATAAAAAAATCATTTTATGAACCAAAGCTGGGAGCTGAACACGTAAATTTCAATGTGGCTGAATTTAAAATTTTCGTGATGTCATCATCAACGTAAGTAGGTCAGTCTGTATGGCAATGGAGAGGCTCGTTTCATTTCACCACAGTTTTACGACAACTCATTTATACCAGCGGGTTTCTTGTCCGCCTTGCTGTCGGCGGGTGTGGGAGACGACACTGGGGAGTAATCGTCATTGCCGTATCGGTTAACCCTGTCAACAGTCACACAGAACTCTCATGCATTCGCAAACGTCACACCAAGATGCGCGCTGCGTCACGTCACACACAAATAACAAGAACATCAGTGGACAGATGAGGATAGATGAGAGAGACGACGGGACGGCATTGGCAACACCTAAAAGCCAGTCAAGCCTGGAAAGAGACAATTCATTCGTTAGCTTCATGATCACATAACTCCTTTGTCAGCAGCAGCAGCTAGAGCGGCACTCTTAGCCTCACCATCTCCTCCTCTTCCACCGGCGTTCATCGACGACGAGTGAGAGCTGCTGCTCTGCTGGATAGTCATGGACGAGGAGGAGGAACCGCTGGAGGCTCCGCCCTTCCCGCCGCCTAACTCGACGTTATAGGAGTAGGTGGAGCCACCGGCGCTGCCGGCTCCGCCTCCCTGACCCATACTACTCATCGTGTGAGTGACAGTTTCGGATGTCATTTGACTGGCCATCTTCTCGGCCAATGAGAGCCTGCGATCAAGGTCACAGTTCAAGGTTGTGTTAGTAGATAACTACTTATATCGTCGCTAGCAGCAACCATCCATTTGATACAGCAACTAGAATCAAAACTTATCATCACATTTACTCCTAAATGAATTCCGCTGACAAATAGATAGTTGCTGCTAGAAGTTTTGGTAGTTGGTCTATCTCCCGCCCTAAAACTGCTCAAGACTCCTTTGAGAATTCTAAGGAATTATTCGAACCTTCTTGAAGAGTTCTTCAAGAACTTTCAGGGCAGGGAAATAGACAATTACCAAAGTTCCGGCTCAATCAGACAGCTCAACAGAGGCTTGTCAAGAGTCAAACTTATACACTCCATCTACACAACACAGTCGGCTAGAAACAGAATTCAGCTTCCATCACGTGAGATGTTCAGCGGTTGTTACCTGTTCTCCTCAACCTCAAGCAATTTCCTGTATGCGGCAATCTCTAGTTCGAGAGACAGCTTGCTGTCCATGACGGCCTCCATCTCTCTCAGCAGCTTCTCGCACTCAGCTGTGAGGCGAGCGATGTCAGCCTCATATCTGTTCTTCTCCTCGTCCCAGTTCCTCATGTCCTGACATGGAAATTCATGGGAATGCATGGTAATTCATGAACATGCATGAGAATTCATGAAGATTTATGGGAACTCATGGGAACTGATGGATATCAATAGAAACTGATGAAAATTTATCGGAGCTTGTAGGAATTCATTTTTCTACCAAGCTCATCTTGCTTGCTAATATGATAATAGCCTGTGAACCTAGGCACAGATAGGCAAAACATTCCATCCTTCCAATAGCTATGAACAACTAGTGATTGTGAAATTCACTAAGTTCTCAATCAATTCGACACACCATGACCAATAGTGTTTGTGGTCATAACGTCATTTCATAAAATTACAGGTATGGGGAGTTGTCTCACCTCCTCGTGCTGTCTGAGCAGGTCAGCGTACTGCCTCTCGAGCATAGAGTTGCGACCCTCAAGGTCGTTCATCTGGTTGCGCATGTCGCTGACGACCGACTGCAGACGTTTGGTCTCGGTAGTCAAATGCTCGACCTTGCTGGCGTCCTTGGCCTGGCCAGTTCTCACTTCCTGTACCTGCGCAATAGGATCAGATTCGTCAACATAAATCTGCTGTGGTCACCAATGCAACATCCTGGCTAAACAAGCCGTTACAATTGTTGCTGTAGAACTGGATTTGATGGCATAACCATAGCAAAAATAACGGCAAAAATGCATAATTGGATTACACTATAGAAATCATACTCACCATAACGCGTATAGGAGTAGTTTTCTCATTCATTGAATCACTATCGTTAGATCGCTGTCATTTTTACTACATGATGAGTTTGAAAGAAACTAACATTCCTGTCGCTATCAAATCTGGTTCTACAGTAACTGCAAGGTCAACTTAAGGTCAACTATAGGATTCAAGGAGAAAAACTGGGTAATTTGTCATTATAGGGTACATCATAGTATTATAATATGTCAAGTGATCGGGTACTTCTGAATATAGCTTGCCTGGGTTATATAAGTTATAACAGCCAATGGGATCTAGTCTGGAACTAGTGGCCTCGCTGAGCACAGCTCCATAGCTTCAAGTTCATAAGTAAAATGTTACTGTACCAGTAATGACATGTCAAACGCTTTTACTGGTTTTCTAATATTCTGCAGTGCCCTATCAGTTAAGTCTGCTGAGCTGAGCTCAAATATGGCAGAATCCTAGCTGCAGGGGATACGGGCTGTTGAGTTGTGACTTCCCAAAGCTCAGAAAAGTTGAATCTCTAGTATTCTCAGCCTGACAGGTTGAAAGGCTGCTGGAGGGTGGATGACTGTTGAGAGTTGTCTACCCATACCTTCATCTGGTAGTAGCTCTGCATCTGCTGGTTCTGGTGGTCCAATCGTCTGTCAAACTCGTTCTGCAGCTCTCGGATGGCGTTCGACATTTCACTCTCCCAGAACTTCCTGTTGTCCTTGTAAGTGTCCTGGCCAATCAGAGCCTGCAGCTCCTTCATCTCTTGCTCGTGGAGCTGAAGTCAAATAAAAGCAGACGTATTAGGAGTTGTGTTCCCCTGTCAATATTATGATGTAGTAACGTAGCCGGTGCCTTACATTCTTCAAGAATTCTATTTCCTCTTGCAGAGCCTGCAGCTGGTTCTCCAAGTCGATGTTGTTCAGTCTCTCAGCGTCTCTCTCCTGGAAACAAACAGATCAAATAAACTCCCACACTCATTCATTCACGATGTATCATCACGGCTTAAGTACAGAGGAAACTAACACCAAATTACCTCCAATTGATAGGAACTCAAATATAAGCTGTTGACCTGAGCTGTCACACTGTAAACCCAGATAGTTTAGTGGACAAAATCTTATAGGGTTTTGCTGGAATCAGCAGTATTTTTAATAATAACTGCCTAGAGTTTTTAGCAATTCTCTTCGAGCTTATACATAACATAATGAGCTATCAGAAATATAGCGTTTAACTTATATATAGTTTTCTTTGAGTTGCTTTTATGGCTATTATTGTGAGGTCTCTAAAATATTTGATTTTACAGTAAGCCGCAACAAAACGCAAGTTCCTAAGACTTGGAGTTGTTCTCTCATGTAGATCAGTGCCTATGCCCAGCTTAGTTTCTCGCAGACTAAACGAATTCCGGTTCAGTCAAGTCTGCATATCAAACAAGACTAGATAGCAGACAGATGTACCAGTAATGCTATCAAACTGACTCATAGCCCAGGGGAGGCGAGCCGCAAGCGGGAGTCTGATGTGGCCCACGCTGCGCCGATAATATCTATAGAATGTGGAATACCGTGACACATCAGACTGACACGCATCCTCCTGATAAGAATTATTTGATCACTTCCACTGGCCGACCTTCGACCCGGCTCTCAACGCCCAGGCTAATTCCATGACCAATTATCATTAACTAACAGGAGGGAATAACTCCCGGTACAGTGGCTGCAATTCACGGAAAAAATTATTGCCGACCCGGTTTGGTTTATCAAATAATCTGTCAATTAAAATTAATCAATACAGAGAGATTGAATTAACGTCAGATGTCAATTGCACCTGAGGGGAGACAACTGCAAGGCGCCTGCAAACATTACGGCGGCGGTGTGTATTAGTACACGTTTTTTATCGGCAAGGCAATGATGGATGGGTAGAGAGAGGTTATAAACAGGGCCGTAGGAATGGTTGCCTAATTAGGGGTTGAAGATTGCCTACAATTTCATTATCACATAGCCAGCTAGCACATAACACCTATCATCGCAGATCTTTATGACTAATTTGCCGAGCGTTCCTAATGGGTGTAAGATGCCTGCTTGTCTCCGGCTGCCAGTCGCATACCGGCCTCTCTCGCTGCCGCTGTGGCGCTGATAGGCATCTCACTCGGGTATACAGGTGATGGGGAAAAAGAGAGGGAGGGTGAGAGAGGTAGAGTGAGAGAGGGAGAGAGAGATATATTTTATGGAAAGAGATGAAAGATAAGTGGTAGAAAAAAAATAATAAGAGAAAATAGGAGGAGGAGGG
>ERZ1740065.2211-NODE-2211-length-12036-cov-11.292964_pt1 | contig 12036 bp, 17 predicted proteins | sample MGYA00581738_ERZ1740065 | MGnify/ENA primary metagenome ERZ1740065 (study PRJEB43018, sample SAMN04849749) | marine metagenome | isolation source: floating plastic debris | place: Pacific Ocean | collected 2008-09-01 | study: EMG produced TPA metagenomics... | reverse complement strand
ATAAACAGCAGTGATATGTAATCTACACCACTTTCTAGTCAAAATATTTATAAATCACGTATTTTTACCTGTGTGTTGACATTGATGCACAATGTGATATGACCTTGACCTTACTACCAGACTAGCGAGCTGTCCTCTATTTTTTGTACTGTCCTAATCGACGAGTGCAGCCAAAATCAAGAGCAAATCGAGACAAATCGACGCTTCTCGATTTAGGAGGCTAGCTAAATCGACGGCCTCGATTAGCTATCTGAAAATGCCCCAAGTATCTTATTTGAAGTCAGAGGTTCACAGGTATCTGGTGTTCCCAGGCCTATCCTAGCCACAGAGCCCGCTCACTCACATGGCAAAGGACCAGTACTAAAATCTGCTGATGATGGATATGTTAGCTAGGTGTTATCTGGTCATACCTGTCAGCTCTGTCTCATGAGAACGAGTATTCATTGCTGCTGGTGGTACAATGTCAGCAAATAATAACAGGCTGCCCCCTGACAAGGCAGATACGCTGATGTTTCGTAACAAAGCTCAAAGCAGGAACCTAGCCAGTTATTCCTATTCATATCCACTCTTTACTCATATGTGAAGGAAATAGGTGTGGAGTAGGAAACTTGCTCTTGTCTAATGGTTCTAACTGAGAAATTCATAAGCTGGTATTCGAACTACATCCAGTTGGTACCAGTAATTCATATTGAACCGTGAAATCGAATAGTGGAGGTTATATCGTGATGACAATATTGTGGAAAATTTTCATATCGTAGCATCACTATGATAGCAATTGTGTGAGAAGGCAATAGTATTTCCAGCTATGGGTTTCCCTCCCATTATACCAGTGATAATAAACCATCATGCTGCAGATAACTTCGGTAATATCTGTGTCGTGGTGTAGACGAAGCAGAGCTCTTGGTGTGAATCAGGAATAATATTCAAAACCTCTACCTATTGTGACAAGTTCTCACTTCCATGTAAGATAAACAGCAGAAAGGCCATCAGCGTATGTCAAGTTACATAACGTGCGCAATAGACAACAAACATTGCTCCGGCTGTTGATTGTCGACAATCTATAATATTTCTCTTGATGCATTGTGTTATGAACTGAGTAATGCATTGCCAAAAAGGCTTGAGCATCAGAAAGAAACATATGAATGCTTCCAACTTGAGATGTGCTCAAGATCTCTATGCACATCAGGTCAACGGCCTTGCTATCAACTATAACCTGGTTCATCAATATTGATGTAACCACTAATTCATTTTCTCGTCACCTCCCTTTTGAGATGGAAAAAATGAAGATCATAAAATATGCGTTATTTGTCATACCGTATTGAGACGTATTCAACTCCATGCATCCTCCGATTTTCATGTCAGCCGTACAGTCGTACACACAGACAGACGTACCAGTGCATGTCGCCGGACAGTCGGTAGCCTGAAACCGAGACAGCAAACTTTGAACTCCTTACAGAAAGAAACGGTGGGCTGATGTCCTGTGGAATGGTTAGTCATACAGATAATAAACGGATAAACAAACAGATTATTTCATGAAAGTGGCCCTAGCACTCTTCCTAAGTTCCAAGGGAGTTCTATATGGTTTCTACATGTCCTGAAGAATTCCTGGAGAAATTTAGAAGTTCCTAGGAATTGCTGCGACGTTCCCAGGAGTTGCTGTGACGTTCCGAGGAGTTGCTGCGACGTTCCCAGGAGTTGCTGTGACGTTCCGAGGAGTTGCTGCGACGTTCCCAGGTTCTTTCAAAAGGCTGTTTGAAATGAGTAAACGTAAACGTCAAAAAGTCCTAAAAGTGTTGAATCAGAGCTTTACATTGAATTTCTTTCACAACTTCAAAAAAACTTAACAAAAATTCAACTCCTACAGCCAGTAAACAGGTCGTTCCCTTCTGCATAAAGGAGTTTTGTAATGAAAGCTGCTGTGGTGTATTGGTTAGCATGCCTGTCTTGCAAGAGGGAGACCTGCGGTTCAAGTCCTGGTGGCAGCAGACGTATACAAGCTATTTCGGCTTTGCTTCAAAAGTATCATGGCATCGATCAAGTCTTTGACATCATAAAGAATTGTGAGAGTAGCGAGACCAGCGGGGACTTCTCATTCTGGGTCGAGAAGTTGCAGAACATCAAGGACAAGCTGAAGGTTCTGCCATTATTCTTGTCTGGGTCAGCGTTTGCTATCTACCAGCAGCTGTTGGAGGAAGCGAAAGCGGATTACAATCACCTGAAGGAGGAGTTGACTGGAGCATTCAGTTGCGACACCTTTGTTACCTATGAGCAGCCATGTGATCAAGTGCTACAGGAAGGAGAGACGGTGGGTGCATATCTGGCAGACCTGCGACAGTTGGTGAGTCTAATGGGGCAACAGGAGCCAGACCAGGTGCTTCACTGTGCTTTCATATCTTGACTTCCCGCAGAAGTATCGATTTACTTGAAATCACTGGCTGGGTTGGACAAAATGTCGTTGAGCGACATTGTTACTAAAACTAGAGTGATGATAGCGTCGAGGCCGGTTGGTGTATCTTTTGGCTGCGCTGCTGCACCACTAGGGAAGCAGCCCATACAGTGCTATAACCGTAGAGGTACAGGTAATATTGCTCGGAACTGTGGGTAGCCACGAGCTGCGTTCAATGATGGACAGCGTGAGCAACTCAAATGCTTCGTCTTTCAGTCTTCTGAACACCTGGCCAACAACTGCCCAAATAAATAGGGAAATGGCGGAGGGGGAGCATATGCGTCAGATGTTCGTCGTACAATCAACTAGTAAGACCAGCACTACCTGTTATATATGAATCAATGAAGGAGCAATGACTATGTACATTAGTGAATAGTGTATGTCAGCAATCTCTAGTATCTGTCAGTAGCGGTGCTTAACATGCTTGGGATGAGGTGCAATGGTGCGACGGTAGTGCTCAGGATGTTGAATGGACAATGTACAGAGAGTTTAGGAGAGGCTAGGATTCGGCTAGATGTTTTTGGGAGATCTGTTGATCTGGTTTGTTTGGTTTCGTTGACACGCGTGTATGATTGCTCAGTAATACGGGGTATGGATGGCATACTCAAGCTAGGTGGATTTTGTGTGAATGGCGATGGGACAGTGTCATTTCCAAATGCCTGGGATGGGCTTGCAGTGGCAACAGGTGAACGCAGTGTTGCAGAAAATGATCATGACTTTGCTGCCTGCTTTGATGGGGAGAAGTGGACGATTAGGTGGAAATGGAAGGACGGGGAACCTGTATTGACCAATCGCTGCTCACAGTACAAGGTTGCCGAAGACTGCCAGCAAGCATATGACGGTGAGGTTGAGCAGTGGATAAGGGACGAATGGTTGGAGCCTCACGATAAGACTCTCCATGGCAAGGTGGACGGAGTAATTCCTTTGATAGCTGTAGTCCAACCAAACAAGCAGAGGAAGGTCAAACCAGTGATGGACTATGGTAGGGAGATGAATGATTACATCAACTCCAACCCGGGGAAGGAAGCAGTGGTGTGCCAGGATCAGGACTGGAGGCGGCGTGGTGAAGACTGTTTTATGCTAAACCTGAAGAAGGCATATCTCCAGTTGCATGTAGATAGAGATCTGTAGAGGTTTCAAGCTGTGAGATACAATGACGGATTGTATTTTATGACCAGATTGGGGTTTGGGTTAAATGCGGCGCCCAAGATAATGACGATGGTCCTGGGTAAGTGTTGTCACTTGGCGAGCAAGTGCAGGCTGGGACTGATCATTATATCGACGACATTATTGCAAATCAGAATAATGTGTCAGCTACTGAAGTGAGGGTCCATTTCAAGGCCGACGGCCTTGAGACGAAGGAGCCGGAGCCTGTCAGTGATGCTAGGGTGCTAGGGCTCAACGTTTTTCCAGATGCAGGAGGTCCGTTGCGATGGAAAAGGGATAATGCCTCAGCAGAAAGCAGCTCAGTCAGTGGCTAGCAAGAGACAGTTGCTCTCACTTTGCGGTAAACTGATAGGCCGCTATCCAGTCGGAAGTTGGTTGCAGGTTGCTTGTGGCTACATGAAGAGGCAGATCAGCGACAGTGGAAGGAATAAGCCGATTTCGCTACAGGTTTTGCGGATGCTGGAAGATGTTCTCCCTCAAGTTAGAGAGTGCAATCAAGTCCAGGGGAAGTGATCTGTGCCTGAGGTGGAAGAAGGCGAGGTATGGTGCAATTCCAGCAGTATAGCAATGGGAGTGGCCGTAAAGATTGATAGATACGTTGTTGAAGACGGCCGTTGGCAGCGTATTCTCGCACTATTTGCAGTACCTCGTCTTCTTTCTGCGCTACAGCCATACTCTCTAGTCTGATGTCGGTCGCTGGCAGCGGGTGTGCACCAGAGCCTGCCTCCGTAGTGTCTGCTGCTTCCACCTCCCCCACTGATGGATCATCGACTGGAGATCAGGACAGTGCATCAGTTCCTTTTCTGGCACATGTACAATGTCAAACTTATATCTCATCAACGTCACCTTGAAACGCTTAATCCTAGGTGGCATCTTGTGGTAAGGCTTCTGCCTGAGGAGTGGAACCAAGGGCTTGTGGTTGGTATATACTGTAAAACTCTCGAAGCCCAGCAAGTATTTCGGAGTTTTTCCAGAGCCTAGGTGACCTCTAGGGCCTCTTTCTCAATGACAACATACCCTTCCTTTGACGCTGTAAGTGGTCTACTGGCTTCCGCGACCAAACGCTGTGTTTTTTCCATCTGGATCTGCGTCATCACTGCTCCGAGCCATCTGTTTGAGGCATCTGTGGACACAATGATTTTCTTTCTCACATCGTATGGCATCAGCACCGGCGGCCATCTGAACTCATATCCCTCAAAGCTCGGAATGCCTCCTACTGAGGTGTCTCCCAGATCCACTGAGCGTCCTTCTGCAGCAGGTCTCTCAGGGGTTTACTCAGCTGTGCTGCCCTAGGGCTGAACTTGGCTGACTGATCAACTAATCGTAAAAAACTCTGGATATCCTTTGCACTAGCAGACACATGAAACTCCAAGATACTTCTGATCCTTTCTTCTCCCACATGGACCCCTTGGCTGTCCAGCCTGTGCCCCAGGAATGTAACGCTAGCCTTCCCAAACTCACATTTACCCTTGTTCAATGTCATCCCAGATTCTCTAACCCTCCGCAATACCCACCGTAACCTCTGATCATGCTCCACCGCATTGTCACCACACACTAATACATCATCCATGTGCACCACCACTCCTTCCAGACCCTCCAGTATGCCCAACATCTCCCTGTAAAAGATCTCTGTTCAAGTACCGTCCAAATGGTGTTAGGAATGTTGTCAACCCTCTTGATTCCTCGCCAATCTGTATCTGCCAGAAACCTGAATTGGCATCCAGCTTGGAAAAAACTTTCCAGACGCTCGCGCTATGCTTTCCTCGACACTGACCGTGGGAAATACCTCCCTCCTGACATACTTGTCAAATCAGAACAAACACGCACTCGGCCATTGGCCTTGGGAACTACCACCATCGGCGAACACCAGTCTGTCAGTGCAGTCACCTTTTCCATCACATCCAGAGTGATCATTCTATCCAGCTAAGCCTTTGTTTGGTCCAATAGCGGGAACGGAACAGACCTAGGGTCCGTGATTGCAAATGACTGGGCATTATCAACTAGTTCTATCTGGTAGCAAGCACCTTTTACCTTGCCAAGTCCCTCAAGTACTGACTTGTAGTCTTCTACGGTAGTCTCTCCAATGTTACAAGAGAGAGGTTTCAATCCCTTGCAGGCTCTCTTACTGAGGAGGTTGACCTTTTGCTCTCTTGCTACAAACACATCTTCATCTAAGTATCTATTACGATACGACAGTCGGGCCTTCACTACTCCCATACACAGGATGCTCAGGTTACCAGTACCCACTAAGCGCTTGCTGCAGTCAGAAACCGTGGCATTGGGTGTTGTATTATCAACCACACATACTGTAACTGCTGCCCCACTGTCCAACTTAAACTGAATATCTCTGGGTCCGTCAGGGGATATCTGCATGGTTACCTTAGCTGTCCAGGGTTTCAACAATGTTTCCAGCTTGACAGCACCCAGAAATACCTCATTCATCTCCTCCTGTACTTCAGCAAATCTACTGGGAAATGCCCTGTCTTCTGGCAGCGTCTGCATTTAGCATTGGCAGCTGGGCATCTCTTTCCTTGGTGTTTTTGGCGACCACATCCATAGCAGGTGTTGTCCTCGATTCTTGCACACTCCAGTGTACCAGCAGCCGACTGCGCCCTCTTGTCGTTCTGGTACTTGGTAGCGTATCTGACTGCATCTACTGATTTGCGGCTATCTCCCAAGTCTTCTCTCGCCACTGCCTGTGCCTGCTTCAGTGCCTCGTATCGTCTCACTGTAGTGCTGGCCTGGTTGAGTGTGAAGTCTGATATAGCCTGTAGCTTTTCCAACAGATCGTCATCCCTTACGCGTACCACTAGTTGGTCTCTAATCAGCTCCTCCCTCAGATCCTTGTAATCACAGTACCCCGCCTGTCAGTAAAATCTGTTGATAAATACATCCATCGAAATGACACCCTGTGTCATCCTGTTAAACTTAGCTCTCTCCGCGATAGTGTTTCTCCTCAGACCAAAGTAACCGTCAAATACTGCTAACACATTGTCTTGAGTATCCTCTCTAGTTCCTCTACTCAACGCCACATCTTCTGCCTGCTCTCCCAGCGTATAAATCAATGTGTTAATCTGGTCCTCCTCTGGAATCTTGTTGAGGGCACTTGCCTCCCAATATCTCCTCCTCCTAGATGACCATCTACTGCACTGCTCAGAGTCGCTGAATTCAAAACATTCCCATGCACTAAGCCTCGGAGGGCAGTAATCCTGCCTCTGAATACCAACTGACTCATCCCCTCAACCAGCAGTATCTCCATCAGTCTCCCCATCAGACATCTTAGAGTCAAACTACCACTGCCACCATGTTGTATCATCAGAAGTTTTTTCTTGAATTATTGTGATTGTCCATACGCGAGAACGAAAACCGATATAATATAAACTGTGATCGTAGGCAGCCATACGACAAGCACAGTACCAATGGAGGGGATATACAAGTATCCGATGGAAAGAGGACCCGAAGTTGCTGGGAACTCAGGGAAAGATAGAGTTGTCAGTTTAAATCCGTTTAGGCCAGAGGACACTGTATTTGTCAGACCACCAAACGCGAGATAGACTACGAAGTGAGTAAGGGGACTGGTGACGGAAGTGATGTCAAGCACAATGGCAGAGGTGAAACAAGTTAGCAGACCTGTAGCTGATTTGCGTCTGTGTCACCGAGCTGTGGGAGATGCGGATGTTGATGATGTGGATGTAGTATATGGTGAGGAGGAGCAGGGCAGTGACAATCCAGCATCTGGTGAGTCAGGCTCAGAAGGGAGTGAACCAACAAGAACAAGGCGACCACCTGCATGAATGGCGGATTTCCATTTAATTGGCGAGCAATTTCTTTTTTTCTTTCGCACTGCATGTACAAGAGTTGAGATCGTGGGGAGATGGAAGGCATTGTTTATTCAGCTGTTTTTATATAGCTTGAGTTATTGACCCCCATGCAGTAAGCGTGAGCAGCAGTGGGTTTTTGGTCATGAGAGCGTAAGGTTGTTGTCTGTTGTGTAATTCAAAGATATGTTAATCACAAAGACAAGTCACTGAGTGGTCGCAGTCGCCGGGACAGGATTCAGCCTTGTCACCAACCGGTAACAATGAATTAATAGTAAGTTCGTTTATTTTGGGACGTGTCACGCTGTCAGGACACAGCCTGATGTAGAAAGAGCTTAAACTATAAATACCGTTTCGGATTCAGGCGGCAAGCGAACACTGATTGCAAATGTGTTCGGAGTCGGTTCACGGAGTCTCATCTCATCGGCGCCTTCCTCCAGCAGAAGACACGTTCCATCTCTCTGGTACACCGCAGTGAAACAGCTGTCCTCTCCGCGGCACAGCGATGCGCACTCAATCATAGACCAGGCGTCTGTGACTGTGACGCCGACCAAACCTGTGACTGTCAGTCAACAAAACTAGAGGTAAACCTTTCTGTATGAAATTACGGAAACACCAAAAGAACCGAAACCTGATCAGTAACTTCATCAAGTTGAGATATCCGAGATTCTGAAGATTCTGATCTATCTACTGATCTACAGGCATATCTTCTATCATCAGAACAAAGTTAGCTCTGGTGGAGCCATGACCCAGTTTGAGTATCAACCAATGAGACCCATTTTCTCTCCCATCAGCAGAGATGCGACATTAATGAGGTAATTGTTTATTTCTCTACTTACCATCGTCTGATGACGGCAGAACTGGCAGGTTGTTCAGTACACTTGACTCATTGGCTACGCGGCAGAGATTTATCTCTTGACCGCGGGTGAGCACAAGATAGAAGAAGAGCGCGAGAAACCGCATTGCTGACCTTCCACCCATGGCCAGCTCATATGGACGCTTTAATCCCTGGATGAGATTCGACTCAGAACACGAGCTACTGCTACTTCTCATCCGATCAATGTACGTTGACTCTCGCTTGAAGGACCATCATGTTTTATTAGTTATTCATTTGTTATTACTCCATTACCTGGTAACAACTGACTGAGCTCGTTGATCATACAATAGAAGCAGGGACACAGCTTCAACTAATCAGTTCAATTCTATGATACAAGGTGGCCAGGAAATATTGATTCTATCGAATTCCCCAGGCAGTAGACCTCCATATTCCTGCATTGACACATCAAAATAGAATCTCTAAAATGGAATATGATTGAATTGCATAAATAATAAATCACAGCTCAAAGTTACATTTTAAATGTAGCCACAGATCAGCCCAGCCTGTACATCACTGAACCAGTCAGACGTATAACAATCACAGCAACAAAAAACAGCAGCTACAATGAGGTGAAGATCATAGTAGCTCATTCCTATATTACATATGGTAAAAGGTACTGTAAAGCCTGCAATAATAGCCAGGGTTCCAGTAATGCTCAGTATATACAAGCGGCCGTATAATAAGGTTATTCAGCTCGTTACACGACTATCTGAGGTCAATTGAATTTCAGCACCGCCATAGTCGAATTACTCGGCAACTCCTCCAGATAATGCAACACCTCCTTGTTCCACCAATTTTTGCAAGGCCAATGAAAAATATAGGAAAAATATTACTTGATTATGTTTGTGACCAGTCTTTAGTAATAAGCCACACAGATGGAAGTCTGATTGGTCAGGTTTTATTGGGCATTCGAACAACCAGATATCGGAGACACGGTTGAGAATCTGACGCCAACTGTTCCTGTGCCAAATCAAAAGTCTCTAGAGCCATACACCCAGTATGGTAGCGGGGGGGCACCCCCAACCCAATATGAGAGAGAAAACCTATGTCAGTAACCTCTAGTATATGTCTTCTCTCAGGGAAGCTGGTCAGTACCTAGCAGTGCGAGCTGATAGTCACTGGCCATGCAGGAGGATTATAGACGGTACATAAATCATGTACAGAACTAAGATAGAGGATACGCCTTACATTAACCGCGATCCTAGCATCATACATGATATAGATTTCTCTAGCTCATTGATACCATCAGCTGACTGTAGCACCTGAGGACACCTGCTGGGATTTTAACTGCGTAGTGATGAGGAGTTAGAGGTCACAGATTGCTCAGCTTCATCCTCACATGCAGGTGGCTTATTGCTTATAATACGCGTTACTATCATGCAGACTGGAGTTTATAAGAAAATCGATGACCAATCCAGAATAGCAAGATAGTAATAATGGGAAAAGAAATCAGCACCCAAACCCCACATACTTCTTCAGTGATCAAATTTATTATTAGTAATTTTTCAATGATCGGTCCTTTCTCCATATTCACTGGAAGAATTTAAGATACTACACTATACTCTCTCAGACCAGAACTAGTGTGCGTACGAGGCTCAACATTTGACTAGTGAACGAGTCAGTGTCAGCATCAGTCAGAAGATTCATGAGGAACATACATACTAAAGCTCAACCACTATAAAAATACTAGCACTGTCGTACATGATTAGATTATATAGGTCACCGACTGATCTGACCTAGTTCTGACTCTCTTCATCTAGAATCTGTTTAAGTAGAGCTTTCTTGTTGATTTTCCCCATAGCATTCTTTGGTATCGACTCCACAAATCGGACGTCTCTAGGCATCTGATATTTGGGTAAAACGTCGGAGCACCATGCCATGAGCTGACTTTCAGTGAGAGATTGTCCCCCCTTGACTACCAGGAGAGCCATGAGCACCTGTCCGTACACTGCAAACACATGACATCGTCAGATTAGATGTATTTATAAACGCAAAGAAGTGTGTGATAGACGTTATATTTCACTCAACATTGGTAATATAACTGTACAGATATTAAAATCATGGAGCACCAGCAATAAGCTACCCTAAGTGCAGCTGCACTCCTTCAAAGGGTCAAGGACTTTTCATCTACGTTGAGTGAGGGATATCATTATCTATTTAGTATTATCAGTTTTTGTCAACTTTCGCACTTCCAGGCATAGATCTATGCTTCTTTGATTTCTGAGGCAGACAATTTGCCATAGTAGGTCGTTCAATAGCTTCCCGGGTATAAAAAAGGCCCAGAGAGACTGATTATTTGTATTTGGTCAGGAGTTATGCACTGCAGATAGGTCATAGAGTGAGTTTCAAGATGGCCCAACCTCTTTGTAGGATTTTTATTTGTGGATTACTGAAATTTAGGCTTTTCCGCCATTTTGGGTTGGTGTTCGTTATATCCACTATATTTTTGGGGTACTAAATCAGCCCACAGTATTCCACTCACTGGTGTCGGGTTTCCCCAGGATCACACACTCAGCCAGGGCCGGGTGACGCAGCAGTTTACTCTCGACATCCAGAGCCGATATCTTATAGCCTCCGCTCTTTACTATGTCTACAGACGTCCGGCCAAGAATTCGGTAATACCCGTCCTTGTCTACGCACACCGTGTCACCTAGGCAACGAATTGAACCAGCCAAGGTCAGCTACAACAAGACTTTGGAGGCGAAAAGCAAATCAAAATCAATATGTTGTACAATACAGTCATGGATAAAATCTGTGGATAGCAATTCAACTAACTGCCCATCAATGAGGCAATCGATCATCAATAATAGTACATCGGGAGATGTGTGACAGAACTTACCCGTCTTAAACCATCCATCAGGAGAGAATGTCTCAGCCGTAGCCTCAGGTCTATTAAAGTATTCCTTGAACACTGTGGGGCCTTTGACATACAGCTCGCCAGCCTCGCTCACATCTGTGGAACAGTGGCAATCTATAGAATGGTCCACCAATACTAGCCCACTATATTAAGAGGAAGTGACATACCTGGGTCACCGTCAGACGCTATTTTTGTCACGTCACGGTAGCCATTTTGATCTGTAGGGTCATCTTGAGCAATAATAGTCTGGACTGATGGGAAAGGCTTACCCACAGTGCCTGTCAAAATCAGATTCATTCCTTAACGTATTTCAGTACGTTTTATGCTGATTTTCGTAGCAGTCAATAGAACTGTGACACTGTGTTATTTTGACACTCTTCACCACGCTCTCAACGATGAGTTCTGAATACATTCCAATCGTTTATGATAATTTTCTGAAATACTTCAACACTTTACGAACCCTGAAAATGTTATAATTCTATTTTTTGTGTACAGTTTTACTCACTAGGCCAGTCACTAGGTAGCGTTAAGGTCACACTAACAGGCGCTGGTAGCAGAGCCTGGCTAGCATATAGCCCAATATATAGAGAGGGGGAGAAGAGACCGAGAGAGCCTATAAATGGGGAGTACCTGCCAGGCGCCTGCCGTGGAGGGGGTTAGTCAGCGCCATGAGAATCTCAGACATGCCATACCTCTCTAGCAGACAGTGACCAGTGAGACTCTCCCAGCCGGCGAGTAGCGGCAGGGGCAGCGCACTCGACCCACTGATCATCAGCCTGCAGGCACAGCAGAGAGACAGGTGAGGCTGGGGAGGGTGAGAGAGAGAGGGAGAGAGAGAGAGAGGGAGAGAGAGAGAGAGAGAGAGAGAGAG
>ERZ1740065.2210-NODE-2210-length-12038-cov-12.268714_pt1 | contig 12038 bp, 8 predicted proteins | sample MGYA00581738_ERZ1740065 | MGnify/ENA primary metagenome ERZ1740065 (study PRJEB43018, sample SAMN04849749) | marine metagenome | isolation source: floating plastic debris | place: Pacific Ocean | collected 2008-09-01 | study: EMG produced TPA metagenomics... | reverse complement strand
TTTTTTTTTTTTTTTTTGTGTTTGGTTTTGTTTTTTTTGGGGTAGTGTGGTGTAGTGAGGTTTTTGTTGGGGTTAGAGTGGGAGAGAGGATGAGGGAGAAGAAATAGGTGACCACTTCAACAAACAAATGTTAGAAATACAAACAGAGCTACACAGCTAACAGGCTGCAAATAACTTCTAGTGCTGAAGAAGCCAAGACTCAATCAACTGCAGGGAGTGGGAACAATGGGGGACAGATGCTCAGTTCACAACTCGCTGTTCGCTTGCTTCGCGGGACACGAAATCAATAACAATCACTTAACATTTAGTAACTATGATCTGAGCAGAGGAGAGAGAGAGAGAGCGAGAGAGAGCTAGCGATTAGTTTACATACATACGCATAAACCGTATGTAGGTGGCAGCACATACCTTCGTATGTACATGACACATGCCTCCGTAAGTACGCAGCGTACGTAGGATAGTCAACATACCACGTGTCTGACAATATTATAGCCTGTCAGCACGGTTTGACAGCCACTGTACACACAAACGGCGGAATGACATCACACGAACGCCACGCCCACTGGATCCGCCCCTGGACACTCCCCCTCACAGTGGGATTGGAACTCACTGAGTACCACATGACATCTGACTGGGTTGGAGGGGGGGGGCGCTTGTCCCTCTTTCACAATCCACTTGTGACACAACCAGTTGCTCACACAACCAACTTGCTGACTAGATTGACAAGTCTCTGCCTCCCCACCTCACCACACCGCAGCCATCTATTCCTCCTTGGCAGGATGTTACTGTGTTTAAGTTGACTGAATTCAGACAGGATATGGACCATTGTATGCCACGGGATAGCTGAGGCACTAGTTGTACCAGACTCAGTTACTATGGGAGAGAGCTACCTGGTATAGAGCTGACATAGAGAGATAGATCATAGAAAACACTGGCACAAGCAGAATCCACTGACACCCAACACACAAACCAATACACAGTTACTGCTCTCACTCGCAATGGCATCTAAAAATTGATCTGAATAGCGATGGACGCCGTGCGCCTCGCAAGTGGAAACACTTATCACTGCTCCAACAATCCTCACCAGCAGTTGACTGGCTTCATACACAGGGTGACAGCGAGTAGCAGGGTTCGCTGAGGCAGCGTGAGCTGTGATTGGCTGGACAGAGCGGGAGAGCCGCGAGTTGCTACCCACTAGGACGAGGGAGAGAGGGAGATACCCTATGAGCAGCGCAGTGACCAGTGAACTATTATTAGAGGAGCGTTGAGAGAGCGATGCCTGGCTGCAGTCGGCCTACGATGGACTAGTATCAATGCTAAGATGATGTGAGGAGTAGGCAGCCAGCGTACTGTAGTACAGCTATCAATCTCCCTGGTCACTCCGCACGGCGGCGTAGTCGCAGAGTAGAATATTAACAAGAGGGAAATCTGACAATGAGAAGAGCACTCAGTCATTGACTCGGGTACGCACCAACTGAACACACCGAACACTGAACACACCGTCCCTCCCGATCGTAGTCGAATCAATCAAGCCTGCCAGGTGAAGATAACACCAACTGTAAACCCTACTATACTGTAGGAGGTAGTGATAGTGACCCACATACTGGATGACACTGAGAGGTCGACACATACATGACATGGTGGTGATGGAGGGGGGGGGTTTACTGGAGTCACGTACTCGTTGAAAACGTCAAACAAAGACTGAACGCACATTGTTTAAATGGCAGTAGAACTAGCACTGGAGCAATAATAATCACAACTAAGGGCTGCGACAACACAAGCTCATGACACTGAGACTGCAACCGGACAGAGATAAGGAGAAGATAACTGCTCCATTACTAACAAAAGCAGCACCTTCCTCTCACTTCCCCTCCCTCCACAAGCAACAGCGTCATGTAGACCAAGTTTTGCTGCATCAACAGCTACAGCTCGGATAGGTTGTATCAGCGTGCGCAATTGATTCCGTGTTGGCATTACCTTGGTCAGCCGCATACGTATACATATGACTTGTTGTAACAGCATATCGCTGAGTAGCAAACGTACAAGCTCCCCATGATATATGAACAGTAAAGTCCAAAACAATCAGCAAACTGATGACACTGAACTGATGACACCATAGCCAGAAGTTACTTCCTGTTAGACTATCGGCTTACTATGATACATTCCACCAAGCAGACCTAGTTAGACAGATCCTGGGAATACCTCCATCCCTCACACAGTTGGGAAGCCTGCGGAGTGGAATCTGAGTCGGTGTTGATTACAACCACCAACAGTGATTCCAATCAATCAATACATCAAAAGTCGGACAACGTAACATGACAACATTTTGTCGAATGTGTTTGTTGTACCTTTGGCAACTCGCACAAGCATCAAAAGGCTGCTACTTTTGTCCCGTCAATTTCCAAAATGAACTATAAGGAGCGGTGGATGAGACCTGTGTTTAATACATGACAGATACATAATCAATATTTTGTGTACCTACCTATCATTCAGTAACCACTACCCTTCAACTATATGCTGCAGTTGCTAACCACAGTTTCAAAGTAAAATCCCAATCCCAATCTAACTTTGATCACTCAAATCTAGAAGTTGGTACGTGGAAGGCGTTTAGCTAATTGGTATTACCAGCAAGCATGTCACATTTAAGTGTGAGTTCCAATGTTTACAGTTAGATTAGGTCACTTACAGCGATATCCTCTTCAGTTCCATAGCTGAGAATTGCGAACCCATCTATCAGCACCTCATTCGTCTTGGCCTCCTGACACTCCGAGACTTCGCTCGTAGAGCAGCCAGCAGCAGCTGACGGTGGTGGGGGCATTAGCAACTCATCCTGTTTCTGCAGCTCCTGAGGTTTCGCTTCAGAATGAACGTCTCCATTAGGCAACCATAAGGCACCCACCGCAGTAAGGGCAGTTGAAGTGGTGACGAGTGACTTCATATCCACATCAGTAGGTTGTTTTGGCTTCAACAATCGTCCAGAGCCCTTCTTGCCTTTCTTAGATCTGAGGGGAGATCCACTTTCTTTATCCATCATCCCCAAGTCGTAGCGGACGTTTATCGCGGCAATAATCCACTAAGATGAAATACACACTACTAGCACCGGTTACATAGACCAAAATATAGAATTGATATACTCAGAAGCTTCATTTAGTGAAAAATTCTAAACATTGTCTCGATCGTTCGCACAATACATGCCCATTTTCGTCAATGGCGGATTACACCATGCATTCATTAGCTGACGCGAATGTATACATCCGCGCTAACGCGAGTAGTAGAAATAGTCCTAGTTCGAAACTTACATTTTACTATGAATCAACCAAAATACACCGTAAAACAGTTGATGATATCTATATTAGAGTTTTTGAAACTTATTTCATGACAAGAATTACCGTATAGTAACGTAAATCTCTTTTTGATCGATCATCTCCGGCGATACTACTAAAGCGCCGAACCTTTTTGGCTACGTTCGTATCCTTGTGGTCCATGACCCGTGGTGTGAGAGCAGTAGCGACGCTCGTCACCACGGTGCCCCACTGTCGATTGCTGTTTGAGATAAACATAATCATCACGTAAGATGATATGTCCATACTTACACATCCCCATAAGCATTGCTCCTCTAGCCAAGTCTACCAAACTTAGGATAAATGTCATATGTAAGCATCACAACATGGATGGAAGCATTTCATTAGATCTAGCATCCCGCATACTTGTTTGCCACCGCTCAATGCTCAGTTTATGTGATATATTCGGCTAGAAACAGATTAGATTAGATTAGATTTATTGAATGTGACAACTGAGATAGGTGGCAAGTGCTTGATCTGGATTGCATACCACAAACAAGAGAGGTACAGTACAGCACCTTCACTCATTCCACCATTCTTCGCAGAGCTCACATCACCACACAGATATCGCAGAGATCATATATTAATTGTAGAACTAGAAGAATAAGAACTTTTCATCCCAGCATAGAGCACTACTGTCTTACGAGATAGTAGGATCGATGCTGCTTGACTCAATCAGTCACTTATCAAACAAACAAACAATCAATAGTAAATAGTACCAAGCGAAATAGGCTAGGGCGTGACACATCGACTAAAACAGAATGATGTCTGCTTGCATTTATTTATATTTGTATTCATTTACTACTGTTGTCTAGTCTATTATGAGCCGACATCTTGTACGCGCACCCTTTCTGTGGAGGCCTACAACGGTAGCCAGTCAGAGATCTTCAAGCCAGTCCGCCGATATTGTTTACAATAGGAATCAATTTGCACTATTATGAAAGTTAGACCTAGCCCCTCTGTGTCAGTCCTGATAGAGCCATCACAAATCTCCTCTGGTATTTTATGTCAGACAATGATGATGAAAGACTGAGACTGGTGATGAGAGAGTCTGAATTTGCATATCTTTGTCTGCCCTACTGACTGTGGATCTGCGGAGGCTGTTTCTGCTCATGTACCCAGTGTTGCACTTCTGACATGACATCTAGGTGAAGGTACAAGTTCCATTCATCACTTCCAATATGTCCACAACATCTGCTTGAGTAAATTCAGCTACAGGCAGTTCTCCTGCTCAGATGTGATGTCTGGTGTATTGTCAGCTAATGTATCCAAGAGAAACAGAAGACAAGACTGCCTGTGCCTGCTCTAATTTTCACCCGAGATGCACCTAGATGGATATGTAGATAATTTGTCCATTACCACAGACTGATAAAGACCAAGATCAGTATTCATTGGGTCTTTCTTTTCCCCCACCGTCCCCATCATAGTAACTCATGCTCGTTTTTCTCACCATAAACTTTCACTAAAACTGTCTTAATGTGTTTTAAAACCAGCCATCAATTGGAGAAATAGATACAGACGTCAAATCCTGCGTAGAACTTGAACGACATGTCATATCGTTTGCGCCTGAGTCAAAATGACTAGAGGCAAAAGATAATCGCAAGTGAGCGACCCCAGACAATCCCACAAGCGCAGGTGCGCAGCTTCTGAACCGTTCATAAGCGTATTAGAAATTACTTATAGAAATCTGACCACTGATTACCGAGTGGCCAGTTGGTCTAGGGGTATGATTCTCGCTTAGGGTGCGAGAGGTCCCGGGTTCAAATCCCGGACTGGCCCAATTTTTTCAGTTTCGATTCTCTTTTACCACTGCTGACTTGGACCAATCGAGCTTGGAAACGGCACCATAACTGATTTCCCTGTCGTTGCGATATTTATTACACGTAATAACCTTTAGTTTTGCACAAAACCTACTGTCAACCTGTATACGTATGCATAGATGTGAACATAATGAGCCACTAGTTATTAACATCAGTTACACGTGACACACTGCCCCATCAGTCAGTGGCATAAGCTGGAAGATTTGTACTGCTGTAGTCTTGTACCAAAGTATATTCAATAACATGACTGATATATCGTGGTAGTTTAGGCTGATTGGAATGTAATGCTGCTCACTAACATGTATATGTAACATATATACTATAGAGGTTATCACAGCACAATGCGAAGACACTGTCATTTGAAGGAATGCGTTGATGGGAATGTCTCAGATAGGAACTGGTTTTGTAAAAGAGATTCACATAAAGCTGGCAGAAGACATTTGTTATCCCTCCACAAATGCAGGGTTGTCCAATCCATTTCCCAGATGACCGTGAGAGAGCTGCTGCGAGCGGGTCAGCGAGGAATTCATATCCTCTCCCACATCGTCAAACGTATCTTCGTGTCGCTGTTCCTTGGCTGCCGCCTTCAATGCCTTCCTGTACGAGACTTCCGCGCGCTTTACCTCTAAGCCCGAAGGCTGGAGCTTAATGGCTGATATATTCATCTCCGGCATATCTATGGACGTCTCGCCAAACTCTCCCCGACTCTCCGAGTCATTTCGCACCTTAGCCGTCTGCTTAGAATCGTCGGGAGCAGTTTCTTTCCGTCTAAAACTTTGCCTCAAACGCGTGCCAGTGTTCGTTATGCCGATGGCTATGGATTCACCAACTCCGACGCTCTTGAATTTATCTTTTGGCGTCTTGTGAAACAGATACAAAGTGTAGCTCACGCAGATGACGGAGTAAATGTTCAGAAAGACGATGATAGAGCAACCAGCGATTCTCCATTGCTGGTTACTGAACTCTACAGAATGCGGCGAGTTGAGGGGCAGGACAATCAGATGCATCACAACCGCGGCTGTCCACAGAGGCGTCAGCAGTAGCCACGGTATCATGTAGCAGCGCATCTTCCTGGCGGCGCCAATGCTGAGGGCTATAGAGGCGATGGCGTACAGGACACTGAGAGCAAGTATCACGCTGTATACAGTACTGATGAAGTCACTGCGGTGGTATGGAGAGTTGAAGGACAGAACTAAGCTGTCCACGCCAATACCGATAAATATGAGGGAGACAAGCGTGGTGTAGATACCGGAGAGCACCGAGCCAGTAATGACATCCAGGCAGCAGCACCAGATCTCAGAGAAATGAACCATGGCCTTACGATAAGACTGTAGCTATCTCGAATAAGACACTGTTCCTGAAATTCAGAGATTTATATAATATAAGGGTGAGGTAGACATGAAAGGTGGGAGACCGCGATTCTCTACGTGAATGATAATCTGAACCCTGTCACTTGTACACACGGAAAAATTGGAGATTGGAGAAGTGGAGAAACATATTTTTGTAAATAGGACTAACAGGCAGTAGGATTTTTGGGGAAAACACATTTACTCCACAACATTATAGTTGAGGATTATAGAGCTTAGACCGCATGCCTACACCACATCAGCATGCTGTGAGTTGAAATGACAAAACTAGCTTCAGCTGAATCAAAAATACAAACCGATGGTTACAACTAATGTGTTGTTAGGTGTGGTCAGTGTCTGATCACCAATCGTAGGCTGCGCTGCTTGATTTGTGATAACCTACTTGCCAAAATCAGAATCAGTGACAGAGGTATAATAAAAGCCCTATCATGGTAAATGGTAAATTTGGGGACCTAAATTTTCCAGCAGCAAAGATGCAGATGCCAATGATCATAGTTATATCAGAGTAACCTACAGAAAAATCTCAGATGATCCTGACTAGCATAGCAGCTCCGTATATCTTCATTTTTGTAGAAACAGTGAGTAATCAAGTGTTACATTCAGTACTTACAGCCGAATTGACGCAAATCTTTGAGGTAGGAAGCTAAAGCTTGATCTTGACTTTGAACAGGTTGTAGGATTCTGAAATCATTGGCATAGTTTTACATAGATCATAACCTTGAATTCATAACTACATGTATTTAGGCCTCCAATGAAAGATTAGTGACGACGTCAACCAGTGGCATAAACTGGAATTTAGAACAAACTATAATAGCCACTTCAGGAGCAAGTAGCAACGTAGTAGTAAAAAGAGTAGTATAGTGGACAAAAATAACAAATATCGAGCTATGTTCTGTTGAATTGCGGGTGAACTTACTCCTTCGGATGAGTCACACATTGGTGCGAATTTCACACGACCGTTACATATCTCAACTCTCGGATGAGTGCGAAGCCATTTGAACGATATGTGAGCTAATAAAGGGCCGAACCGATGGGTAGGTTTGATAGAACGCTTGAGAGTGAATCACCGGAAACTTAGTTGAGATGAAAAATATGTCATGTTATAATTTTAGAATGTGGAGAGAGGAGCCTACCCCACGCACTATTTTTATACGTAAGACACTCGGGCTATTTTAATGAACATTTCACAAGAGAAGACAAATCTTAATGACACCAAATGTGCTAAGGGTGTAAAGAAGTAAATGGGTATAAGAATGTAAATACTAATAAACATTGTTTGCTTGTAGATGTGTAAATGCTATCTGTGTTTCTACATAAATCATGAAGTTTGATGAATGGAAGGATTATTGAATGCATCATACTCATTTGGCAATGGCAGTAACAGTGTAATGCCATCCATCTACGTCTGAAATACTAGATATGATTGATTATAGCAATAGTGATGACAATAATCACATGAAAGACGTCAGAAATACATCACACCTGATCAAAATGAGCTATTGAGTGACTACTCATCTTATCGTGTGACTACTACCTCTTGTTATATTGTCCTAATCAAACTGCGATTCTATTTTTATCATGGCTGTTCACACAGCTCATTTGACTCCATGCTTCATCTCTTGTCTCAACGATAGAAGTCATATTTCCATATATTATTCTAGGCTCAGAACACTGAGATTTCCATCAGGTGATACTTTATGAGTTCGCAATAACGTTTAATCAACAAATAAAGAATGAAATGATGAGGAAAACTGATCACTTCAACTTGGAGATCAACAATAAAAAATCATCTGCGCCTACAGATCACCTAATTACAATGTTCGTCGACTCTGCCATTGCTGTCCTGGAATAGTCACAGAGACCTTGAAATTATATCACTTCTCATTAGAGTTGAACTTAACGTCACCAGCACAATCAGGCTCATTAGCCATGGATGGCTGGCTGGTGTTTTGAGACGTTGGAGAGACTTCATAATGCTTCTTAGCCCACTCCGCCAAGAATGCAAGAGTACTCTTGTAGCCTTGCTGCAGAATAGAAGATCAGCCCAGTAAAACTTCACTGCTACTGAGCACATCGGCACTACTAGTATCATTTTTGCTAGTAAATCATTATTATTATTACTATTATTATTAGTGTAATCATCATTACTACTATCATTGTAGTGTCATTGTTGTTGTTATTATAATTATATGAACATAACACGTCGCATTTTAAGCTACATCTGTCTGAGGCAGTAAATCTTGGTCATTGGAAGTTTGAATTGTAAGAGAACACAGAGTAGATCATAGATCATGTTGTCAAATTCAAAATGATGTATAAAAACTCAAAAGTACCAGGTTAGCTCCTATGTTCAGACTTTGTTTTGCACAAGTTACGTTACAATGGGCTCAGCGCTAGAGAAACAAGCAGAGCACCCATCCAACACTGATTGCAGAGATCCTTACTTGGAGAAGAAACTCCTGGTCTTTCTTGCTGAGGTCAAAGTCCAAATATTCGATATAATCTGTGTGAATGTTCACTGTTCTCTCCAGGTCCTCAGGCTAGGCAGAAAAAGTACACATGACACCTAAGAGCGACATTAATCATGTAGATTCAACGGAAAATTTATGTGTATATCATCAATTAAAAATGCTCACATACGCAATCCCGTTTCATTTGTCAGTTGCAAATGAGCATCCAGTTTCGGGCCATCAAGCCAAGCCAGTGTTTCCAATCCAGACTTACATACAAACATTTCTACAGCTCAAATTTCTGAGCTCAAATATGATAGAATCCTAGCTGTAGGGGATGGGGGCTTTGAGGTATGACTTCTCAAAGTTGAGAAAAACAGAATCTCCAGTATTTTCAGGTTGACAGGTATGCTAACCGGTAACTCACGGGAGAATATTAGAAAATCAGTAATAGTGATTTTGGAAGTTAAAATATGGGGAGGGGAGACTTGACAGGAATGGGTTCTAGTAAAATCCCAGTGTGTGTGACAACTTGGTTTAAGTACAGAAAGGTTTTATGATCAAAATCTAGTGTTTTCATTGAAGCACAGCTACGACTGGAACATTATCAAAACCATTGTAATGTAATTACTTCAGCAGCATCTCATCTCCATGGAAACAGGTACATCCTGGTAAGTGGCAGCTAGTAGTGTACACAGTCGTCAAGGAGTGGGCGTGGTTCAGTATGGTAAAAATAGGAATAGCCAGAATTCAGTAACAAATCAATCCACAAATCCTGTAGAACAAGATTTGATAGCAATGGTCTAACGAAAAATTGTCACAATCATTGGAATTCGCTATAGAAATTATGCCCATCATACCTTATATAGGAGTTGTCTCCTCATTTATGGGATCGCTATCGTTAGATCACTATCATTTTTATTTCTTTACTATTTTGAAGGAAACGCTAACATTTCTGTCGCTATCAAATCTGGATCTACAGTATATCCGATACAAGCTGTCGCTTGTCACGACACGCTCCGTATATCCCTGTACCTTGACGAAGCTTCGCCTGGCGGCCCCTGTTATGTTACCCTGCAGACGCGACCAGAAGGAGCAAGCGCCACTCATACTCTGACGCAGTGACAGACTCGCCTCCAGTGTACGACTCATGTCCAAACCGTGCTTCTTCATATGTAAGTCTAGATCCGCAGGCGAAACCTATGAGCATAACCAGCAGTATTATTACTGTAATGCGGCGTGTATAATAATACATAAAGAGTTGTCTGCTCTTGAGGGAGACCTGGGGGTGCTTTCTACAAGCCACGCAAAAATTAACTCGCAAGTATTCCTCCTTTAAATGGATGCTGAATATAGCAGTTGCAAGAGGCAAAAATATGATTCCGCAAACTTCTTTTCTAACATGAAAACACAAAAATTAGTCTTGCAAGTGAAGCTTGTTATTCAGCAGTATAGAGTTGTCTGCCCCTGAGAAAGACCTGCATTGATGGCTCTGTGGTCGTGGAAGTGGACGAGTCTCTTGGGAATCAGGTCAGAGTAGAACGCTCTAGGGATTCTATACTGAATCCATTTCCCACCAATAAAAATTTAGCTTTGATCAGTTATAAAAGACGAGTGGATACTTTGGTACCGGAGCAGACGAAGGTCAGACGAAGGTCAGACGAAGGTCAGACAAAGGTATCAAAAGGCCAAGTTTGTAACTGCTACAGATGTGATAAAATGTCTCTCAGCATTCAGATCAGAGAAAAATCAGCTGCTCCATTACCGTCTGGCCGTCATCCTGAGTTGGTAGATCCTGCAGGACTCCTTCTGCTGACACATCCGTCCCAAACAGTGTGTAGAAATTCTGTTGATAAAACGAACTTTTCAGCAGAACCGTAGTGATTCTGAGTAAGAACTGTGAAGTGTTGCGACATATGTCTGTAGGAGTTATCATACAGGTACCTTATCAGATTTCAGAATGTCAATGAGGACTGTTTTAACCACGTAACCCTCATCATTCGAACTGGACTGGAGCGCCTACACAACCACATCTATTATTAGATAACTCTACCAAGTGGCATGCAGTAATATGATGCAATCATCAGCGCTGTTACAATCACCTGGAAAAACTGCATCAGAGCACTGAGCTGCACTGATTTTAATTTTGCATCCATTTCATGAGCAACAACCCGCTTCATTCTCTTCCTAAAACAGACAAAACCTGAAAAAACATAGGAGTGCTAGGATCTGGTAGAAATAAGTATGACTTTACTTTAGAGACCTGACAACCTTGGGAAAATCCATAGACATCTGAGACCTCATTATTGCAGGGCATTCCAGTTAATACTCATGATGATAGTCACATCGAATCTATTTCAAAAGCTTTAGAGAGTTATAAGAATATATCTATTAATATGCGTACTCGCTGTGCGGCTCTGGGACTCCATGCAGCAACACTGAATTCTCATGAGATGCATGTGGGGGAGGGCTATCCCAAACGTTGCGACGAATGTCACAGTACTGCGTCGGGTGAAACGTAGCGGAGCGGTACGTAACATGGATCGTATATCAGGAATAAATCAATCAGTTTATGATTGACGTACCGTCAGCATCGGATTGTGACGGGAGAGATACTTACCTAGCAAGCTTAGTCTGAGGGCGTTGCGTTTGATAATATGTCTTGCGATTGTAAACTGTGTCACCCGTTAGGGCGTCAGCTATGATGGTGTCATTGAAGAAGTCATAGTGATTGGTCTGAAACAGCAGCAACAGCAAGTGTTGGTCAGGTGCCCAGGCAACAGTAATCAATCAGGGCTTAGAGTCGTGTTATCTTTCCTATTGAGAACTCTCACTCGCTACTATGCCAAGGCACCGACAGATCTAGAATTCAGCGGGGAGGTAGACAGCTGCCTGCAGGGCAGCTACCGAGCACCTTGGAGTATCAAAGGTGTGAAGCAAAGCACCAATGGGGGGGGGGGGGGGGGGGAAAAGGGAAAAAAAAAAAAAAAAAAAGGTTAGAAAGGTAAAAAATTAGAAAGAAGGAAAAAAAAAGAAATAAAAACAAAATAAAATTTTTAA
>ERZ1740065.2209-NODE-2209-length-12044-cov-12.377346_pt1 | contig 12044 bp, 6 predicted proteins | sample MGYA00581738_ERZ1740065 | MGnify/ENA primary metagenome ERZ1740065 (study PRJEB43018, sample SAMN04849749) | marine metagenome | isolation source: floating plastic debris | place: Pacific Ocean | collected 2008-09-01 | study: EMG produced TPA metagenomics... | reverse complement strand
ATGTTTGATCTGCTGCTGTTTATCCGCTATATGTTTACCCATTTTATATTATGCCATTTATAGTTTTTACGGTCTATAAGTTGGGGTTAATAAAACTTCAAGTATAACCGTCAGAAAGCACCTCATCGATATCCGATCCGCAGCTACACTGACAATACTGTAATCATTGAGCTATCAGATAGTGGTGAGACCTATTCTCTCCATTAGGGTAGTGAGACCCTAAAAAATTTGCTGTAATGATAATGAGCTGATTATTATTTTACGTAAAACCAAGGAAATGCTTTCTGTAACTGTGAGATTCATCCCCTCCTGTGAGTATCTGATTTTTAATTACATTTGTGTAGATAGAGTTGACAACTTTGAACATACAGGCACAATTCTTGATAGCAAGCTGAATTGTAAATACCGTATTGGCCGTGCTGTGGCGAAGGCCAGGAGGAATATTTTAATAAGGAATAGGTTGTCATTCTTGAGAATTGCAAAATCTGTCCGAATAAGACATTATGTGATTTTTTTAAAAGCTTTTTTATACCATCTGAGCACTATCTATGGTCATGTATCAAGAGCCAGCCAGAAGAACCCGAACAGCGTCATCAAGCTGGCTGGCCAACTAGGCACAGTAGGTTTGATGACATTGATGCTGTATACGACTGATGCATGAAATCACACTGCTAATGGATGTTCACCACTGAGTGTAACAACTTGCTGTTCTACCTGTATCGCTTACCATCAGGCCATTACTGTGCACTCAAGTCCAGAGTAGTAATCCGCAGCAATTGTTACAGATCAAGAGCAATTCAATACATGAATGATCTGTGAGATAAATTTCCATCCGTTCTTTTACAATAAAAATTTTCATTTGTCTGGCTTTTGTTTTTTATTGTAAGCTAAATTTTTCTGCTCTGCAAGCATAGTATTTATCTACTCAGAGACAGTAGTAAATCTATCATCCTCGTCGTTGTCGTCATCGCCGCCATCATCATCATGGCAATGTCATGTGAATATCCCACCGATGAAAGTGGCATAGGTTATCGTTTTCTTGTAAATAATGATAGTTAGCGATGTGAATTTTCATGTTTTCCTATCAGAGCATGATAGCCAGGGGCAAAGCAAAGCCTTTGAGACCTGCTCACAGGTCTGTGAACCAGCATATACATCTGGAGATGTGAGCAACAGAAGAAATCCCCCACCTGTAACAAGGACTTCCTTCGCCTACATATCAGCATCTAGATCTGTGTCTTTCATTTTGGTTTTAGATTTGGGTTAGGTAAGCCCCAGATATTTTCCAAAATCTCCATATATCCATACTTGTTCCTTCTGATTGGAAGAAAAAGTACTTCTAAGTATGCCATATGTGGGTCATACTTTAAGTTGCTTAGTATGACATATATTGGTCTTATCGATATCACAGTTTCATGTGACACACATAGTTAGAGTTATACTGATTTCGGTAGGTCAGAAGACGTGCTGGAATTGAGTGAGGATTTGTCCGCTCTTGTGCCAGTTATAGTCCTGTCGGCGGCACTGATTTACGCAGGGAGTTGTCCTCTCTTAGGCTCGTTTTGGATCTTGTCTAAAATGCCCTCTGGCGCATCTAAAGTGCGCTTTCGACGTTTGGGTACACCAAAACTTTCGAGTCGGCCCGGCTCGATCTTGACGGCTAGGATGGGGGGATGAGTTCAATGGTTTGAGTGGCTGTAATAAAATGTGGTGCTGTTAAGGGTTCTTCCTGTGCATCATTGTGAGTTTAGCAAGGTTGCATCAATCCTTGTAGTGATGGAAGGTAGGTGAATAGGATCAGATGCGAAAACTAACAAAGCCAGAACTGAATCATGAGTCAACACCCACGCATTTTCTGAGATTGCTGATCGCAATTGCAGGCATGGTCACTTCCTATGAAAAGTATAATGAGTGAACTAAGTGTGTTTCAACGATCTGTGTGTTTCAACCTATCTAGTTGGATAATTTTAAAGTGGGCATCATCTTCAGTCCGAGTGACCTCCCTGCATTCTACCTGGATTCGGCATTGCAACTATGAAATCAGATATCAGTTCTAGATTTTCTAATATGGCAGTAACTAGTAAAAGTACTAGAACGCAGTTGGTGCAAATGCTTGCAGCTCAAAAAGAACCTTTCACCTCTGGTGATGTACCTGTCTTATATCATAGCATTAGAAGTCCATGGCAAAATAAATTAATTTTTTTCACAAAAGAACACAACACAAGCATCATAGCTATTCTTTTAACCACAAGGAGTTCATGTGCCCAGTCTACAGGCAGAATTAATCCTATTTCACTCAAGTACATTGTCTGCTAGTGTGGGCAAGTTAAGCCTTAAATTTGCAATGGCTTGAAAACAATTGAAATTTAAAGGGGCACAACGTGATTACATAATTGAACCACTAGTGGTTAATGAACTAGCATTCCATTGGGTCATTAGTTATGAATACTTGTACCTGCTTTGTGTTGGACTGATGATCATAATCAAGGTTTTTATGTGGCTTGGTATTTTAGCGAGGTTAAGACGGAGAGGGGTGGATAGGTGGAGAGGAAGATGGAGATGGAGGGAAGGAGGTGAAGAGACAGGAGGAAGGTGGAGGATGGAGAGAGGAGGAGAGGAATAAGGGATCTTTTTGATGTCCTGACAATGATTTTATTTCCAGAAGAGGCCAGAAATAAGCAGAGCCCATTGTCAGTTGGACGCCAGAGATTTATCCCGCTACTTGTCTGCCGTGTGAAGGCAGTCAGGGGAAACTGGACACTTATTCTTTCAATTTTGCCATAAAGGTTGTCTGCAGGTCTCCCACCCAGTCCTACTCTGATGTTCGGTTGACTGAGTAGGTTTGTTCATAGACATCGAGCCCCTCAACTAGATTTTCCTTCTGTCAAGTGAGGCGATTAGCCACTAGTGGTGACCAGCTGACAGGCTGTTGAAGCCCAGCATCTATTGAGAGGTCCTGATAGTACCACAGTCTGATCAATCTTCAGCTATTTATTCACTAGTAGATGAATTCTTCCGAATGTACTTGCATGTATAACCAGAATCACCAAATTCACTACGGAGACTGTAACTTACTTAATACTTCCTTCACGGTCCAAAGTTTGCCGAAATCTTGTTTGAATTTTTATTTCTATACCTGTGTCAGTTGTCTTGACCAGGGAATTTGAGCAGAGACCTTCTTCTGTTTCCCACACATCTTGTCTCTCCCCGCTATGTGATACTTCTGCCTCACAGTGCGCTGATAGCATGATGCTTTGTATATCTCCAGTTAAACTTCCCCTCTGCTTATTCTTACAATATCAGATGAAGTAAAATAAATGCTTGTGTATGAGCATCAATACCAGCTCCTTCAACACATGAATTCCTATCTAGTAGACGCTGCATGATGACATCTAAGCCTCATGTCATGGATACCTATCAGGCAGCGGAAATCAGAGCATCCTAGTTCTGACTTTTATAATTCCTAGTGTGTTGCAAGCATTCCTCTCATCCACCATACTTCGCTGTTCTCCCAGAAAGAGGGCCAAAGCAGCTGCTAGCCAGCCAAGTAGGCCTCTATACATGCGTCTCTCTCATTTGCTTGGATGAGTGCAAACAGAAATCTGTGAATATACTGAAGCCCACGTTCGCTCATGAGCATGCTCGGTTTGGTTGCAGGTATCCCACACTTAACTTCATGTTTTTTACTACGGCGCGACAATGGTTGCCAAGTAGTGACAGCTTTAGCCGGAAGAGTTGCCAACAATCATGCTATTCGCACACCTGCTTACTGGTAGATAGCGCTCTGAGCAACTGCAAAAGCAACTTATGGGAATTTCATAGCGTTCTACCAAATGAAGGCTGTAGGCGTTGGTTGGAAAGAACAATGATAAGCACCTGGATCTTTGTATGGGGCTTACAACATCTGCTATGACTTGAATAATAGTGGTCGGCTGCCTTCAGCGCTGGAAGCTGTGCTGACTATTGAATGAGACCTTGTCAACATACAGATCACAATTGAGGATAACAAGGACAGTTTCTGATGCCACTGATTTCTACACACAGTGTAGTCCTAATCATTAATGCATAAGCTTGTACACAAAATCTGGATTACCTCCAAATTGGAGCTTTTTTCAGTACAGATTGTTCGAACATTTGTCACACAGGCTCCCAGAATTCGTTACTCTGCTATCAACAAGTGATCTGGTGTCATATGCTTGTGCTATATATGGTGTTACATGTCGTTGTTACGTCGGTCTCAATCCGTGCTTAGTGTGCTTTCGTCACAGTTAAGCCAGCGCTAGCAAACCATTGCAATACTGTTAGTTCCTGCGCATTCACACCTGACTCACATGCCGGTAGGAGTGTACGAATAGCATGTAGTCAAAGTTTTGTTGGGGGAAGGTACCTGTGATGATGCCAGCCTTCTGCCTCCAATGCCATTCCCGTTGTCACGTGCGTCTCGTTGTCAGCTTCTAACACCGAGCGCACTTCTCACTACTGGATGTTCTGCGGCAGTGAGCTGCACCCAACGTAGTAACATAGTATAAGTTTGAAGAGGGGAGTAAAGCAGACGAAATTTGTTAACTGTTGTTATTATTTCGCTGGATCAATCTTCAGTTGACTAGATTAAATTGTCGCCCTACGAAATATATCATAACCATTGAAGAAAATGATAGCGATCTGTGTTTGCTTAGTATAGCTAAGGGTAAGGTCAAGGCAGTGAAATGACAGTGAACAGAATTGCATTGCAAAAGAACATTCTCTCAAAAAAATGATCTAAGAGCACTTTTGAGATGTGCCATTTGAGAGGACCTCCTCCGTCTTCGAATGGCCTTGCCCTTTAATTTTGACAAGAAAAACCACGAGTGCCCTCTTTGTAACTTGATTGAGCTCACTCAACCTGGTACACTTCGTTTTCGCAAAAACAGTTAAATAGAACAATCTCAGGTGGCTGCCGTAGCGGCTGCCCAGCCACTTGCTATCAACATGATCCAGCCTTTCACCAACACGTAGCAGTATCCTGGTAGGTGAGAGAGGTATTTCATAAACAATGGAGTACGTCATCGCATTAAGTGCCTGCAGAATAACTGTGGGTCTTGTGGCTGCTGAAAATATTTATGAACCTTTGAAGCTCTATTTGTAGATAAGTGAAGGCCCATTGTCTCTTACTGCACACGTAGATGGAGCGAGAGCGAATGCTTGGCTTTCTGCGCATCATGCCCTAACTAGGTCAAGTCAAGTCATGTGTATTTCGATGATACTAAAGCTCTTCTGCGCAGAGCTTCAGCCTATAACGCTTTGTTCAGTTGAAGTTGCAAGGCGGTAATGCTGCCTCATCCAACTTTGACTCCAGACAAACCAAGCTCCACCATATGGCATGGACAACATCCATGTAGCATCCATTGCTGTCAGTCCCAGCCCAGCCAGCCTGCGTCCGTCCCACTTTTCGATTGCTACATGGGTACATCATTCCCACTCCCAGTTGCTTGTACAGTAGAACCAGATTCGCAACACCATTCCCTAGTTCCACCCCTCTTTTGCATCACTGTAGAGGCTCCCTGAGCCTGTTTCCTCTCGTCCAAATGTATACTGAGGTCTAAGAGTGCTGGAGATTGCACGTGCTGCCCAGCGGTGACCACCAACAGGTTAGTAGTGCCACCGGTAGACCCTACAGAGATTTGCCTGCCGGTCACCATGTCGATACGAACCCAATAGCAAAATATGTTGATGGCGCATTGAACAATCCAACATCACGTCGCCGATGACTTTATTGTTGCCGCAATGAAAAGCTTTAATAGAAATTTGACTTGAACGTGTTATGGCAAGACACCCAGACAGCCAAGAATTTGCTCAAATTCCATCTAAGTGCACCGTAAGAGGCAACGAGACTTCAGTTCTCTATGAAATAGAGCTTCAAAGGTTCGTAAATATTTTCAGCAGCCTCAAGACCAACAGTTATTCTGCAGGCTCTTAATGCGATAACATACTCTATCGTTTGTGAAATACCTCTCGCATATTCACCTACCAGGATACTGCTATGTGTTGGTGAACGGCTAGATCCTGTTGATAGCAAGTGGCTGGGCAGCGGCTACAGCAGCCACCTGAGTTGTTTCCATTTAACTCCCTTCACAAAAACAAAGTGTACCAGGTACAATTTGCTCAGTCAAGTAACATAGAGGGTACTTGTAACATTTTGTGTCAAAATTAAAGTGCAGGGCCATGTGAAGACGGAGGAGGTTCCCTTAGATAGCGCATCTCAATAGTGCTCTTTGAACATCTTTGTGAGAGACGGTTCTTTAGCAATGCAATTCTGTTCGCTGCTGTTTCGCTGCCTCGGTCTTACCTTGACCTTAGCATTCATACACCATACTAGGTTACAATATACACAGTAGGGCTGCAATTGAATCTAGTCAACACAATAAAACATTTACTACTTACCATTCTTATCCTCCTACCGGCATGTGAGTCTCCTGTATCTCCCTTTAGGTTCTAGTACCTTATATTCCCATGCATAGCTGTGGAGTTGTTATTACTGGTTTGCTAGTCTTTTTTTTGATTTCTTGTTAGGTACTGTTGTTCAGCTTATTTCACTATTTTCCCTCTCAGTGTGATGGGGACGAGTTGAAAAGAAGACCGTTTCTAGACAGTGTAGGTGACAATGGGACCATCAGGAATTGTACATATTGAGAGTAGCGTTGATATGAGGTCAGCAAATCCCACTTCCCCAATCTCCTACTATTCCACCAACTCGCTAGCTTGAGTTTTGAAGTATGGGTTGGTTAGCCTTAATTCGTCAGCACGAAGGGGTTATTGAGCATTGTGGAAGGTAACAGCGAATGAACAATGGTTATGTCTGTACTTTATATGCTACTGGTAACAAGATATAACCGTCCTGTCACTCATCTTCCTCGTGGTAATTCATCTCATTCTCATGGTGTCCATGGTAGCATGGGTGCCATCCATAGCCTGATGACAGTAGTGCTTCTGCTGTCATACCCTAGGATGGGGAAGTGATTATCTTAAGTACGTCAATCTAGTCAGCAAATGGTTGAGTTCACTCGGCAGTGGTGGATGTAGTCAGATTTCCAGCCATTCCCTGAGCAAGTGCATTCTCTAAGGATGTGCCGTCTAATGGAGCAAATTCCAAAGTGCCTATGTCATACCAGGCCATGTGAGGCCCAAGATAGCATTGCGATAGTTGTTCAAGTGTTTCTCCTTCCCGTCAACCATATGCCTCCTGTCACTCTTGCCTATTGATTGATTCCACACGCTTCATTCATAAGAGGCTATGGGGGCCCTTGCTTCCACCTTCCCTCTGCCGCTTGCTATCTATTCATTATTACCCTGAAGCCAATCCATTAAGTTCACCGGCCACCAGAGCCGCCTTTGATTTTGCGACAAGATATTCCTTCGCCTGCCTCCATTTTAATTCTGCGGACACTTCCCCATTGCCGCTGTCTCCACCCATGCCTTCTCTTTCCATAGCCTCACAGTTTCCTATCACTGTGAGCAACCCTGCCTGGATTCTCTTTACTCCTCTCTTAAAGCAGATATTATGTATCATTTTTTTAGCATGGATTCTCTTTACTGTCCCATTGATTCTGTTTCCTCTCAATGCTGCTTCTCAAGCTCATGCCTCTCCGCCGGAACCCTTCTCTACGCACTATCTCCGTTATTTGCAGCCAACGAGTGAATAGTTACTCATGTGCCCTCGACAGGGACAGAACACCAACGACTTAACATTCTGAAAAATTTGAGCATTTTAGACCAAGACAGAGAAAATAAGCCAGGACAAAAGAGCTAAAAACAAGTGGGGTGTTCCATAGTATTGGACCAGTGATGGATCAAATCAGCCTTCTTCCGCATTGCCTATGTCTTGGTCAATCATACAGGCATACGTAATAATACTTGTTGTTTCAGGCTTTTCAGCCAAATCTGAGTAGGAAGACACCAGACAGATAGGGTGAAGTGAGAGAAGCTTTAAGATGGCTGTAGCCACCCATGGATGTTGATGAGGGTAACCCCTATTTTCTAACAAGCACTATACTTGCGATTCGGTGAAGGAGAATGAAACCAGTGGCATTAAGGTTCCTTTAAGGTTAGGTCACTGGTGCTGGACCGAAGACAACTACAGTCAGCCATTGTTGTTGGTAATGCAACGGTCCGCTGTTTATAAATCCAAATTCGCAATGACCTTAGGGGCTGGTAAACTGTTGGCCGGAGTCAGCGTGATACAAACTATTGATAAAGTATACGGATGAAATGCAATATGAAGTTGATGACATTTTGAGTCATTGCAAAGTTTATTGATATCCTATTACCATTATATCATGCCAGTGCTCATACAACAATCAATTCATGTCTTGTGTGTCTCTGAATCTTTACTACCACGTGAAGACTACCGGTAGCATCGGCCATAAAAGCATATATAGCCTCGAGGACACTCATAATTGTCTCGGCACCCTGCAACAATGATATTTTAGAGATGAAACTTGTTTCATAAATATGCACATGTAACTGTTAAGTTATTCCCATGCTACAAAGCGTAGAACAACAGCGAATTATGTACAAGGCGATCAGCTCTACGTGAAAACTTACCATAGGTGCCGGCGACGAGGCAGAAAAGAGCAAGAGCTGCGGCAATGACCTTCATGTTGATTGTGAGGGGATTGTCACAGTGGGCGTGATGCTGATGCTTGTCCGAGTAGTTTTTTATACCAGTGGGCTTAGCCTCTGATCTTGCTATAGTTTGCGGAGCCAGTGGTCTTCAACTAGCAGGAAAGCCTTAGATTCTACTCTCAGGTCATGTATGCTGGTAGTCTCATGGAGGAAAGCCTTATAATCAATTCATGAATATTCCATGCTGGTAGTTATGTGTTAGGCGTAATGCTCTAGAGGTACCTACAGCTTAATGTGACGCCAATAGTTTAGAGCTTACTTTCCCGTCTAACTTGAGCTGGAGATTAGCAATGGCGCATCGATTGAGTTTTAAGATCATTGCATTTTACTAACTGATTGTCAGCACTATGCGGTTACTTACAGAAGCTGGTTAACTTTTGTTAACACATCAGTTCATAGCAATAGCTAGAAGTCTTTTGATTCCTCTGTTTTCACGAAGCAGTTGGTTGGGGATGTTTAGGATACAAACACACTTTTGATGGGTTAGATGAGCGTCGGTGCACTTGAGCCCGAATAACATTTTGAGATCAACTAGTATCTGTTGACTGCATAACCGATTGTTTAGTGATGCCAACTGAGGTTTTTTTGGCTGCGTAATGAGTGCAGTAATGGTTTTTTTTATGTATATACCACAACCCAACAAAAAGTAGTTGAGGCAGAAATTTTGATTGACACTCCAGCGTCAGGTGCGTTAGCCTGAACCCGCCCTTGCAAGTCACGCTAGATCGCTCACTGAGTCCTAGACAGACATCAAGGTCCTGAGCTATATGCAATTCATGTAACTTGAGAAAAGCATAATCGTGGAAGTCTTTGATATCATGGAAGATTTCTGGTGTGATTTAACGTGTCATATGGTACAATGGACTGGTCTGCTTTGTCTCCTGCTTTGGTCGCGGTATTTTCATGTGAGTTGAATGGTGATAAGATACTGCGACATCGGAATTCATCTCGCAAAAATCACTATTCTCACTGCAACATGAAATCTCCAGTATCACAACATGGTGTACTATAAACCGACTTCTCATGACGACTAAGAAAATTAAAGAGTTTCTTTCCTGTGATCGTGACCCACCATACATGAGGATTAAGCTGAACTTCAACACAAACACTGAAAACATGATAGACAAAGCCAACGAGAGAATCTTGATTATAGAACGACTATCGTATGTGAATGCTCATACTAGCACCATAAGAGCCCGTATAAAACATTAATTTCGTCATAAAAAAGTGGTGCAAATACATACATACATACTAAGGACAGATTCCATACCGGTATCCGATACCGGTATTTGATATTCTCAATCTTGATATTAGAAACCCTATAAAACTTACGTATCAAGCAATCAACTCTATCGTATTGTATCACATACAGCATCAATACACAAATATACTTTCAGATAATCTCATTATTTGGACTAAAAAATTTTTTGGATGAGAATAAAGACTGATTACTGGTCTTACACAGAATCAGTTATTGTGCCAGAAAAATTATCTTTGATGCTGTCCTCGTACAGTTTCCCATTATCGTGAGTAGTTCTGTATTCAATATATCGAGAAGACAACTCCGGAAACAAATGAATATCAACAATTGTACTTTGATCCCAGCCCTAGTCCATACAAATATACATTGGATTTTCAAAATCTCATGTAAACGATGAACAGTAGTGATTTCTTGATTGCTTGCAGCCTCCAATGTTTTCTTTAGTGACTGTTTAATCTCAAAATAATTTAGCTTCTACCTTTCCGCAGTCAACTTCTCTGTAGGTGTTTTTTGTATGGATCCACCAGGAAGCAGCTGACACATTTTGAGGTAAATATGAGGTATGGGTCCTTAGGTTAGATAGTTAGCTGCAGGTAGGGACTGCGGTATTTTGATATTCTTATGTTTGGACATCAGTAGAATGTGTGATGCCTTTTGACCGAAGCTATTGTGAGGAGAACAAATATTCAGAACCCAAATTAAAATTTAACTGCTTACTTGTTATCATTGTCGTTACCAATAACTGCTCCCAAATTAAAGTTCCCATATCCAATTTCGGCAATTTTCATTTTCCCTTCGATATTGATTCATCAGCACGTGCGGAAGTGTGCGGGAGTGCGCGGGAGTGAGCGTGGATTGGCGTGGAGTGAGTGCATATAGGAGCAGGAATGAGTGCAAAAATCGACAGGAGAATGACAAAAACCCCAATTTCATTTTTTTTATCTGTATTGGAGCAAGATTAGGATTGTTCTGTTGTTGGACAACTAAATGAACATTTCAAGGCTGATACTTTAGTAGCCAAGCCCCCTAGCCCTAGGGTTCTTGTTGCAGTTGTTGCTTCTAGTGTTTGTTTTGATTCTGTGCAGCCGTACCGAAGATGCTAGATTGATAAAGCATATCACCAAACAAGCAGCGTAGCCAATACCCTTCATGTTCTCGCAATACAAAGACGAGCCAAACGAATCTGCTTCAAATTAAATAAGCAGACTTGCCGATTAAGTTTTAAATGACTGTGTAAGCAATCGTAAAGTGCACAGACTCTTCTGTTACTAACCAAACCATTTATATATGGTTGCTGGCTTCTACCCTTCTGCGCTATCTGTTTTGTTAGTCCAAGCTGATAACCTACTCGATCACAATGACGAGGCTATTTCCTCATACCCAAAGGCGTCTGGTAATGCGATGTCACTGAAAAGTTGCAAAGATGCTAAATCACCATTAAAACCTTTCGACTTCCTATTCAATAAAGGATTGTTTCGCTTAGTAGTCATCAACTTCCTTTGAGCTAACAAAGAAGTCATCACGGTATGGCACACGAGGGTGATAAGTAGGGGTGAAACGGTGCATCATGGTAGTAGATACGATTGAATTAGTTTTGAAATATTGAACTATGATGCAGGTGAGAAAGTTGGATTCGTCTTCTCTCACATGTGGTGTGCATTTTATCAGGCTCATTGATGTGAGTTTGGATATGAGTAGGCTCATAGAATGGGGAAATATAAATTCAATAGCAAGCCTTACGCAATAATCACATATCACATTCCTCTAGATATTTCCGTTCATTTCTCAGCATTACTAAGCCTGCTGCTTCATGCATAAAAGATTGTACTTCAGGATTTATGGATCAGATTTGTTTTCAAAAGACAAACATTGGATGCCCAAATGCAAGTAGCTCTTCAAGCAAACAATCATCAGTTATGCAAATTTTCTGGCTTTATACTTGCAATATTCTGCGTGTACCTGCTTCGTTGCATATCTAGACTCGCTTGCAGTTGTTAAGTTGCGATAAAGCCTGAGCGGGCATCCGTAGGCATCAGTTAACTGCCCTGTGGAACAGCCACGCATATAGCCAGGGCTTAAAGTCTAGTGGGAACGGTGGGAACGCAGTTCCCACAAGAAAATT
>ERZ1740065.2208-NODE-2208-length-12044-cov-12.724581_pt1 | contig 12044 bp, 12 predicted proteins | sample MGYA00581738_ERZ1740065 | MGnify/ENA primary metagenome ERZ1740065 (study PRJEB43018, sample SAMN04849749) | marine metagenome | isolation source: floating plastic debris | place: Pacific Ocean | collected 2008-09-01 | study: EMG produced TPA metagenomics... | reverse complement strand
AGGAGGGATGAGAGGAGGGACAAGAGGAACGGTGAGAGGAGGGATGAGAGGAGGGATGAGAGGAGGGGTGAGAGGAGGGGCGAGAGGAGGGGCGAGAGAGGCAGTACTAGCATACCAACGTATCTACCACGGGGTCAATCAACTGACTGGCTGTCTGTAGACTGCAGTGTAAATGTCGTCTCTGATGTCTAAATAAGCGGTGGAGGATTTGTCTCAGCTGCCAACTAAATCAGACAACGACCATTCAAGAGAGGAAAACTCCCGATTACGCGTTAGCTCATCAGTAATTACCCAAGACTGTCGGCGATTGTGGGGATGATTCCATCGGCTATGCAGATGCCGATCATCCTCGCATGGTCAGCCACTATTCTGTACGCTATGTCAGACTGCAGCGTCCATCTTCCCATGTAATTGGGGCACTGAGAATTCTACAGAGGGAGATGTGTGCTTAGGCTCACACAGTGGTGAAGGGAGACAGAAATGGGGGAGAAGTTTTTACCTGCGCGATGACAGAGAATATAGGAGAGAACAGGTCAGTATCATAGTTCGACCTCTTGCCTTGCATAACGCAGACAAGGCGCTCGAGGCCCATCCCTGTGTCGATATGACAACGCGGCAGCTGGACTAGACTCGAATCAGCTAACCTTGAAATAGATTCGTATCAGCGTTCTGATATTTACTGACAGGCCCAGGGCTCAGATTCAGTTAGTCTTCCTACCGGTTGTTCTGAATAACGACTATGTTCCATAATTCAACTACATCGGGGTCATCTGCATTTACGAGGCGCGAGGCGTCCCTCCCGCCAACAAAGTCATAATGTATCTCGCTGCAGGGACCACAGGGCCCGGTATCGCCCATCTCCCAGAAATTGTCCTTGACACTTCCAGGCAGAACACGGGAAGCTGGTAACCTAAAGAAGAAATTAGGGTCAATAAAAAGGCACCAGTACTACAAATCAACGATGTGTGAAAAATCTTCACCATGAGATAAAGGAGCTGAAGGTTTGGTAGAGGAACTGGAGTGGTGGAATATGATAGACTACACTAGTAATATTGAGGGCGGATTCAGGCTAACGGACTGATGCTCAAGCCTCAGTAAAAAATATCTGCCTCAACTATATTTTTTTCAGTTAGCAGTAAATAGATAAAGAAACCACGACTGCATTCATCGCACAGTCGTCATAGCGACACAGTCATCATAGCAACACAGCCACACAAACCCCAGTCAGCATCAACAAACAATCCAGTCAACAGATGCAAGTAGCCCATCGGAAAGTAGCAGCGGCAGTCCAAAATATTCCTGGATCCGACCCTGATTGTAGTTTAATAGCATTTAGAATAATTATGACAGAAATAAGCCTTGAGGAGAGCACAGGTTTAGTGCACTGAGAGATGCCTACAAGTGAGCAGCTTGATTTCACTGACCCGAGCTGTAACCAGAGGTCCCTGCTCTCCAGGTCCGCCTCCAAGCCAAGCCTAGCATCACCGCCAAAGTATGTAACATAGAGGCGATCTGTCTCCAAATTATAAACTTCTGTCAATAACTCCCAGGACATCGCTATAGCTTCTTTCTAAAATAAACATTCAACACAGCAGCTTCCCAGCAGTGAGCATCAGATGACATCAGACAGCTATATACCTTGTAGTAATCACCAAATGACCAGTTCCCAAGCATTTCAAAGAAAGTGTGATGCGTGGTGTCATATCCAACATCGTCCAGATCGTTGTGCTTGCCACCAAGTCGTATGCATTTCTGGCTGTTGACAGCACGTTTTACGGAGTAGAGAGGGCTGTCGGGCGTGATAGTACTCAGAAAAATGGGCTTGAACTAAAAACAAGAGAACTCATCAACCTCAGGTATGCTACCGCAAATATTATGGTACGAACTTTTAGTTCGAAAGGAGAGGAGGTAGAGCATGACAATGGAGGGAGGACACAATAACGTTGCTGCAGGATGATGGTGATCATCAAACAACGCTCGAAACCGGAGACGATGACGAAGATGGCTTGACTTTTAACTCACCTGATTCATCCCAGCATTGGTGAAGTACGTGCCAGAATCCTTTGGTGGCACTACACTGGACGGCCTGATGAATTCATGATCATACCGGTGTTTGAAAAAGTCGATGAATGTTTGCCTTACACGACCAGAAGTCCAACTAATTTCCGTCCTATGATGTATACATAGCTGGCAGTGAGGATTTAAAAGTGAACCTCTACTTCGTGCAAATGCTCTCCTCATGTTTGATAACTGCACGCTTAGAATTTTACGTGCCATCAGAGTTAAGCATTATTGTGCAGTAGCTGTAAATATTATCTAATGTATTTAGAGTAAACCGAAGTACGCTATCACTGTAGAATCATCTTAGTCGCAACAATTTACAAGCTAAAAAGTGTTGCGAAATGTGTATTGTGTTACACAGTATGTACACCATTCGACTAAAACTGGAAAAAAGTACCCGTGCCCGTAAAACGAAGATTAAATTGATTCGCTATGATCCTTTTAAGCGAGAGGGCAGAAAACGCATTTAAGATGAGCTCTCAAGCGTTTTCGCCTCGTTATTGGTCTAGATATCATATGTACCTAGCAACGCCTCAACAATCCTAATAACGGATATTGAAACCAGTTAGTATCCAGGACAGTATCTTCTCACAAGGCTGCAATTAAAATAGGTGAGCTGATATCTATCGACTGGTAATTTGGACAGTGTTTTACATGATTGTCTAGGCTATTAGTGCATAGATTGAGCTGCATGAATAGTATCCATACCATACCAAGCCTCATGCAAAAGCGCTTCCCTTTTATCGTGTCCCTCTCTTCCATCATGTTCCTCTCTTTCATAGACGTATCGTTATCCACACTAACTGCTAATGGCATCTGAACCTGTTACCGTTGATCCGCCCAACAATATTGATGCTATCACCAAACGGCCAAGAACACCAAATACTCAGTACACTTGTTTGACAGATGAACAGCTGGCTAACATCCAGCTGGTAAGTCTTATGCCAGTAATCAGTTTCTCTGTGAGGGGAAAACAATTTAGTTCACTCTGATGTTTCAACCTCAACAGAGAGCAAAGTCTGAGACTCTATTTGCACCACCTGTACCAAAGGAATTCAAAGATGGACCATTTTACAAAAATCGGTTTGTTGACAGCTATAGTCAGCACCTAACCAGGACGGGTTCTGGTCACAACAATGAGAGGTGAGCTTTGTAAATATGCTGGTCAAGTTAAATTATTCGTACTAGAATTAAAAGCAATATCTCCACCCGTGTTAAGATTTTGTTACGTGGAGGAGCAATGGAGTAGGTATCCGAAGCAGAAGTACGACACCTGTAGACCTCTCGCAGGAGAGAAATGGGGCACTTACAAATGCGGTTAGTATCCCTTCTCCTGTCATAGACTTTGACTTTGACGACAACTTAAATCTGTACCTTGCATTAAACGCATCGTTTATCATTTATCGTTTATCCACGTCAGGAATAAACACCACCGGTTATATGTACGGTCAACCCACACACAAATTCACAACAATCGACATGTACAGGCGTAATCCAACCAACACTCCTGGACCGGTGAAAATGGAGTTTGGAAGGCCTGGTGAAGGATACTACACGCAAAAATATCCAGGTATTTAGCAGTTCCACGTTTACTCGACAATAAGGAAATCATCGCAGCAGGTCCTACCACTTTCATGCTGGTTTTGTAGCTGATACCACCTGGAAGGAATCACGAGTTCCACTAAACAGAACCAAAGTCTTGCAGACAGTCCCGCCCAAGACTGCACAAGAGTACCGAATGATAGAGGACTACCAACAGCAGCAGCTGAGTGACATTAAGGACAAGTGGCCTCACTACAGCGAGTACACAGACAGATACGCAATGAAGACAAGGATCATGCCTGTACTCGACCAGTGAGTGCCAGTGCTTGTATCTCTCAAACTGCGTGTGTGCGTGCATGTGCCCCCTCCTCCCCCCAGTTTCTGCTAGAGGGTATGCAGTATTTTTCCCTAGGGAGTGTATGTGAATACAAATGTATCTCGAAGTGTCGTACATAGGGGTGTGTAGGCGTGTGTCTGTATGTGTCAGTCTATAACACTTGATTGCTCCATATCCTTCAGCGACATCAATGTGGTGTAAGTATCCATGCTTCTCTGTGCACTCTGAGTTTGTCAAGTCCATATCACCAAAGCTTGCTGAACCACATTCTCACACTCATAGTCTTCTATCTATAACCATTTCCACAACTTAACTCTTGCATTTATGTGCACATTACACTTCAGCCACCTGACAGCCACCTGTCTATCTATCACCAGCCTGAGGTGATTCAGGCAGGATAATCTGCATGGAGTTTTGCAATGCTCTTTCTCATCACCTTTCTATCTCTGACCGGGGATGGTAACGATATTTCAGCCCAGTGCAGACTCGCTCGCATGCTCCGAGTGACACTGACTGGCGCCAACAGATAATGTATTCTGATGGAACTGTGTACGATTGTGACAAATTTTGGTTTTATCTAGTGCTAAGCGACCAGTTAACCAAGATTATAAGAGGAATTATTGCTTCCGTTGGTGGTAAAGTATACGTCGCTTACGTGTCAAATATCGTCTGTCTGATCGTATTCGTAGAGGAAATTGAAACAAATTGCTGTCGACTCATATCAGTTTTGCTCAGCTAACACAAAACTTGCTTCTCTGCGAACAGCACAGCAGCCAAAATGGGAAGATTAGAATTTATCATGTATCAATGGAATTATAAAGATAGTGAATAACGAGAAGGCAATTACGGTACATGTACCTAGGGGTGGATCTAGACCAAATCCACCCCCGGCACCTTTCCATTCGCATAGTTTGTTTCCTAGCCGTTTAATATGAGATCGATACGATGAAATTACGGTGAAGTCCGGCATGCATACCCAGCTCAGTATCATCATTAACCTTAATAAGACTTAGCGCAATTATTCTTGCTTTGTCCACCCTATTTTCTGCTGATTCACCTCCATGCTGTTATTTGAAGGATGGAGAGAAGGAAGAAGTATTTAAACACTAAGATCAACGAAGTTACGCAGTGATGACAGACTGCTGCTCAATTATGGACATCGCTTTATTTTTCTACATGTGATGACATCGTGTTTATGTGTCATGTAGAGTCAACCAGCCGATGTAAAAATCTCAGTGGCTGCCGTCTGCTTTTATTTTCTACTGACAATAAAAGCAATTCTTATAGCAATAAATAAGACTATTTGACAAGTAAAACGCATTGCTTTACATACACTGAAATGGGTAAAGATAACGGTAGTTAATAGGGACTGAGAAAAACTGTGTCACTATCAACCATCATCACCATTGTGATCATAGTCATTAGGTTTATATAATGGAATGAAGATTCAATTAGAAGTTTCGACAGTGCAGATTGCACCACGTGATGACCAAACAAAACTTCTCACCCTACGGTTAGTCCATGCAGACGCAGAACACTGCTGTCATAGCTATGCATAATGGTCCTTGACTCTTCGTTCATCTATAGATTTGGAGTTGTTGTCCCTCTTTACGTCACTAATAAACTCTTAAACCAAACATTGATTACACTGAGACTAATTTTCTCCCACTTTATTTTATATGAACACAACATATAATATTTCATCAACATAGTATTATATATAAAATTTAATCTTTCTACTTACTAAGCTCATTCATAAACTTATCACATGGGCTACCTTCAAATATGGCGGCGCCCATTATAGTTCAGCGACTGCCCAGACCACGGATTTTATTTATACGTAATGCAAGCAAAGGCAAAAGGCATTCATCACGTCTCTTGAATGCATTACAGACCAGCATCCAGCATGTAAAACATTCGAGGTATATATCGATGTTTGATGAACTGGTAGCATGTAATTACCGTTATTATCGTTTAGTTCAGCTTGATGTTTGCTCGTTGCAGCTCATGCTCAGATAGACTGGTCGGTGTCATAGGCCTAGAGGTTCATGCACAGATCAACTCAAAGTCTAAACTGTTCTCTGGGGCGTCTACCAGCTATGGAGCATCACCCAACTCTCAAGTTTCGTATTTCGATGCCGCTCTCCCCGGAACACTTCCTGTATGTCATTCAGTGCGACCAATCAGCACGCTGTGTTACAATCTCGCCGGCTCCAGTGTGACTCATTTTCCTGATGCATACTTTAGTATATAATAGTGTGTAAAACCTATGTTTCTTTCTTTTTCTAGGTCTTGAACAAATACTGCGTTGTAGCAGCAGTGAAGACAGCACTGTGTTTTGGCTGTCACGTGAACAATGTGTCGTACTTTGATAGAAAGCACTATTTTTATGCTGACATGCCTGCTGGATATCAAATCACACAACAGAAACAGCCCATAGCTACTGGCGGTGAAGTGGAGTATGTAGTCTATGTCAGAGGAAAGTGAGTGTCCTTGTACCATAACAAATATAAACCGTATGCTGGAAAACTTTATGGAGGTGACAACTCTAACATTGTCCAGTTATGGGTCACAATCACAAGCTCCTTCGAACCTCATGACTGAAGTTTATTGGGTACAAATCGCATGCCTCGGCAGTAATCATCAATACTCGTCAATACTCGTCAGTACTCATCAATACTCGTCAGTACTTTTCAGTACTCGTCAGTACTTTTCAGTACTCGTCAGTACTTTTCGGTACTTTTCAGCACTCAAACTGACTATTGTTAGCTGCTGCTGCAGTCTGTACAGGGACTTCTGTTTCTATGCTGCAGACACAAGACAGCATCGCGACACCGAGCTCGACTTCATCAGATACAGCTGGAGCAGGACAGCGGTAAGAGCATCCACGACGGGCTAAACAGCCGCAGCCTGGTTGATCTGAACCGAGCCGGTAAATATCCACTGGGCAGCTTCTTATGATGCAATGCGCTATCGTTCTCATAATGGGTGTGAGTTATTGCCTGCAGGAGTCGGCCTGATGGAGATAGTAACCAAACCAGACTTCACCAACGGAGAGGAAGCGTCTGCCTTTGTCAGAGAAGTGCAGGCGGCATTGATCCGTCTCAACTGTTGCGACGGGAAAATGGAGGGTAGGTTGTCTCCCTATGTCACATTTTACATACAGACTGGTGTGGCAGCATCCATACCCGCCAGTCTACCAAGCTAGAAAGCGATCCAGCCAGCACCCAGTGGCCGGCCAGGGCCAAAGAGGCCGGCAGTAACACAGTCTGATATTGAGTTCTGTTTCAGAGGGATCACTGAGAGTGGATGCCAATGTGTCTGTACATGTGCCAGGAGAACCGTTTGGTGTTAGAACTGAGGTCAAAAACCTAAATAGTCTGAAATCTGTACAGCAGGCAATAGGTGTGTAGCTATTGTTATGTATCATTTACCTGTCATAGAATACAGGGCGCGTATGCATTGAATGATGGTTGTTTCAGACTATGAGCTGGTGAGGCAGAAAGAACTGGTTTCACGCGGATTTACCGTTGTAAACAAAACTCAATCGTTTAATACAGCAAATAGGTACAGTAGTATTCCCGCAGTATTCCCAAACATCCCATTGGCTTGTTTTTCTAAAATATCCTTGCTGAGGGAACCATGTTGCTTCGTAACGAGATATTTGATTGGTGTTGATCAGGCAGACGCAGCCAATGAGAGATAAGGAAGTCTTACAAGACTATAGATTCATGGCTGAACCCAATCTACCACCTATAGTCCTAAACGATGGTCCATCCAACAGTCCTCACATATTAAGCATTTCTGAGATGAAGAAGTCACTCCCTGAACTGAGGAGTGAGGCTAGAAACAGGCTGCTGTCTGCAGGCCTCTCACTTGAGCACACGGCCACCCTCATGGTGAGCCGAGTTTACCTGGTGTACCCTGCCCAGTACGAATGGTGTAAAATTGGCTCGCTATTCTGTGCAGGAGTTGGATCTAGTGGCGTGCTTTGATCAGCTAGCTGCCATGAGCGGACTGCCGGCAACAGATGTCTCTCGATCTCTCTTCTCCTTCCTCTACAAGGTTGTCATGATGTTCTGTGGAGAGAGAAAGATCACGGCTCAAATGCTGTTTGAGTAGGTGGAGTTTTTACGTAGCCTGTGGACCATGTGGACGACATACTATCTCATTTCTACTCAAAAATTCTAGACAGGTTTCATACCAAGAGCTGAGCAGCTTGTGGTGCGCCATGAAGGATGGCGTCGTCAATCCAGATACATGTCGGATGGTGAGAGTTTATCCTGTATGGCGCCAGAGTCACTCTCCGCTCTCCCTGCTCTACTTATGGTGCTATCTTAGGTTCTGCACGCTCGACTTGATGATTCAAGCTCGGATATTCTTACTCTGGTAGCCTCAGGAGCTTACGACAGAATTACAGACCCTGAGCAGATCAGAACCGTCTGCAGTGACATCATACAACATCATCCATCAGTAAGGCTTACTCAATACAACATGGGGGGATAACTCCTCGTTAGTGTCAGCCCTGCCAATCTAGCAACTGAATAGTGATAGGGTAATCAGATGTCCCAAAATTCTAGTCTCATTCCTATACTCTTTAATATTCTTAGCTTTCCGGTAGATATAAGGCATTTTCGGAGTGGCTTAGCACAAAAGCTAGCTATTACAGTAGTAAATAGTGAGCGCTCTGTTTGCCGTTCTTGCTGAGCTATTTGATACGCGGCTAAAGGCTTGTGCCCACTAGACGCGTTCAGCAAGCGTCAGTACGCAGCTGTGACCCAGCAGCAACCCTACCTCAACGCCCACTAGAAGCGGCTGGCCAAAGCGAACCTATTGTGATAGACCAATGAGTGAGCACGGTAGCCGACACATGAGGCCATGACCTCTCAGTAGCTAATAGTGTGGAGCATGACGGCCTGATTTCAAACATGCTAAACATCTACGCTAGGGCAATTATCCAGACGCACGTCCAATGCTTTGTGACACTTAGGCCCGTACGCGTTGGGTTCCGCCTAGTGAAATTGTCACCTGTGACCCCAGTAGAAAACGTTGAAAAGTTGTAATTCCTACGTCTATGAAACGATGCCGTCTAGCTAAACAGCATTCGGTAAGCGTTCACGTGCCGCACGACGAGTGGACGCCTCGGCTACACACTTGCGGAAAACCTGCGAATTGCAATGGCGAGTGCTACTCACGCAGGGTGGGGTGCTACACACTCGCAGCTTTTCTCTTTGTTCTCAGCCAGCTGTGTGGTGTACGCCTAGCGCGCTAGTTCAGTCTGTGTGGACAGCCAATCAGGCGGCAGGGACAGCCAATCGGCGTCCTATTCGCAAATTCGCGTATGTCAAAGTTCAATATGCTTTGCGAGTTGCGAATAGCTGAATCCGCTAGTTTGAGCACTCCCGAGAGTAGATTATTCGCAGCTTTTCTGCGAGTGTGTAGCTGGGCCTTAACTCTGGAAATGCCTATGGAGTGGAATGATGTGTAGTTTATACAGTGCAATGTATTTTGTACAATTCGGTGTTCGATGGCGTTATGATTGATATTTGCAGACTTTGAAGAAATATTTGAAGAAGAAGCAGCCTGTCCATTTCAGCCACCTTCTGAAAGCCGTGATCCGAGCCGGCCAGACTAGGATCGACTCACAGAGTGCCACTAGGAGCCTGAGGCAGTGCCTAGACGAACTGGAGCAACGTCAGCAGTGAGGCCGCAGCCTGGTCGTTCTCTGTGAATTGAGACGCTGGTTTTATACCTCATCTGCTTTCTCTTTCTCATAATAAACAACTGATGCAGAACAGCAACAGACAATAGCTTTTTTTCAACTCGGGGATAGGAAGTTTCCTGCAGAGAGATTCAGATTTTTAACATATGGTTTATATGTCGGAGAACATGAATCCTTTCGTAATGAAAGCTGTGCTTGTTGTGTAGAAATGTTGATGAAAGCAGCATACTGATATACGAGTATATAAGACGTTGTGTGCTGTATGACGATGACTTGGCATGCTCGTGTTGCTGAGAAACCTAGACTGTTCTATCCAGCAGTAATGACTGCTAATGTATCAGATTGTTGACAGTGTAGATTATTAGTTATACTAACATTCTTATTGAAACTCCCAGCGTCTGATGCGTAAGAGCAGAGGTCCTCAGGTCACCTAGTGCGCTAGACCTCTCGAGGGTTTTTGGTGATGTCATCAAGTGGGATAAGTTGTGGTTTAAGAATCAGAAGCTGTTTGGTTCTGCAGAGTTTTAATGATAGAGAGAGAGAGTATACTGGCTCGTAGCAGTATGAAGCATTTCAAGAAATCCATTTGGTTTGATGTTTATTATTTCTGTCCACACGAGGAATGTGGAGTGGAATAAATTAATAAGATACAGAGTAAGTAGATTGAACATGTGCCTGTCACTATCAATACTGAGAAGAAATTACATGGTCTGTAGTGCGTAGGGGAAGCTGTGTTGTTACTTGACTAATTGCTGTTTAGTGAAAGACTTCAACAGCTAGAGTGGTCGTGTCTTTGGCTTACTATCCACTGTAGCTGTCTACCTTGCCTGGCTGTGGTGCTGCGCCGTAGCCGTATCCTTGAGCTGAAATACAGGGAGGTGGTGAGGCACCAAACCATCAAATGGTTTACGTACTCTTATTGTAAATATTGACTTACCGCCGCCACCGCTGAAAGAGGCACCTGGTGCTCCTGGTATTCCTCTGGTGCCATCCTTTCCTGGTGCTCCGGGTTCACCATCTTTGCCATTATAGCCATCCTTTCCTGGTGCTCCTGGCGATCCAGCTGTCCCTGGGGATCCAGAAGCTCCTGTATCTCCCTTGGGTCCCTGTGCTCCTGGCTCTCCTGGTGCACCTTCAGAAGTCAAATCGTAATTTGGTAGTCTCTAATCATATTTTATATGGAGAAATAGAGTTGCAAAGGTAAATGTACCATTGTATCCTGGTGCTCCATCATTACCATCTCTGCCAGGTGCTCCTGGTGCTCCAGTGTCTCCCTTGATGCTGGCTCCTGGGGCGCCATCTTGTCCAGGTGCTCCTGGGGCTCCTGGTGCTCCATCGTTGCCTGGTGCTCCTGCTGCACCAGCGTAACCTGCGGCTCCAGTATCACCCTTGGCGCCTGGGGCTCCTGGTGATCCTGGTGATCCTTGGAGTCAAAGAGTTCAAGGTCATTCACCAGGTCAATGTCAACAATACTCTGAGTTATAAATTTGCAATTCATTACCTGGAAGGCCTGCACCGGTATCTCCCTTTGCTCCTGGGGCACCTGGGGCACCTGTGTCTCCCTTGGCTCCTGGGGCACCTGGTTGTCCATCAGATCCATTGTATCCATCTTTGCCATCAGCTCCTGGGTTGCCTGTGTGATGTAACACCGTTATAGAGAGACTGTGATCACATCTAAAGGAAATAATCTGCTGTGATTTATTTAGTACCTGGTGCTCCTGGTGCTCCTGGCTCCCCATCCTTTCCGCTGTAACCAGCAGGTCCTGGTTCTCCTGGCTGACCGTCGACACCTGGTGCTCCATCCCTTCCTGATGCTCCAGTATCTCCCTTTGGTCCTGCAGTTCCTGGTTGGCCATCAGCACCTGAAATAACAATATGAAATGTATAGCATATCTGTCATCGTAACGTATGTTCTGACATCATTAACTGTATGTAGACACGTAGTTACCGTTGTATCCATCTTTGCCTGGTGCTCCCTGGGGTCCTGGTGCTCCAGTTTCTCCCTTGGCTCCATCCTTTCCTGGTGCACCATCAAGTCCTGGTGCCCCAAAGCTTCCTGGGGCTCCTGGCTCTCCTGGCTCACCATCCTTACCTGGTGAACCATCCTGGCCTGGCTCTCCGTTGTAACCGGGTGCTCCGGTGTCTCCCTTCATTCCCTTTGGTCCTTGTCCTCCTGGTGCTCCTTCAAACATTAACCAATAGTCAGTCTCACAACTAACAACCTAGAGTTAATTACATCTGATTTATTGATCTCAAAAAGCCGTATCGTACCTGGCTCCCCATCCTTTCCGCTGTAACCAGCAGGTCCTGGCTCTCCTGGCTGACCATCGACACCTGGTGCTCCATCCCTTCCAGGCGCTCCAGTATCTCCCTTTGGTCCTG
>ERZ1740065.2207-NODE-2207-length-12046-cov-13.767659_pt1 | contig 12046 bp, 7 predicted proteins | sample MGYA00581738_ERZ1740065 | MGnify/ENA primary metagenome ERZ1740065 (study PRJEB43018, sample SAMN04849749) | marine metagenome | isolation source: floating plastic debris | place: Pacific Ocean | collected 2008-09-01 | study: EMG produced TPA metagenomics... | reverse complement strand
AACTAGCTCGTATTAGAAACGCCCCTAATAATATGGCGAAATACACCTCCTATACAAGAAACCACCTAGTACACAGAACACTACCTAAAGCAAGATTTAACGTCTCATATAAGTAGTCATCCGCCTATCAAAAGAGTTCACAAATGCTCACGAAGAAAGTAATACTACAAGATATTATCTATTGATGAACAACTTGATTGAATTTGGCTTTTGAAGGAGGATTTCTTTTGCTCTATTGCGTATATAAAATAGAGGTGGCCGCTTTGGGCCACGGTACCGAGGACGTATCATTCATTATGCTAGTATGACAGTTTCCTTTGTATGTCCATACGACCTGCAATGCTCATCGCGTCAAGGCTATGGTCTTTGTTTGGTAAGTGTCTGTATGCTCAGCATGCAGAGTTGCTGACCCAAAAATGGCAAAATATCGTAGGTTTCAATAATCTAAAAATACCCTTCCTCTATACTGCCTTGAAACACAATTTATGGCCTTTATTTAAGTACATTACTGCTCATCAAATATAATCAGCCAATTTCTGTGGGCCTGTGGTGCACAAAGGCCACAATTACATGGCCTAATGTGGTCAATTAGCTGCCTAAAAAGTTAAAAAAACATAGATCTATGCGTAAAATTGTAGGGTTGGAAACAATGCCAGCATGCATGAGTGGAAGAGGCTGTAACTCTGAACACACCTGGTATCAATACTTGACTTTATACCGTTGGCTTTAGGATAGGTTCTCCTTCATAATGTCTCTCGAAGATTGACTGAATAGTACTAACCAGGTCTGTATGACATGTGGATGTGAAATCCTCTCCCAGTTGGCTGGCTGGAGGAGTGGAACTGGATGGTTGTGTTCTTTGAAGGTTCCATAATTACCATAAGATCTTCTAAACCTGTCTGCTCTCCACAAAACCTAGAATTATAAAACTTGGATTATACCTAATTTTTAAGGTTGCCATGGAAACACAATGGGTATTTTGCGGAAATTTGATGTGACTTGTAAGGTAAACTTCACAGTAAAAGAAGTGTTTGCCAACAGATTTCTTAATAATTCCATGACCAGTCTACTGATGGATATGGGAGGTTATCTGAGATTCTTTTGCAGTTGAATCAAAAATTAAAATGTCGAGTATAGCTCGGAATACACCACTTGCCATAAAACATGCTCATACGTCCACTTGTTGTATACTGTGGGTTTGGGCGTTAACGGAAACCGGACCTGTCAAACTACTAGGCTGAAACTACTGGAGATTCAATTGGATACACTTGAGTTTCTATCGGTATTGGACATATGTCATACATATGTAATTTGTCATGTAAACATATGTTTCCTGACATATGTCAACATGCCTGATTTTACATATGTTCGAAATATGTCCGACATATGTTTTTGTCTGACATACCTGTAAACATATGTTTACGTGCAAAAATATGTGTAAACATCATGTATTACATGATGTATACATATGTATTACACCGACCAACTTGACATAATATATGTACATACTTCAGACATATGTTGGACATGACAGGCGAAACAAAAAACACATGTCCGACATATGTTTTTTACCGACAGAAAGCGTCATGTAAAGTCATGTAATCTTCTTTCACACTGCCATTGCCTCATACCCGCATTCCTTTCATGCTTCATGACTGAAGTAGCAGATTACTATTATCTTCCATGAGCATTTATTATTCAAAACAAAATATCAGAGGTTTCTAACAAGTTGATTGAGTTTACATAGACTCTTTGTGATCATGAGCAATCTATCATACTTATACTGAAACAAAATACACAATCGTAATAATAGCTGTACAAATATCGATCGTTGTTTATCATGCGATATTTTAATGTTTTTTGTTATTGAGTAAATTAATAAATTTTGCTCTTTCAGAATCTGAAATCAAAATGTAAAACAGACATCTAAATCCTGAGACATGGGGGAGCAAAGTTGATGATACGAGAATCTTTTCTTTTCTCCTCGTTGGTCAATGACTAGAGTTGTCTCCTCAATCACAAGGAGAAAAGAAAATATGTTCGACGTATGTTCGACATATTTCGAACATATGTAAAATCAGGCATGTTGACATATGTCAGGAAACATATGTTTACATGACAAATTACATATGTATGACATGATATGTCATACATATGTCAACATATGTAGGACATAATATGTCATACACATGTTGACATGTGTCATACATATGTTGACATATGTCCAATACTGATAGGAACTCAAGTATGCCCATTTTAGCTCAGCTCAGCAAGATCTGTCTAATTCTGATGGCTTAAATTTGAGAGTTTCATGGGAAATCTGGGAGAGTTGATTGGTATGACGGAAACAAAAAGAACTGGACAAACCTTTGATTTCCGATCCTCAGGTAATCATCGACACACGGATTCTGAAGCCTCATATTGAACTCAACGAAACGAACCGCCATGATTTCTAGTCTCTCACTGGTGAACGACATCTAGGTTAAAATTATACGACATCATACATAACCCTGTTAGATGCTTCAAGTAAAGTGGTAACTGGCGATGCTTTTACACACACATAATCTAAGTGCAACATATGTTAACCAACCTGACAGTCTCTGTTAGCAGTATAAGTTGATTGATGCTGGTATCCTGGCGGTCCGAGATTCACAGGAACTTGAGCTGATCCAATACTGCACATATCTTGAGGTTAAGAAGCAAAATTTGTGACTCACTCCACAGATGCCAATTGATCAATTGGTAGCGTAGTCTTATTCCTATGAGATTTGCAACAGCTACTGTAACATTCAATTGCACGACTCGCTAAGCTTACTTCAACAACCAGATCTTGGTGCTTTGCATTCCGCACACTTCTTGGCCAACTGATGTTTGATTGGTTTAGCACATTCGTAGAAACGAATAACAGATAAGGTTTTATATGGGCAGCATAAGATTCAGTAAAAACCTGCTGATTGATATTCCAGATTTTGTTTACAAGTCAATGTTGCTGGTATTGGCTAGTGCACTACTGTCGTTTTCAGCAACCTTGACTATTGGATGAGAATATGGGTAGTGTGGGCCTGTACTGATAGAGAGGGGGTTGCATAGCTTAGGAGGGTGGTAGCTGTCTCATGAGACGCAAAGGTCTTCCTATTGCTGTAAGTAATCTTTTGTGCCACACTCTACACCAATGGAGCCAATGGCTTATAACTGCTAGATTGCTGCTTCCCAGATTGTTTAAAGGCTCTGGTGTGATCTTGGGGTATCGTTGCCAACACACAGAGCAGAAATATCCAGAAGAAATTCTGTTGTCTAGGTAACAGCCCTCCGCGCTTCAGTGATGGCTGATCCAAACGAGCGGAAAGATGAGCACCGTTTTGATCAGCAACAACACCTAACTGTAAGTGTAGAAGTGTGAAAAATGCCAAGTATTCTCACCATAGACCATCACCTGGACTGTGATATTGAATCCTGATCGATATGCCGCGTCATCTGTGGTAAATCGAAGTCTAAGTGCCGATGCGACTGCAACAGAGATAGTTGAGCCACCTGGTCTCACTCCAGTGAACCTAAGGAAAATATTAGACCTTCGTGAATCTCCTGTCACTGTTTCCTTGATTGACTGCATATGCTCTCGAGCAGCTGCTCTCAAGCAGCTGCTCTCAATTGTCCATTATTGCTTGTGATTTCCCCCTACTACATGTTCATTTTTCAGTTCATTGCTTGTATTTGATTTTGGTCCTAAAAACACAAGTAACATGGGGGATGAACTGAGTCACCAAAATGCACGTGTGGGCAATTGTGAGCAATTGCGAGCAATTCCAAATTTTATCATTTCTTGGATGTTTTGTCACTTCTACCTTTTAATCTGTGTATTTTGGCGCATCGCACACCAGTCACCTTGTGAGTAAAAGTAATTAATTGAAGGAACTGCAAAACGGCTGCATGCATTTCCTCTCGGTTCAAAAAAAGCTCACATGATGACTGAAATGGATGACCAACTGAGTCATGGAAATGCACATGCCAAAAATAGTGGGCAATAGTGGCTGATTGCGGGCATGAAATCGAGAAAATCATGAAAGCTGATTATTCTTGCCTTTGGTTATCGATATAGAGGTAGTCATAGCTTTGTTCCACGTTGAAGGCGTTGAATGTGATAACTGCTGTCCAGTCCGGTATGGAGCTCCTGATCGATGTCTAAAAAGTCAAAGAACATCCATGAGATTCAGGATTTAAAGGCCTGCTCCCACCATAGGTGATCAGTAAGCAACCTCATGCACATGCAGTACTGTGTAATAACTACCTCCACACTTAGATAGTTGTATTACAAACTGAAATGGCAAAGTTTGTATCCAATATACACGGTGGCTTCAGGTGGTGGAGCCAAAAAATATCCGATAGAGCCAATGGAAGTTTAGGCTTTTGTGAATCTCCTATTGATATGGTCGCAATTTGTGGCATGCCTAGGCTCGATAGCAAACTCCCGATAGAGCTCCTGCAGGTGTTTGTGGTCTGTTAGCTGTCCGCTGGAAGTTCATATCTGTTGGTGAATGACAAATGGTTTCGTATCATATGCAAGCCAGTGTAGTGAAGAGGGGTAATAAAAATTAAACACTGATAGACTACAAGGCAGAGAGATAACATGAAAGGAAATCCCTCCATCCTGCCTCCCCTGTCCTCTCCTTTCCCTCTCCTCTCCGTCTCATCTCTTCCCCATTTACTTATCCTCTTGAATTCTCCCTCTGTCTGCATTCTTCCTCTCTATCCCGTCTTCTCTCTCCCCCTTCTCCGCGGTTGCAGTATCAAAATCCTTTTGATTGCTGCCATTGTGATATCATGCTTGCTGCTATGGGATATATAGACATATCATTTTCTAGATGATAATTGGAATTGATGTCAATGTCAGCAGTCTGCAAAGCTTGCTCAGTAGTGCAAAAGCATCCTGTAATAACACAGTTTAGTTGTTACCCGCATCATATCTAACTCTTTCAAAGCTTATGTTACACTCAGCAATAATCGCGATTCAGCCTAAAATCCCATTCTCATTTGGTCATAATCTGCTTAGCTCCTTGGATTGGCAATCATAATCTAATCAAGCTCGTGATGCATTTCAAGAAGGCAATCAGGATTTAGTTGTCCATCGTTTACCTGCGTAATCCCAATCGGACATTGAGCCAATCGTTACACCTCTGGCTGCTAGCAACAAACGGATAAGAGAATCAGACGCTTATACTTTTCTACACCTGTACTCTTATATTATTCTACGGTCAGAACCAGCTGAGCCTAGTGAAAGCTCAAGGTATGAGACAGTGGATTTAACCTGTTGATACCTTTTGTTGTTTGGTCATGTGTTGTGCTAGTAACTTTTGTTACCGTTTTTACGTTTTTAAGCAATAAAAATTGTATCAGTTCAAAACCAGAGACTCCCCTCACCCACTATGGCTCGCGCTACACCTCCCTCACCCACTACAGTTCGCGCTACACCTCCCTCACCCACTACAGTTCATGCTACATGCTTCTTCAGCACTAGGAGACAACCAATGCGTCTAATTTATGAATACTCTATTTATTGCTTTCTGTCTCTCACTTTGCCTTCTGAACACGCGTCTCATTCTCAACGGAATACGGTATGAGTAACAGTGCTCAATACCCCAACACCTGCACATGATTTTTAGCAGCAGCAAGCGTTGCATACATGTACTGCTCCATCTCACAGAAAACTAGCGCCTTCGGTAACTTGCACTGACATCAGTTAAATTTCAGCATCAGTGAGTTGGAACTTGACATTGGCTAAAAAACTCAATAGGAAATATGTGAGTTGACTTCGGACTTCAACCGTGGCCATCCAAACCGCCCATGAATTAATTAAGACCTCAAAGGTATTGACTTCACACTTGACTTGACCTTTGAAAATGGTGAACTTTCCCAGCGCAGATTTGCGTCATCCTCCTAGTCACCTTTGGGTATTAGTAGCACTCAATCAACACCCCTGCACTGACTACCAGCTACTTGAACTTACTCTTTGACTAAAGCAACTAGTAAACTTGCTCTTTTTTTCTCTCACTCTGAAGGCGCATGTACATTGGCCACAATTCCGTGAAAAAGCCATCTCTGGATCAGCTGCAAAAAGCTTTTGGCTCCTGGACAGCTCCACGTCAGAGTCCGTGGAGTGAATCACAAGGGGACTTTAATTTGGTCGCAATCAAACTGATCCGCAGAGTTGTTGTTGATTTTCCAATCACACGCGTGCATTTTACTGAAGAAGACAAAATGACAACAACCGCCTGAAGAAACTGCCACAAAAAACAAATTGTTGATTAGATCAGCTATCGATGAACCACAACTTCTGTTCCACAGACAGACCATCGCTCATATAATTTTCTACGGATAACTGTGTGAGCCAGTACACTGCGGTTACATTTGATCGTAGAGATCAGAGTGATTAGTTTAACAGAGATAAGGATAAACTTTTGTGGCATTTTACTCACTCGGATAATTGCTTGCTTCCTAGTCCTTTGTTCTTTTATGTTATCCAAAAAATAGCCAGCTAACATTCTCGGATGCAATGCATCTTTTATTCATTCATGGTCAAGCTGCTTGAGTGACTTTCGAGTAGAATTTGCTGGTGATGCAGCAGAGAGGAAGTCGTCAGACTATACTTGATCAGCTACTGATTGTGTGATGTTTACAACATGTAGAATCAATCACCTGCACTATTTCATGGAGTGGCTATGTATTTGATGTTACGTTGAGCAAGCCTGCAGTCTGTGGATGTTTTGGAGCCAGCTTACGCATAGCATTAGGAATTCCAATACTGGTTTGTGCGATGGAACGTATATTTGCTGAAAGTTTGAGCGTTGTCTCATACAAGGATGAACGCTACAACTAGACAGGATAATACGTCTTGCACAGTTCTCACGCCTGCTACAGTGACGCTTGGCATCCTTGATGATCATAAATGCTGGTCATAACATGCTCTAGCCATTGTGATGCAACTTTTATGATGTAGCTGTTGATAAACTTCGAGTGAAAACATAGCTTCCATATCTACCTGTAGTTCATTATAAATTCTGCAACTTATATAGAAGACTGTGTAGGTCGAAGCAGAGTGTGTGAGTATAGCCTGCATTGCATGAGAAATATAAGCAATGAGAAAGCTTATCTCTCCCATAAATGTTTTATTAGCACAGCTACGGAAGTTCTGGTTACTGAGACACAAATGTGTGGCTGCATATTTTGTTTTGGTTATGTTTAAGTGAGTGGGTGATAACAGATGCCACACCCATACAAATAACAATATTTTTATCATTTTTGTGGCAGATGCATTCAATCCGTATGAATAAAGCTCTCCCCTTTGAAAATAGCTTTGGACATGTGATAATGTCAGGGACTAGCTAGCAGTCATTTCATCAAAGCGCCATTGCCAATTGCATATCTAGATTGTGAAATCATCACTGTGTACTCCAATTAGCATCACAGAATGAGAGGTGTATTTGCTGAATTCAAGGTATAGTAGATATAAGTCAACCAACCTCATCACAAACTATCATCCTATCAATAATGTTTACACGACAATCTATTGTGCCATTCACCCTACTATACAGGCGTATGTGAGATCCCAGACTAACTCTCTGCTATGGTAAAACACTTGTACTGCACTTAGTGCAGTCATTTACACTCAAATTTACACATCGCATCAAACTTTGTCAAAATTCCATCCAGCATTTAGGTCATAATTGATAAGCCCTTGATAAGAATCAACCAATGTAAGTGCCATGTAAGTACAAACTTACCCAACAATTTGCATCATTGTCGTAAGAGTTTGGGTAGTTCGGACTGGTCAATGTTAGCGAAGCTCCACGACCCAGTGTTTGTTGGCCACCATCACAAACGTTGTACGCATCTGCAGCATAAAATGTGTCAGGATTTTTAATCTCCCATTGACAGGCGCACTAGTCTCATAAGCGCTGCCGGCCCTGATGGTATTACCCTCTTACTAAAACCGGCGATAGCATGCTAAGTGCGAACTAAACCTACCACTAGGAGAGTAAAAAAAGCCAAAATGTCTAGGTATCACGTATCGCACAATCATGAAAAAGCAAGTTCAAATTTCCCTGATGCATTGCTCCTACTAGTGTGCTTGGTGACTAGCAGCTCTGTTATTAGTCTTTGCCAATTTAGGGTTGTTTCCTCCAACCGACGCTGATTTCACTACGTATGAGGACAAGGTTACAACTTTGTGCCTTACATTTCCTATTCACTCTTCAACATGCAGACTTATCTCTGTTAGGGATGCATATGGAATGGAACTTACGTTTAAATGAATTGGAAACGTTGTGGTTAACACACTGCTAAACCTGTGGATATAGTCAAATAGTGGGTCAGTTGATAGAGAATTGATAGTAATGTTTTTGCACTCACCTAGCATGTGTATGAACACGATGCAGAGTACTGCTGACTTTGCCAGCATTATATCAAGTTCTCTCAGACTGTCGATGCCAGACTGCTGCCAGTGCAACGTATTCTCTGACTGTGGAGTGAAACTCTCGGCTGCGTTTAATCCCATCTTTGTGTCACATGACACAGTTGTGCTTTAGGCCAATCCTGGGACTGATGATTCAACCAAATGCCTGGTGCAATCATCAGGTGTTTGACATGTGGCTGTTGGCAGGTCTACTTTCACAGTTTTCAGCCCATCTCTGCGTTAGTATGACATATAATGGACATATGAACTTTGCAAGTCATATGCGTGATAGTGGTCATAATTGTGAATCTTAATATGACTCTACTACGTCATACTAAGCTATATATGATACAATGGATTACAGATGTCCTCAGTCCCCTCACTTTGGCTCTCCATCTCACCCATTTGTCTCCTTCCTTTCCTTCTGACCTCTATTCTTTCCTCCTGTCCGCTCCCACTCCTTGTCTCTATTTTCCCTTCCTACTTGCCTTCCCTCCCCGTGTCTCCCTCCTTCCACTCCTGACATTTAAACATCATCAGTTGTATGACAAGTTTCACAGTTTCAGACTTGGATTAAAGCGAGGTATCGCCTATCTGCTGGTGATTTGTTTATATGAGTAGATATAATGGCATCACCCGTAGTGTCGGAACGGGTCATGTGTCCGCTTCCATACCTCGGTTCCCAACACACTCTAGTAAGCATTCGATACTCAAATGGGAGCTGTTATCTCAATTTTACGATAATAAATTGTTATTGCGTGAGATACCTAGAGTCAGTTCCTAATTGTAGTTACAGTTAGAGCCGAATCGGTAGTAATGATTCTTAGGTTGGTCGGCCCGCCTATGAACTTATAGGCCCGCTTCAGGTCCACCTAAGGCCCACATAGGGTGGTTCTCAAAACTACTTAGGAAGTTGTAAGAAATCATAGGCGGACTTATGCATTCTCGGGTCCTACTCCTCAGGCGATCCTCTGCTTTGTTAGGCGTCCCTATGATCGCATAGGGAACAGATAGGCGTTAATTCTAAGAACTTGCTCCTACCTTTTCCAATACCTTTTCTTCGGCAGACACTCATTGACGTCCCACCATTGTTAGTTGGAGGCCATGATGGCTATATGGGTCAACAGCTACACTCTCACAGTTACTTAGCATCAATTTGCCAAACTACAAATATGTTTTCTTTATACTGGCTTGTATTTTACATTGGTAGCATTTTTAATCAATGTCACAGACATATTTTCTTCTTGCATCGATGAAAGACCGAAATATTTGTGCTATACGAGATTCCATATTCTCAGTGCTGTTGTGCCATACAATAGTGAGTTGAAAGGGACGAATAAATTCTGCTCTTTCATAATCTGAAATCAGATTTCAAAACTGATGTCTAGATCCCGAGATATAGGCAAACTAGATATGTTGTGACGTTGTGTGCACTTGTGTGCGTGTGCGTGTGCATGAAAGTCGAGAGTGATGACCTGGATCTCAAATCACCACCGCCCTTGTATGTTAGGCTGAAGGGCTCCAAATGGCTTAGACCTGTCAGCCAGAGTGGCAAGACTGACGAAGTTAGGTCTAAGGATGTCACGGTGGTTGGGTTCCCTGACAGGGTTGTGCTCGAAGAGGCTTTACCTATCTTTAGCTATTACCTTTCTTTTAGTTCGTATCTTTAGGTCCAGAGATAAATATTCCTTTCTGTCTGAGGTTTTGTGGGTGGAGTCAAGTGTCTGTAGAGCTAACATATTTAGTAGTTTAGAGAGTTCGTAGAGCTAGCAGATTTAAAACAGTTTGTAGAGTTAGTCTTTAGTCTTTATTGAAGTAGAGTATATCGGCAAGCGGTATTGAGACTGAGAGAGAGAGAGAGCAATAACAGAAAAAACAGCCGTTTATATAGACCAAGTTCACGGACATTAGCCAATAATATGAGAGATAACATGGCGCAATATTCCACCGATAAAAATGAAAGGTCAAAAAGGTTAACGAATTAAAATAAACTATGGCCATAAGCATTAGCCAATGAATGGACGCCTTCAGTTTCTGCGATTGTTGAGAAAAAGGCGTCTCCCAAGTATTTATTTAGTTGTAGAAGTATCCAGAAGCATCTTCTTCGGGGAATAGTATGTTCATATTCTAGCCTCATCTTCTGGTAGTACACTGTTTGGTTATGATGGAGCATAGGAAAAATATGAATGGTGAAATGTAACAACATGGAAGAATAATATTAGGTGTTTAATGTAGGCACCTTCCACCGCATACTCCGTAGTAGGTTGATTTCTAAGTAGGGTTATATAGTCATGCTGTTCTTCTATCGTTCTTCTATCGTTCTTTTCTTTTTTCCCTCGTGATTGAGAAGACAACTCTAGTCATTGACCAACTACTTTACTAATTTCAAAGGCCAAAATCCAAAATCCAAAAATTAACGTGGTAAAGCTATCTGTTCGGCTCAAAGCAAATTTGTAAGGACATAAACTATTTTGTTCTCCTAATTTGGTGCAAAAAAGCATGACCTTTGGGATTCCTATGGTGATTCGACGTGCACGAGGAAAAAAAGAAAAGATTATCATATCATCAACTTTGCTTCCACATATCTCAGGATGTAGACGTCCATTTTAAAATCTGATTGCAGATTCTGAAAGAGCAGAATTAATTTGTTCAGTAATATTTAATAAATAAGTAAACAACGACTGAACTCACTGCACTCGTCAAAAGCCGCAGTTGCCATAGCCAAATAATCAGCTGTGCAGTGAATAAAACAAATTACTCATGGTAATAATTTATTTATTCGTAAATCGAATAAAAATATTATTTTCGGTGAACGTTCATGGAACGGCGTGCTTGGCATTCTTTGCACGTTCTTTGCACTCCGAATGCAAGCGTTTAGCTGAACTTAAGAAGTGGGTATGGAAAACCTTGAAGAAAAGCCTCAAGTGATTTTGAAATGCTGAATACATCATATCGAGTCTCTTATCATACTTAAAACCTCATCGATAAATACTCAAAAGGACCACTTTCTTTGTGCTCTGAATTGGTGTCATAAATCATCCTTAGAAACAAACATCTCAGGTACCGATCTAGCTGCTCTGAAATTTACACATTTATAGCTTTAAAAGCCACGTAAAGATATTACAAAGCCAGCAAATGCTTTACTTACGTACCACTGAGGGTATCTAGTGTCAGCAGAATAGCTAGCTGTCTAGCACACGGTGTAGCGATAGCGGAAGTATATCACAAAGGGTTAAAATTCGATCGCTCGCAATAAATATGGAAGGGGAAGACAACTTCCCATCGGACTTTTATGCCAAGCGATCGGCTGCAGTTTATTATAGATTGCTGTTCTAAATCTGCATTCGGCATTAGAACGTTCCCTTTTATTAATGATCAGAACGCAACCACACTCTGAACACGCCTATTGTCCTAGCTGTATTTCACTGCGACAAAACACAGCCATTAATAATAGTTCACCATTGGATTGCACAACATGGAGTTTTTACTCTTCTGTCGGTAGGTGCCCGGGTTTTTTAAACACCAGTGTTAAGCTTTGACTAAAGCTACCGTGGCCCAAAGCGGCCACCTCTATTTTCAAACACCACCTGTTACAGAATT
>ERZ1740065.2206-NODE-2206-length-12051-cov-11.719657_pt1 | contig 12051 bp, 15 predicted proteins | sample MGYA00581738_ERZ1740065 | MGnify/ENA primary metagenome ERZ1740065 (study PRJEB43018, sample SAMN04849749) | marine metagenome | isolation source: floating plastic debris | place: Pacific Ocean | collected 2008-09-01 | study: EMG produced TPA metagenomics... | reverse complement strand
CTCTCTCTCTCTCTCTCTCTCTCTCTCTCTCTCTCTCTCTCTCTCTCTCTGTCTAGGCTTGTCTTGAGGGAAAGTGCTAAACGCAGGCTCAGGCTTCGACGGAGCACAAAAATGCGTCCAAGGTCCTCTAAAAACAGCGCCAATCACACGAAAATCAGCTGGGGAAAGGAAACCAAGTTGCCAACACCTTTGGGAATGTTGTCCAAGAATGACAACGATCAACAGGCCTGTGATCGTAATCCACACACTTGTCACCCTGCTGATAAACCAGCAGTTCGAGGTCTCACAATCCAGGCACCACAAGATCAACCTGATCTAACAAGGGTACCTGCTCCACAGAGGGCACCTGCTCCACAGAGAGGTCCACCAAGGCTACCTTCTCCACAGAGGATACCCGCTCCACACCACGTACCCGTTCTACAGAGGGCACCTGCTCCGCAGAGGATACCCACTCCACAGCAGGTACCCGCCCTACAGAGGGCACCTGCTCCACAGGAGATGTCTCCTTCACACAGAGAAGCCCCTAAGAAATGTGCTATGATCAGTAGAGAACTGCCAGTCGATCAAACACCCAAAGGAGGGTTGCACCAGAGTTCCAATTTCCCTGCCACAAACTGGAGTATGAATATCAACTCAAATAGTAGTAAGCAGCATCTCTACCCCTTGAAGTTAGCAGGAGTCAAGGCCTCTCAGTCAACAGGGAACAATAAGTCAGCCAGCCACAGTGGCTGCTCAGATCTGTACAAGCAGTTCAATCAGCTCCATCTGGTCTCTCCCATTTCTGACGTATGAGTCAGTATAATCAACCAGCCCTCTCCGGATGTTTTCTCTCTACCTCAGAGTGACTGCGGTAGTTTACTTTGATATCACTCCTCCCTCTCTCCAACCTGCCCTGTACGGAGACTATCAACCTAATAATATATTGATGTACGCTCATCAAATGCATATCACAGACATGTTTTCATCGACTGGGAAATATCATTTTGACAGAAATATGTTTGGAGAAGTATCATTCTACTGATATGTGTTCCAATAAATAAGCTCTACCCATCACTGATGTCACAGATTCTCTATGCTCTCTTGTCAGCTCTTGTCGTCTTGCTGAGCCCTTCACCTGTTATGCTGGCAGATAATCTGAGTCAGGCCCTCACCGCAGCAGCATTCCATCGCTGATAGTCAACTTATTCTATTATTGTTACGCCAGCTGCCACATCAGCCTATGAATCAGTAACCATGGCTGAAACTCTGGGACAGCCTGTCTCTGGCTCCATGTAATCAACCCATCATCAAACAGTAGATATGTCGTCATACCACCATAATGTGCCTACCTGCGTGCCAATCGCAGCACAGCTGCATATTTGCAAGCTACGTATTTGTGATTTGTCACTAATAATTGACAGACAGCTCTTTCCCATAGAAACATGTCGTAAACATCGATTCTGCAGTGGTCCGGTATTGCAGGCTCCTAGTAAATCCCTGGCATGGCGTTATCAGGACAATGACAACCACAGCAGTGCCTGCAGGTGCTATCCAGATGCCGATGTGGAGAGAAGTTGCCTCGGTGTCGGCAACGCTCGTGACTCAGCTGAGGGTGTGGATATACCTGATTCTCAACCACCAGGCATCAGCACCTCTCTGCAAGGAGCCAGCAATGAGACTGTCTTCAACTGCTCAGTCGCCAAAGGAGAGTTAGGTGTGGGAGAGGATAACAGTGACAGCCGCTCAGTCGAAGGTAGTCTGTTACAGGAGAGCACGACTCTGTCCAGCGGGTACGGAACATCAACTGACATCTGTACCACTCGCAACCAAGTCAGCTGCAACAACATGCAAGTTTGGCTGCAACGACATCAGAATTCACTCTCCAACTCTTCAGGAGATGACATTATATGTCAACATACATCTGCGTGCCATGCAAATAGAAAGGATGTGACAAGAGTTATGCAGCACAAACTGGCTCCTCCAGAACAGGTGAGGGAACTTATACCAGGAGCTACACTCTGAGCTTGATTCTTGCTGTTCACTATTTTTACCTATGCACCAAATCACATGCTGTGATAGCTTTGCAGTAGAGTTGGATGCCAATTCTTAGTTTAGAAATGAGTAGTGATTTAGACTAGACTTGCATCTATTTCATCAACTGTATTACAGTAATCCAGTGATCAAGGATACTATTATATTCTGTCTATGATTTAGTTCTACAACCTTCTGTTAGAAAAAGCTGCTGCTTGCTGCACACGAGGTTATTGTAAGAAGACAATATCAGAGATCATCCACGACAGTGGATGATCTCTAACAATATGACCCTACAGAAACTCATGGGAAAATTCTCACATTGTGTTAGTGTATCTAACCGACATACATGCTAAGTAGGGTATATCAAGGCCATCAGCAGCTACTGTAAATCTAGATATTTTAGCGGACAAAATATTATTGCTTCTTTTCTCAAATCAGCAGTATTAACAACAATAGTGCCTAGAATTTTTATCGATTCTGTTTGAGCTTGTATGTAACATAAATAGCTATCAAAATTATAGCATTCAACTTAAATATCATTTTCCTGAGTCGCTTTTATAGCTATTATTGTGAGGTCCCTAAAATTTCTATGTTTACGGTAATATAGGCACTGTAGTCGCACAACGCCTGTTACATAAAGAAGAAGAATACAGAAGTTTTAAATGAGCATTGATAGCCTTAGTGGTAATGAACTGACAGCGTTGAATCACCATGATATCAGCTGTCAAGGGCACATTTTTACCTTGACACCGACTTTTTACCAGTATTCTGAGAGATAGTCTCAAGTCACCAAGTAGAACCTAAAGAATACTGAATACTTTCTGTACAGTGTTGCATCTGCAAGCGGCTCAAGTATTGCATGTCAGGAGTTGTGTTATCCTGCCCATAGCATGAAAACTATTGCTTAGCAGAGGACGCAAAATGGTGGGGACATTGAGTTGAGCGTCATAACTATCTGAGCCTGAGTCCAAACACCTGCCTATATTAACATCAGCCTGAACTTGTATGGACTGCATGTAGATGTATGAGCAGTAAATATATCATGTGTCTAGTGACGATTACTGGCAGGTGCTCTGGCAGCGGTACCATAAAACACTCATCTTCAGAGACGGATCTGCTCTGATATGTTGACTTAACGGAGATGCCATGTTTAGACTCTCTCTTCTCTACCATCAAGAGTGGTGTCTGTACGCTATTGCCATATAGTCTGTTGTTGTCACAGTCGTTTAGCTGACTTCATACAGCAGGTGCTGGTTAGGTAGTATATCGCTAGTGGTCAGATTATCAGCGGTAGCAGTAGCACGGCTGCTCTTGATTGTAACCATCAGCCAGTGGTGTGAGCTGCTGTCTATTATTACTGAAGACTGATGCTACCGAGAGCAGGTGGAAAATTGGAGAGTGGATCAGCGATACGATGTCTCGGAGGTGCCATCATCGAACAAGACTTCCAGACGACACCGAGATGAGTGAGTAGTTGAGACAATTTCAGATGTCAGTGAGACGGTGTAGAGTTATCTGCGTGTTACTTAGATGGTATGGTGAGGAGGAATCTACGGTACATCAGCCGTGAGGAACTTCGTGAACTCGATCTACACAGCAGCTCTGACGTCTGCATGACCAAGTCCAAGTCAATGCCGGCGCTGTGCTCTCACTCTTTGAGTAGGTGGTTACTGATTGATGGCTGGTTTTCGGACATCCAAAACTACACGTGTCCAGGATCTCTGACGTGTTTTTTATCTTATAGGTGATCTACAGAACTCGGAGGCTGAGTTCCCTGGACTGGATGAGCTGGAGCCTGTAGACACTCCACTCTCACCATACCGCAGAGTGTCGACTGACTGCGATGATATACTACTTCGTTACGGAGTAATCATGTATGAATACACAGACACAAGTCCAGAGCAGGTGCAGTTGTTAGTTAGATTATCAGCACTTGTGTATTTAGACGGACTGAGGTTGAATGTAGATCGACTAGGAGTGTATGTAGACAGACTGAGAGTGTATGCAGCCGGGCTGTGAGTGTCGAGCGGCAGCGTACCAGGGTTGTTTCAATTATGAGACTAGTGTTAACAATAATATGCTGCCTGGTAATGAGAGAGCTCAAAAACAATCGTGTACATTTGGTGTGCATCTTGGCAATCCGTGATGCTGAGATACTGACTGTGACTCCACATCGATCAGACTCCTGCCCGCTGACCATTGGTTGTTTATACTGCATGTGCGAAATATGAGAGGTTTGTCGTGGTTTGTGTGGCTTTCGAATTAGGCGACCAGTCGTACTAGCTGTCTTGTGTCAAAGGTCACAAACAATGAGTTCTGCTCTTCAACTTCGTGTTGCACTGATTAACTTGCGTTTGCCTGCAGCGACAGGTTGAGCCGAGCTGTCGACTCGCCAGCACTGCCCTACCTACCGGTGAAGCTGTCACAACTGGTGAGTAGACATCATATCACCAATTATCTCACGTATGTGACTCTCACCAATCATCACCTTAGATGAGTCTAGTTTGTTACTGATGACATCATGCATTGTGGCTCTGATTTTGGGATGGTCACGATGTGTCCGGATGGTCAGACACAGTGCCAGCATATGGAGAGTATGGCTTTACCCCAATTCTCTCGGAGCTCTCCCACCTCTGTCAGCGCTGGGACCGGGCCTTCAGCCTCCATAATCTGGGTCACCGCTGTTTTTCTTTGCCATCAAGATAATCATTTTTGGCATTTTTGGCTCTTTGCCCTACTGTGTAATCAATTAAAATTCCATCCATTACCTGGTGATTCAAGTGGTGATGGTGATTGTGATCTCCCGATCCGCCTCCACCTCCTGGAGGGACAAACCACTGCATGTATATAAATACAACTATGAATAACTCGTCTCGACAGTCTTTGATTGTGTGTTTTTACGGTAGATCGAGAACTGACTGAAGCAGCAGCGTCGATGGCCAGCCACCACGTAGCGATGGAGGGCACCGAGGCCAGCAAGTCTCTACACTATGGTAAGTTATCTGTTAGTCTCCTCCTCTCTACCTGCTTCTTTCCCTTCTCTCCTTCCCCACGCTCTCCAGTGCGACTGACAGCATAGGTAACGATGAAAAATCTGGTATAACTACCAGCTTAGTATTAGAGTTAGAAATCGCTCACTCTGTCCGCAGCTTCTGTTTTAGCGGTGAGCTTACTGTAAAGTAGAATGTTGGAAAAATGAGTAAACAAGTAAACACCAATTATCGATGTTAACGTCTTTCAGTTACATTGCCCGGAGTCAGAAGTTGTGCTCCCCTGTTGTAACTTGTAATCGATGCCACCCCAAGTGCCTGTCAGGTGTAGACTGGCGCGCCAGACCCTAGATATTGTCGTCAATCGAGACAGCCTGTCAGACACATGGCTGCTGCTCTGCCTGGTTTCTGCAATAACTCTCGGTGACCATCTGAACGATCTGGATATCTTTTTAAGACTAGCCAAAACTTCCTCCAGGTTTCATTTAGCCTTCGCAGTTTTCAATTTTATATCTGACTCTGGATGTTACACTTCAGAGAAATTGAAAGTTGAAATTGAAATTGAAAGTTCATCATTTATCAGATGATGGTGTCTGTTTGGCCTGTGATGATCGTTAGTCACTGACTTCAGATCGTGGAGTTCAGGTTAGCATTCGCTAAGTTAGAGGGTTAAAATATTTGATTTGACAACTGGAGTGAGCTGATCATATTTATTACAGTGGACAGCTCTAGTGGCTCCACTGCCTCTGCAGAAGATTTCGATCCATCAAGGCAGGTGGAAGCATCTCGAATACTCAAGAAGACAGGCTCGCAGAACAGCAGTGACAGCAGCAACTGTGTAGAGAGTGACAGCTGCAGCACAGGAAGCTTCGCTGATGAGGCAGAGATGGCTGCAAGTGATGATTGGAAACTAGAAGAGAACGATGAAGCTGTCCTGGCTGTTAGTTTGATCTTCCATTCATACATCAGCTCCTTACCAATCAGATCATTCCTGTATCTTCATTTCCCTCTGTACTTACTGTTTCCTCTCTTCCCTTTACCCAATCATGACCCAATCTACAGTGCCTGCTATATGCTTACAGCACACACACACACACACCTACATGACGTACGTACACTTACTGTTTATGTTGTACAGGAGTCTGACGCCGCTGACGCTCGTTTAGCAAGTGAGGAGTCCCTCTCTCGTTCCTCGTTCCGGGGTGACTCTATGGAGAGTTCAAATCCGGAATTGCTGCCTCACAAACAACCTAATGCCAAGTCTGCTTCAATCCCCACTAGTTTCCCTAGCAACTTTTCTACAGTGAGGTAAAGCCAATTGTGGTCTCAGCAGTGTTTACATTGGTTGGCAGTGGCCTGGCAGTAGTATAGGAATGTCATATAGTGCTATAGCAGTGGCTGGTCCTTGCAGATCCGGTCACATCATAGATCGATTCACAGAAAGGATGAATAGACTCGAACTCATCAAGTCTAGCAGAAAGAAACCTTCAAGATTTGCTCCTCTAGCATCCACCATAGGAAGGTTCACCTCAGCCTTTCGACGATTTGAGCCTCCAAACGGTTGTGAGAAGACCTCTTTCGATGATAAATCCAGTCAATCATTTCCCCCGACTCATAGTAAAGAGAACTCTCAGCCATGGAAGGCTGATACTGGTGCGAAAAAGCAGCAGCCTGTCGTCATTCATGGAGTGAAATCTCCTTTGAACACGACAAGGTCGTTGCCTTCTGCCCGATCTGTTAGTCTTCCATTGGAGTCGTCTCGCTTGGTCAAACCTCTCCGCGAGACAACCAACACGCCTGATGTCATCCCGACAGCACTTTTACCCTCCACTACAGCATCGCCCACAGCTTCTGACAGTTCAGCAAACACGCAGGCTCTGTGTTTGAGTCATGTAAGTAGGCTGCTTTGGCACCACTTCATTCATCCTGTCACTGCCTGACCCATGATTGGTAGATAACTTGTCTACTGTGTGTTGAAGGATGAAATTGGTGAGGGCTTGTCTGTGAAACCGCGACACTATGACATTGACATTGTCATCAAGAGAGACCCGCTGCCAGAACATGCGAGTACTGACAGCGTCCATGAGCGGCAGACTGCAGCCATCACTCTGGGCCACGATCAGGTCAGGCTAGTCAAACTGGATCAGGCTGGAGTGATGGGCGAGCCTCATTCTGAGACAATCACAGTTTGGGACACTCAGATCCCTGTCACAGAGCGCAAGGTATCTGCCGCTACGTTTCTTCTGCAGTATATTCATGGTTCCTCAGTGAGCTATGATTGGTCCACCCTCTCAGGTTTTGTCTCCCACCAAACTCCATGTGACTACATTGAGTAAGGAGATTGGAGACCGGCGTAAGTCTGTGGACTGTTTGGATGAGGAGCCTCGAGGGACACGAACCTCACCTACTACTGCTGCCACTGTGAATGCTGGTAATCACAGCTTCCAGCAACAGACTAATGCAAGATTTCAGTCTCAAAGCCAGGGGGATATACGCAGCCATAAGGACAGCATGGCCAAAGTTAAACCCTCTAAACCACCAAGCACACAGTAGGTCACCAACAGCGTCTGAATACAACTGAATACTGAATACAACTTTGATCATCTAGACAGGTGATGGAGAACTTCATTTGCCTTTTGTGGTCAAGTGTAAGCTGGTGTCTTGCAAGCTGTTAGAATCACACAGGTGATGGTATTTGATTTGGTGTGAATGGAAATCTTCCAAGTCGTTAGGATTCATTTCAGCTGTCTCATACAGTCACATAAATCCAAATGGAGAGACATATGATTCTTGTGATATTCATGCATATGTCCCCATCGATTGCATGCTGTCACATGTAGGTTGCCTGCCCATTATCCCGGAGTCTCCGCTGTGGATAGAGCGGTTCCTATTCGCACTGGCGCCGCCTCATCCAGGCATGATGTGAAGAGTTTGTTTTATAATCCACAAAACAATCAGCAGTTTAGTAAGGGCATAAAACTTCAAGAACCGAAGACAGCTGACAGAACCCAGCCCCTCACATCAAAGCCATCACCTGCAGTAAGTTATGGTAGATTCTGAGGTTATGTGTTGGTTCATATATGTCAGTCAGATGGGAATTTCGCTGTTACAGAATCATACAGACAATTCAAACGAGTTGTGGTATAAGGCACCATCTATCCCTAAATCTAGGGGAGACCTAGATTGTGATGCAAGCCAGCACACCAATCACAGGTGAGGTTACATGTTCATTGCAGCAGGCAGGTTTTGTTAGCAGGCTCACTAATGGAGAACAGCAATTGTAGAGAGAGGCCAGCAACTCGGCAGTCACTCGGGCCTGGCAAAACATCTAGCCTGAGATCCAGGTCTCTTAGCAGGAAACCATGTAAGGCGATAGCGGATATGGCTGAGTATTTCCTGGAGGAGGCAACTCTCTCACAAACTGGTAGAGCTGGTCGGCCGAGGTCAGCCAGTCCAGAATGTGGCTATGTAAGGCTCCACCTCTGATCATACTGAGAGAGACAACTTCTGCTCTGGTGTTAAGAAATAGCATTAATATTTTGAAGGAAAGATCGAGTTTGATGTCTCCTCTTCAACAAGAGTCCTCAAATTGTATGGCTCCAGTTAGTTCCCAGAATCCCCACAGCCCATTGGACGATCGTAGGCACAGAGAGAAGACGTACAGTACCCCAATTCATAATAATGATGAAGGGTCTGGCAGGATTGCCAACAGTGTAACAGATGAACTGGCTAAGTCCCAGCTGTCTCCACGGCCTGCTGGAGGCACCATAAGGCAGTTCATCTCGCTATACAATGGCATTGATAAAACATCAAGAGAGTCGTCTTCCCCAGCATCAACTCCAAACTGGCTGTCAGCGTTTGCTCCTCCAATGGGTAAAGGTCGATTTAGCAATGGTAAAGCCAGTGGCCTTGCCAGGTCGTCATCTGAAGATCTCACAGTCTCCAAACACGCTGCACCAGACACCCCATCCTCACCACCAGACACCCCATCCTCACCACCAGACACCCCATCCTCACCACCAGACAGGAACTCAGGTTGTCTCTCTGTGATGAGCTGATCTGAAAATTCTCCGAGGATGGTTTATTGGAATGTTTTATTCTATAGAGAGTCAGGTGGATGACCGGCCTCTAACACAGTCTGCATGGAAAGCATGGTTTGGATCTGGTGCAAAGACAAGGCTTGAGCGAGATCTGGAGCACATGTATCACAAGCGTGTAGAGCCTGACGTCTACAGAGCTGAGCCTGTGGCTCCAAGAGCTCATTCCCCATATAACAGTCACTGCAGTCGCAGCAAGGTACGTCACTCGCAGTCCCAGTTTATCAGAGTTCAGTTGAGCAATGGACTCACATTCCTTTTCGCTTCAGGCTCTGCCACTCTGGAAGCAGCAGAATCAGGCAGCCTCCATCACAACTAGAGAGCTGCCTGTAGTTGAGAAGACCACAATGGTGAGTGGTGCACAGGAGAGGCAATGTCACTAGATTATCGGTGTTTTCTATTCCTTTCTTCTCCCTTATGCACTCAGACAACTGCTGTACAGACGAGCTATGACAGATCAAGCATATCACCTCTGCACTCAAGACAGGGCACTTTCATAGAGCATGAATTGCTTTCCAACAACTCTCCAACCACCTACCATCACAAGGTCAGCAGATCAGCCTCACTTCCTCCCCCTCTCTCTATCCATGAATATCACTGTGTTTACCTTATTCATTGAACTATATAGGATGACTATGCAAACTTGGATGCACAAAGAGAATATATGGCACAGAAAAATATGGAAGATGAGTACGCCCAGATACGTCGCGGAGCACCCCCAGCAAATAGTGGAGACAACTCCCATTCTCTATTGATTCAAGTGCCACCTCCCAAACCGGAGAGAATGTCTTTTCACCAATCTAATGAAGCGTTAGAACCCCGGTGACGTTTGGAACGCAGTTTCTTCCATTATAGAATGTATCCAATTGATCCTACATGTTTATTTATATACTCAATTCATTCCAGGCAAATGATACAAGATGGGTTTGATCATAGGATAATGGGTGGGTACGGTCAGAGAGATTTCCCATACAACCAGGAGGCACACAACAGCAAATCATACAACAGCCAGCAGCCATACGACCGTGAGCAATATAACAGTGAACAATACAACAACCAACCATACCATAGCTCACTGTACAGTCGTGAGCCATACAACAACGAGCAATATAATAGCCAACCATACAACAGCCACCAGCCCTACGAGCATGCTGCTCATTATGAAGACAGATATGAGACTCAGGATTTGTCTACAGCAACTCATGACCGAATACACCGCGAACCCTATCCTACCACCACTCACCCTCACACAATCCCTCACTCCCACTCTGTCTCCCACCCTTACACACCCTCTCACTCCTACACAACTCCTCACTCTGCCTCTCACCCCTACACACCCCCTCACACCCATACTACCCCTCGTTCTCACACCACTCCCAGCCCTCTACAGCCCCATTTACAGGTACTTATGTCAGTTTTGTCAGCCACATTGCTCACGTATTTTGAATCCCTGTTATCACATATTTTCTGTTATGATAGCGCTACCCAGGCACGGGTGACTCGTACAGACGTAGCTTCCCTTACGAACAGCACCATTACCCTGCGTCAGATACCAGGTTGAGTAATCTGACACACTACTCCCTCGCAATGTTGGTGTTCTTATGAGCTAATCAAACCCTAACATATTGAAGGTATGCTGGTGATTGGATAAGTACCTACCCGTACCATGGTGCTCGATACCCACACAGTTACAACCATCATGATATCAGCCACCTGCCCTATAAGGTCAGTACACTGCTCTCACTGCTCTCACACCTCAATTACTTCTTCTGGATGACAATCACATTCTCTCAGCAGCCTGACGTTCTGCCACAATCCATGTACAACCCAAGGCTCGATAGAATGGAGGGGGTACATCCACCAGCCCCACACACGGCACAGCCTTATGAACCTCATCGTCCCAGCAACAAGAAACACACGCGCCACTCAAGGTCAAGTTCATCACCCCAAACCAAACTGTCACAGAAACGGAGTGGAAACAAGCATACAAGTAAAGAGAAGTCCAAGTCATCGCGAGCGAAGACCAAGAACAAGAAGAAAGAGAAGCCGCAGAGATCGATGGACAGTGTGCTACCAGATTTTATACCTATACAACACATGACTGCTATGCATCAAATGCAGCCATCAGAATACGGGCCTACCAGAGGCAGTCATTCAGTCCATACTGGCCGCGCAAGACCAGGAGTAGGCGTCATGTTCAATCCGGAAACTGGTGTAACTGACTTCTAACTAAGCATGATGGCCGCGTCAGTCATCTCTATCACCTTATCGTGCGCGACACATATCACACTGTACATAGATAATGGATAGCTTTCCAACGTACATGTAGTTAATATCATAAAAATTTATTACATACAAATGTAGACTAGCTTTATGGCATGTAACATCCAGTTGTATTTCACTTATCATATAAATGCTGTACCAATAATTTCATAAATACATCTGCTTCTGCCCTTAGTCAGCATCGGCTCTGGCTCTATTGTTTATTCATTCACACCAGTCCTATGGACCATGATTCTATCAATACAACTGTATGAACGAGCTTGATACCTATAGAACCGGTAACATGGCGGCAGCACACCAGAAACCCGAGAGATCCTTGTGGAACGCTTTATTGCATCACAGCATCTCATTCTGGAGATTGTCCATGAAGTTCATGGAGTCGGCCTGGAATGGAGAATAGTCAATAGCAGACTGCTAGTAGCTGTGGCCTGATTTCGTAATCAGACAACACCAAAACAATAATCTATAAAAGCAGGAGCTAGATATACTGTGTAATATGCAGTACTCTATGTAATATGTACTACTAGTACATATTACATAGAGTACTGCATATTACACTGATGTGTCATTGGAGGGAGATAATAATGCTCATCTTGTAATTAATTATATACACTACACTACTATTGTTGTGAGGGAGGGAGGGAGGGAGAGAGGGAGGGAGAGAGACC
>ERZ1740065.2205-NODE-2205-length-12053-cov-11.471995_pt1 | contig 12053 bp, 9 predicted proteins | sample MGYA00581738_ERZ1740065 | MGnify/ENA primary metagenome ERZ1740065 (study PRJEB43018, sample SAMN04849749) | marine metagenome | isolation source: floating plastic debris | place: Pacific Ocean | collected 2008-09-01 | study: EMG produced TPA metagenomics... | reverse complement strand
TAAAAGAATCTCTGTTATGCTTATCTCTCTTGATGAGAAGCATTGAACGTAGCAATATGATTGAACAAACGCCACGGAAAAAAATTTGAAACCAATCCTACAGGGGGGAAAGAGCGATGGAAATCGTTGTTACATGATGTCGAAATATGTGCAGGAAAAAACGTCCCGAGATTATGAATAGTTGTCTTTACAGTATGGAAGCAGAATTGGTAGACGGGACAGGCTAACATAACGACCACCCGATCATCTGATACCAGTCTCGAATGGTGGCAGCGCAAGTACAAAAAAAGATAAAAACAATTTCATATGAATTGTTTGGGTGTGAGGTACGACGGTGTTACAGCACCCATAAATACGCATAATTTTGTGTTTGAATATCACGAGACAATGACTGAGGAATAGAGGAGAGCAGCGTACGGTGCAGTAATAAAGAAATACGGAGAGACAGAGATAGAGGGGTAAAGTGCGATGAAACTGGCAGCGAGATATGAGACACTGGCAGCGGTTGGATGAGGGTATCAGTCTCCTCCGCTGCCTCCGATGTGAGTGGACATGATGAGAGATGAGCTGTCGTCTCCGCCATAGCTGTTACGGCTACCGGTACTGGCGCTGTTACTTGAACCTAGAGAGCCTCTCTCCTGTTCCTGCCATAAGAAAGAGATCACCAATATTAGTGCTTGATTAAAAGCAGGGCATATATTCCAGGGTAACGGTGACGTGTGGAGATAACTACAGTGTCCAAGGCGAGTGAATCAGTTCTTGTACTCAGCAGCGTTTAATGAAAACGAACATCAATTCACCAACCCGAGATTTTAAAACATCTACAAAGCTTTGTGCATCATTCCATACTATTATTGACACCGTGTAACCGCCGAGCACATGACAAGCAGATAGTCGTTTTAGTTTTCAAGCAGCACTGATTTCACTATGGCAACTATGGCATGACGCATAGGGAGAAGCAAGGTCATTCTTTCCTGCCTAGATCTACCGGTCATGCACTAACTGACAAGAGAACCCCGACTGAACAAGAACGGCCATGCCAGACCAATGATCACGAGCCTCCTCACACGCCACGAGATTCGGTTAAATCAAGTCTTTGGCAGGCGCTTGCAGCGAGCAAGCATGGAAATAAACCAACCTTTAGTCGGCCATACGATGGCAGCACAGCATCTTGAGACTGTCTCTCGATTCGACGCGTCTAGAAACCATAGACTTGTTACCAACCTCCCTCACGATCCGTACAGCGTAACAGCATGCAAGAATGGCCATGTAAGACAGCAGCAAGCACAAGAAACTTCTGGACTTCAATTCGGGCATGGACATCAGCACAAGGCAGCCCTGACATTACGAAACCGCAGCCTCACAACGAGCACAGACGCAGGAAAACGAGTTGACACGCTTGCGAGGACGTTACCGATCAGCGGTGAGAGAGTGGGTGCTGCCGCCAAGCGATGCCGGTGAGCTAGGGCAGCGCCTGTGAGAACAGCGCTCCGTATCCGGACGCTGCTACAAGAACGAACGGATCTGTTCTGTTGGTGTGTGCAAGACGGGTTAGTGGTGCGGAAAGGAGTGAAGTCAAAAGCAATAGCAGACCACCGACACGGTGGATGCCAGGTATGGAGGACCAATCAAGTGCGTGTGCCTTCAACTTCATTGCCATTGCATTGACGCGCCGCCATCATAGAGTCAGGTGGGGGGGGGAGAGTATTGGGTTGAGGGGGTCAGGGTTTGGAGCAGCCGACGAGCCATGCCGTGAATACGACTAAAAGTGTTACAGGCCCTTCTAACTAGGAGCACGGAGCGGTGTTGAGAGCTGTACCGGAGGAAGCCATTGCGGCAGCTGGGATTCCGGCGGAATGACGGGTCAGAGACGGCTACACAATCCAAACTTCCTGTTCTATGACCTCGGGCATCTGTATATGTATGCGTACAACATATGTAACAGCAGCAGTCACTTCGTAAGAGCGGTGGTTAACAATAACTGGAATGAAGCGCCTCTATACTCAAAACAATTTTACTCAATATCCCATCAGCAGGGCAACAGAGAAAGTTCAACAGGATTGAGTCAGAGGCATTTAATTTTTTGTTGTCTCAGTGACAGACACACCTACCCACCTACCATCTACACGCTTCGCACACAACAAAAAGTCTCGTTCCATCAGGAAATGTTATGCATAGTTGGTGATGTTCATTCGAATGCAAATGCGCTCATCAAGTTGAGTTTTATGCTAACAAATAAAGAGATGATAATTCCAGGCTGATCACAGATGGGTGCACAGTTCGTAAGTATTATCCCTAACCACCAGGGGGCGCTGAGTTGCTAACTAGATATGAGTGGCTAATGTCGACACAGCACAGCTATACCTGCAGTATTATTTGAGTAGTGTGTGGAGAGGTAAAGAAATGGTGAATGACAGCTTGAACGAGTGCAGTGTAGCGTGTGGCAGCGGATGAGACACATTGTGGAAAAAGGAAAAGAAAACTGTTTATGTGCAAAGCGTTTAGGCGCGCAGCTAAGGTAATTTCTGACAAGAAACTGTGGAAACTGAAACTATCGATAGAGCCAATAGAAAGTCTGCTTACAAGCTGAGAAAGACTAAACGCTGCACTAACACTATCAGCCATTGGTTCTTAGAAACATATTCGCATATGATAGTTTCCGTTCTTACAGCAGAAGGAAAGGGACGACTTTCCATTCGCTGACGCTAGGTAGTAAATTATGTTGCTCAATTTCACACAAAACTGCTGCTCGATTAAAAAAGCGTTGAGTGAGTGAATTGGGCTGATATACCTGCGAGCTGTACAAACATAAGATGGTAATGTAGAGTGTGTAACGTATAAGTGTACAAATACAGGAGTGCTAATAATCACTAAACATATATAATAATAAAAACAATAATAGCCATAATAAATATATGTAATAAAGGGATATGGTAATCATAGCAGGAAACAAAAGCGGTTGATCAACGCCGTGACCATGAAGTGAATGATAGAATAGGACAATCGTTGAACTGAGCTCATTGTGTGTATCATGAGCTTACTTCAATAGGAAGATTGACTTACACAGTGCGTACGTTAAATGTACGCAGTGTACGTTAAACTATCAGAAGCTGCAATACAGGATGCAAAATCTCACGGCGACATCAAACTAATAATTAAAACCTACAAGTGACTAAAGATTATTCTACTCAACAGTGCGATAATCGTAAAGCCCAATTTCTACGACTTCTTTCAGATAAAGAGTCCTTGTAGGTGATACATACTGTGTTCCCTCAACTATAAGACACGTGTCTAAGGAAGTGAGGTCATCTTAAATTAGACTTCATTCTCTGGCTAGTAGTTAATTTGAAAGCTTTGTTTTAAATTGATTCTCTCTTATGAAACTAACACGGCTCCTTTACAACCATCCTACATGAAGTTATAGCGATGTCTATGTAGGATTTAGGCGTGTCTTATAGTCAAAGGAATACAGTACAAGTGAAACTGCGCACTGTTGGTTCACATGCGAACAAGGGTGGTAACGGTAGACGATATCAGACACACACATCGATATATCTATAAACATCTTCATTGAACACACTCACAGACATCGCCACTCTTATCTACATCATCACACTTCACATCAGCCACTCACTCTACAGCCACTACCGGCGGCAGAATGAATTACCTCGGCTATGATGTTGCTGTTGCTATGAGCTGTGCTGCTCTTGGTGGACGAGGAGTTGTCTAAACTTGACGAGGAGTCGTGATAGGCTGAGAAAGAATACGGTCGGTCTCTACCTGCAGACACCGACCTGGGCATACCCGATACACCTACAACCAGCCGTAGGTAATTATGGCACTTGCAGAGATTGCCCTCACAATGAATGGGCATGAGAAGACAATTCCCGCAAGGGACTTTGTCACGTCTAACTAGTTACAGCACTTCTAGCAGAGGAATTTTAGCAGAAAAATTATTGTAGAGTTTTATTCACATTGGCAGCAGTTTTAATAACATCATTTCTGAGCTTATATATAACTACTGTAAACATAGATATTTTAGCAGACAAAATATTATAGCGTTAGCTCAAATCAGCAGTACTTCTAATAATAGCGCCTGGAATTTTTAGCGATTTCTATCGAGCTTGTATATAACATAAAGAGCTATCAAAGCTACAGCTTTTACTTGGAGTCGCTATTATAGCCGTTATTGTGAGGTCGGAGGTTGCTAAGATTTCTATGTTTACAGTATCAAGAATTCAGGGTTCCGTGGCATTTTCACTGAGTAGTTATTATTATAATATTGTGATATTATATATATATATTATATTATTACATTATTATATTGTGATATTATATATATAATATTATATTACTGTATTGTGTTATTATATATATATATATTATACTATTATATTGTGAGGTCCCTAAAAATTCTTTGTTTACATTATCAGCGCGTATAAAAGTGTGAGAGAAGACAACTCCCGTAAGGAATGTTGCCATTTCCGATCAATTACAGGCTATCAGACGGCTATCGAGGGTTTCTGACTGACAAGAGCCTTGTCTGCGAGTTTTAAGTCTAGTAAGATTGGTAGTAGGGAGCAACAATCCGGCCACTGCTAGTAACGAAGGCCAGTAATCTACGACGAGGACCGGGTTCAGTTGCGGGATACCTGATCCGTTGTGGTTTCTGAGGGAGGGCCCGCTGCCACCAGCTGGCACCATACTGTGCCGCATGCCAGCCTTCATCTGTGCCTGTGGCAGGTCGATGAGCACCTGCATACCCTTGTGGGGCCCCATGTGCTCCACGTGTGAGAAGTTACTCGGACCAGAAATCAGCCTCGAACGTCTGTCATTCCTACAAATGGATGCGAGCCATGAGAGCTGTGAGCTGATTGATCAATATGAGAGATGTGAGCTGATTGATCAATATGAGAGATGTGAGCTGATTGGTTAATGTGAGAGGTGTGAGCTGATTGATCAATATGAGAGATGTGAGCTGATTGGCTAATATGAGAGATGTGAGTTGATTGGTTAATATGAGAGCTGTGAGCTGATTGGCTAATATGAGAGATGTGAGCTGATTGGATAACCGACACTATGACAGTTAGTGTGTCATACGGCATTCATTCATGAACAGACAACTGACGGATCAGAGCGAAAGTCTAATACTGCAAAAGTGGAAAATTTCGTATGGAGAAATATTTAGTGAATATAGCGATTTGAAGGAAATCACTAATGATAAATACAACTAAGTTTCCATTGGAGTTGTCACATCACGACAACTTTTTGGAGTTGTCATCTCATAATTGATAAGAAACTCCCCAATGATCGTAGGCATGTTTATGACTTCATAGATGCTGATTTTTTTGTTGAGGTTTCTACTGTATTTTTGAAATGGATTCCATCCAAAAATGCTAAACATTTTTCTCGCTATTATGGTCATTTTGGGAAAACCGTTAAATACTTCTAAAAGTGTTAATGATTTCACTTTTACAGTAATCTTCCAGTTTCAATTAACGTAGACTGCGACGCTCCTGTGAGCAATGAATAAAACTACTATTTCGCAAGCCTCGATTACTTCGCAAAAAAACTCCAGTGGCTACTATAGTATGTCAAATAAAGTGTAAACGATTCATTGCAATTGTATATAGCAGGCAATGACACTCAAAATATATGTACCAAATAAAATAATAGTTAACTTATAGGAAATAATAATAATAATCAATAATAATGCAGAAGAATAATTATTATACACAGTAATTATCTTATAACGAATACAAGTCATGACAATAATAAAATAAATAGCAATAATATAGAGTTTAAATAAAATACGAAATATCTATACTTCGTACTGCATGGTTGATGGGAGTAAGAGGGACTTACGATACAGTGGAGTTGCGATCCTGATGTGAGGCTGTTCGCATCGAAAACTTTCTTTTACTTCCCTTCAGATTGGCTGGAAGGTTGATCTCATCGTCGCCTACAGGAAGTAAATATTAGTACAAAATGTGACGCAGCAATGACGCTCCTACACTTCCTCAACATCAAATTCCCCCATTATCCGTAGCCAAGGAGGTAAAGCTGTATGTTTGTAGGCTCTGCAGCTGGTTTACTGAAAGGTAACTTCAGCTCATACCATCGCAGCAATGCATTGCTGCCTTGCTGATAGCAATTGTGTACACAATCTCAGTTCAAGTGCAGATAACTCCTGTGTATCATACATTTCTCATGAGGCGGGTGGGAAGGTGACTACGAGAATACATCGCAGATGGACGGACAGACAGAAAGGGAGAGCAGAGAGATCAACTGACCGACAATGGGTTTGATGTAGACGAGTCGTAGGACGTCACTGACGTAGGCGATGCTGAGAGAGCCGTCATGACTGAGTGGCCGAGGCTTCTTCAGACAGATCGTCTGCACCCACTCCGACGACTGAGTGTTGAACACGAACACGGCCTCCTCCGAATAGCACAGGATGTGTGGGTGTATGTGCGCTGAAACACAATACCGGATTGAAACAAATACAGAGGAGCAATGATGGAGGGTTAAACGGATGGGGAGGACAGAAAGAAGTGAGTTAATATGAGAAGGGAGACATGGATAAGAGAAAGAAGACGAGAATCAGAGATAAAAGGAGATACCAGAGGGGGAGAGGGAGGGAGGGAGGAAGAGAGAGGGGGGGAGAGCGAGAGAGAGAGAGATATATATATATATATATATGGGAGGAAGTGGAGACATGAGGGACACAGGGTGAGAGACAGTGTGCAGCGAGAGACGGTGCAGGTAAACACTTACTGACAGCAGTCGGTACGCCGGGCCACATGATCTCCTGCGTCCGTGAGCGTCTGCCGCTGTCGTCCACATAGACGCCAAGGGTGGCAAACACGAGCAGGTACTCTCTGTCGTTAATCTCTATGGCACACATGGCCTCCACCGGCGCCTGCATCAGGAAGCTCAGCGACTCATCCAGGTTATTCACTAAGGCTAAAAGTAACGATTCCACCGATACAGACACGATCAGCGAGACATCCCACTAGTAATTACCACTGGAGTGAGAGTACGCACGTACCTAGAGGCGCTCCGCTACCCTGAACTGTGTAGAGGGCGAAGACTGACGGGTAACCGACGAGCAGACGTTCGTTTACAAGATCGAGGAACTGTATCTGTCCGGGTACTTGAATATCCTTCACTTTCCTGAGGACAGAAAAAGATGAGAGGCATATTTTAGCACAAATGCACTGACTGACAGTGTGGATGGTCATAGAATGAGAGAGAGGTGTGTACCTGTGGCGAAGCCGGGTACGAGTTAGCTCATATATCTGCACCGTCCTCTTGACAGCGACACAGAGACAGGAGCTGCTTCCTTGCCTGATCAGACCGACACAGGTCTGGGTGCAGTTCTTACTGTCGTTGACCTTGACACCGTCAGTCTCATGACCTACAAACAGTCAACAAATATATGACTGGTGGGCCAAGAGGAAAATTTTACTCTCAAAATTATTTCTAATATCATAAACCATAAAACGTATGTGAGGATATAAGGAGAAGAATGTTGAGATGGAAGTAGATATGTTGAGATTTACTGTAAAATGGAATATTTTTGTGGACAATAATTGCAATTTAACATCAAGTATTGGTAATTGTCTATTTACCCGCTATGAAAGTTCTTGAAGAATTCTTCAACAATTTCTGAAGAATTCTTAAGAGTTCTTCAAGACTTCTCAAGACTTCTTATTTTGAGCAATTATAGGGCAGGAAAATCGACAACTACCAAAGTATTTGCAATCTTAATTTTTGCAATCCAGCTTTAACCTTTAACCTTTGTTTGCCATAGAAAATAAATATACTGGATATTATTTGTGAATTAGCTCGATCGCAAAACATTGCCAATTCACAAAATAATTCTATTTTACAATAAGCAGACGTTACCCTCTATGGCAAGGTATGGCACAAGTCGGACTTGACGCTGTCGGCCAGTTACGACGAGGACGAGCTGTTCTCCTGGTATGAGCTGCACCGTATACACAGCCTTTCTCTCACCGTGAACTTTAGAGATCTCTGAATGAACAAGGGAGATAATCACGATAAATCAACATGGAAGTCGAAAAGGGTATATTTGTTTCAACCGAGGTTTGACGACATTAAAACAAAAGAGACAACACAACTCCACTCATTGCAGACAACATTGTCTAGACACGGGTAATTATTGAGCGTCTGGAATATAGCAAGTCTCAAAACATCCAATGAATTAAATTTAACGTCTTTGCTAAATACATCAATAACTGGTGGTAATGGGTGAACAACTTCGCTGTTCGTAGCGAAACTCATGAAATTCCTAGTTGACTACATTACAACACGGCTATAACTACCACCCATACAGTATGGCGGAAATCGTAAACTTACCATCCTTGCCAGTTTCGACGACATGCAGCCCATCCTCAGTTCCTATAAGTATTCGATCTTTGTCTGAAAGAGAGAAGACAGCATAAGAACATTCGGCGTGACGCACCCTATTAGAAGGCAAGGCCAGAGGAGGAGATCCACTCACCATATATACAGGCGGAGAGCGGGTTCTTAAGTAGCACCAGTTGGCTGTCATAGATTTCTTTACACTGATACGCCGACAAGTCGGGCAGGTCGTTCTTTCTAAGTATTTTGTGGAGTTCGGAGAGAGCCCCCACCCATCGCTGCTTCTCCTGAGGCGAATCGGCAAGCATGAGCACTTGATGCCTGGTCCTAGGGCTACTGAGCTGTGAGGTAGTGACCTGATAAAAAAAAGGTTCAATCACGCGTGAGCAGGTAGCAGAATGCTGGCAGTGGATTTCCGTCTCATGGACAGTGAAATAGTATGCAAGAGTAGGTGAAATAGTACGCGAGAGTAGGTGAAATAGTATGTATGGACAATGTGAAGGTGGAAATATCAGCCTGGAAAAGTATTTAGCAAATATGACGATTTGCAGGAAATCACTAAAGATAAATCCAGCTAAATTTTATGTCAAAGCCTTTGCATCATGAAAACTTTTGGAAGTTGTCATCTCATTATCATTAGGAACCCTAGAGTGATTCTAGGCACGTTAGTGACTGGATATATGCTGATCAGTTTGGTGGGGAGGTACTTCTAGTCCATCTGTGAAAGGGATTCCATCCACAAACGCTAGCATTTCTTCTCACTATCACGCTCGTGCTGGGAAAACTTTAAATAAATCTCCCACTAGAATTCCCACTTTTACAGTAGCCGAGAGTGATCTACGAATGGATGGCACTGACCCTAAAGATGCAGGGTATGTCCTTCTTGTTAGCGTGAATGACGTCCAACTCTAGTACTGACGCAACGTCAAACTCTTGATCTCTACAAAACACGGTGAGCAACAAGATAAGAGGTCGAGCGTGGGATCGAGAGAGGAAGTGTGGATGTTCGTCGACGGCAATCGCAGAACAACAAGCAAACGACACGAGCATGCACTTCTAAAAAACAGTGGCGGACCGGTACAGCGGTAGCCACTTGGCAAAACGCTGCCAGAACGGGGAACAGGAAACAACCGTTCAGAGGGAAATGTTATTGTAGTAACACATGGCAGATAACAATAGCTGTGTGTCACCTGGGAAGCGCAGCGGCGGCGGCGGTCAGGGTTTGACGGCTATCGCCCCCTCCCTCACCACCGCCAGTGAATGAGGGCACGGAGGCGCTGCGTCGCCACAGCCTGGGCCAGCGAGCCCGCCGCAAAGCTATGTCTCTGCATGCAAATCAGAACATTGACTGTGTACTCTAAATGTGACTGGGGGGCGCTAGCTGCATAGCTGCTGCAGCCTAGGGAACTGCAGGCTATTAGAGGCGAGATTGGGGAGGGGACGATTTATGTCAGGAGGGAGGGAGGGAGGACGACTCTCCACTACATACACGGCGTGCAGTCTAATTGCCTCCGTACGCCTGAAACCGCAGCATACAAGAGTCGACCACGGCATCGCGCACCCAACGTCTAAGCATAAGCTCACACACAAAAAGACACAACACTCGGGCGCGGGAGTTGCCTTCTCTCACCTCATGTCGAGCACTTGATTGACCACGATGCTGGCAGTGGTGTTGCTCTTCTCTTCTCTTATGTCATAAAGGAATAATTTAAAATCACAGACTACGACAAACTGCTTCACCCAGCCTTTCTTTATGCCGCCAACGCGGGGCACCTGCAAGTACATGACAACCGATGGCGTTATGAGTCCGTCGGTAGGATCGTGTGGCAGCCGTTAGAATGGAGGCGTTTTACCTTGACGAAGCCTTCATAGGCGGTGCCGATGCCTTTTTGAGGGTCGATGCCTAGGGGGCGCTTTGTTTGATCAGGTGGGACAGGGCAGAGAGAGGGCGCTTTATCGCTGCAGAGGGGGTGGCACGTATAACCGCACGCCTCACAAACAGTACCTGTAGGGGAAGGAAGCAGTTAGATTATTCACCATGACCTAGCTCTAGCATCAATCTGAAAGGCTCATCTTCATCGTAACTTTTTGGTAACTATTGATCCGTTCCAAGTTACATTAAAATTAAAATAAATGATGCAATAGAGTAATAATAATGTTTATTATTACCATCAATTATCACTTAATTACATTATCCAGCGACTAATTACACTGACGTAAGCGATGTAGAGGGAGAGATTAGGAGTTGTCGTACCTTGGCGGTTGATCCCGACCATGAGCGAGGTGCAGTGATTGCATTTGATTGGCGCGTTGAATGTCCTAACGATGAACTGGTGTGCCTTGACGCTCTCACTGGTCGCCGGCTGCAGGCTGACTTCGTTGATCTTTCCAGAAGACTGGCGTCTGCTTGAGGGCTGTAACAACCGCAACAGCAATGAACATATCCAAACAGGAAATCGGCAGTTAGCACGGTAACGGTGGCACGACAATAGAACGACTAGCTGATAAGAAGTTATCCGATAAAGACGTCATATTACGATGTTACGATAAGACGTTACTCGATAACCAACTAGCGGAAGATAGTTTTCTCAAAAGAAATTCTGATGCACAAGGCATTCTGAAAAAACTTTAAAATGATCAAAATTTCTCAAAATAATAATACCATCAATTTTCACGAATCCAGCAGTTCAACGTCAGAAAATCTGAGCATATGATCTAGCAATGCAATCACAGATTTACAAAGTTGAGAGAGAAATTAAACTTATACGTGAATCACAGGCAGCCATACCCTGTCACTCGTGATGCTGGAACTAATACAAGGACCTGCGGCATGCAAAACACAGACTAAGGCCCACTCACACTAGCGGATGCTTTCTCTCGTAACACAGCGGGTGTGTTGACATAAATGTTGCTGGGTTTCTGATTCTCAGGCTGGGTGCTGACTACAATCGATTTGTTGTACGATTTGTAGCCCGAGTCGGACGACTCTGAATGGTTCATGTTATCGCTGGCTCCATAACCCGGGGCCACGCCGCCATCCGTATCTTCTTCACCAAAGAAGTCGTTCGGATCGGGAATCGCCAGGCTCGTAGACTAAATTTAGTAACCAAATCAACGCTAACTAGTGTGGCATGCAGAGGAGGAATGCAACTGATACGAGAGAGTTGAATAGCACTATACATGTAAGAACACTTTTGCAAAGAACATCTAATGTAAGATGAAACACAAAGGCAGGCAAAACCAGAGCCAAAGAATCGTATGCAGTTCATTGCCGGCTAACTTACCAGCTGCTTCTGAAGGAAGGTTCGAAAAGAGATTTGGGATTCAGGTCTCGCAGAGTCCTCTGAAACTAAAAGAAGAAAATCCACAGAAATACAATTGTTATAAAACAAGGGGAATATTACATATTTCATCCATTGAAAAAAGTATCATTGAGCAAAGACCCCTTTTAGTACTATTTCATCGATAATTTACGAAAGAATTGTTAACTACCAAAAGTGGCCAGGAATGTGACAATTTGACCTCACGTTACAATTCCAAATTCGCCAAAATTTAGAATTTTACAGCATTTCAAGGGAGGGTGTATGGGAGGGTATGTGGGAGGGTATGTGGGAGAGAGAGAGAGAGAGAGAGAGAGAGAGAGAGAGAGAGAGAGAGAGAGA
>ERZ1740065.2204-NODE-2204-length-12057-cov-12.647475_pt1 | contig 12057 bp, 11 predicted proteins | sample MGYA00581738_ERZ1740065 | MGnify/ENA primary metagenome ERZ1740065 (study PRJEB43018, sample SAMN04849749) | marine metagenome | isolation source: floating plastic debris | place: Pacific Ocean | collected 2008-09-01 | study: EMG produced TPA metagenomics... | reverse complement strand
CCCCTTCCCTCCCCATATAAACTACACCCCTCCCCTCTCCGGCGTTGACACAGGTAGCAGTGTTCATTACATTTACAGCTGGATGTACAGCTAGTGGTGACTGGTGCTGCCCTCCACGAGCGAGGTCACCTAGTCTACCAGCAGTACCTCAACCATCTACATCAGTCTCAGGACCCCGTTGACTCAGTCGCTCAGTTCGCCAAAGGCTATGAAGATTGTTTGCAATGCCCTCTACAGGTGAATTTTATTTGTCCCACATCGTCAGTGTTCCAGAAACCCCCACCTATGATTATATTGAGTTATTATTATTATTATGATTAATATTGTTATTAAATTAAATTATTCCAGCCTCTGATGGACAATCTCGAATCTCAGACATATGAAGTCTTTGAGAAGGACCCGATCAAGTACGCCCGATACCAGGAGGTGATAACCCCAGCCCCTCCCCTCTTATTACCTGGCTGTGGCTGTTATATCATAGACTGTACTATCTGTTATTGCAGGCTGTGCACAAGGCACTATTGGATAGAGTTCCTGACTCAGAGAAAACTTCAACGGTTAGGTTGGTGTCTGCTCTACGATGGTTGTGAATTACTGTGAACATAGCAATTTCAGCGTTGTCAAACTATAGCTTTTTGCTCAAATTAGCTGTATTTCTAATCATAGCCTAGAATTTTTAACAATTTCTTTTGAACTGATATACATAAAGAGCTGTAACATAGAGAGCCATCAAAAATATGGCGTTCAACTTTAATAGCATTTTTCATTGAGTAGGCTATTATAGTGATTATTGCGAGGTCGCTAAAATTTCCGTTTTCACAGTATTCATTGCTTGGTGATTGTGGAGACAACTTGCCATATCCTGCCCATGCCATCTAGTGTTGTCAGGATGGAGCGGGTGGCAGTGTAATGACGATGTATTTCAGTATGTGTGGATGTTGTTTGTAGCACAGTAATGATTGTCGGGGCGGGTAGAGGGCCACTTGTGCGGGCGAGTCTGGAGGCTGCCCGTAAAGCTGACCGATTGGTGCAGGTCTATGCTGTTGAGAAGAACCAGAATGCTGTCATCACGTAAGTATCACTCTTCACATTGCATCTATCAACTGCATTGTGGCTGTCACTTACTGTGGATCTTCGCACGGTCTTTTCAACCGGATCTGCTATAGTTCTCTCTGATCCTACATCTCTGTACCTGTTACTTGCAGCTTAGAAAACATGAAGTTGTATGAATGGGGAGACAAGGTTACTGTCATATCGAGTGACATGCGTGACTGGCACGCCCCCGTCAAGGCAGATATCTTAGTTAGTGAGCTGCTCGGCTCCTTTGGTGACAACGAACTCTCTCCCGAGTGTCTGGATGGCGCCCAGAAATATCTCAAAGGTTAGTCGGTCTCTCTATCCGGGGAGTTGTCCTCTCCTGCCAGAATTCTGTTCCACTACATTTGTGTCTCCTACTCGACAGATGATGGCATCAGCATTCCATCCTCGTACACGTCCTGGCTCAGCCCTATACAGTGTGCCAAGCTACACTCGGAGGTCAGGGCTCTCCGAGACAAGGACAAACAGCCCGATGTACGGTTCTTATTGCTGTGTTCATCAACTGTATCCGTCATCTGTCGCCTTGTCTAACTCAAACCTCTATACTTACAGACGTGCTTTGAAATGCCGTATGTGGTGCGTCTGCACAACTGTAACATCCTTGCCGAGCCTGTGCCGGTGTTCACTTTTTCACATCCCAATCCCGGTGAGTTGATATTCATGGTATGACAACTCCTCATTGTGATGCAATCGATCACTAACGGGATGAGCAATGAATAGAAATTGCCAAACGATCCTGGTTAATTAGTAACTAGTGAGCTGCATACATTCCTGACTATGGATAGCCGGCTGTCAGCAGTGAACCAGCTGGCTGAGTCACTCTTCTCTCCGTAACTGATGATTCGTTCACCTTGCAGGTCCCATAGACAACGAGAGATACGGCAGCTTTACATTCACTATAGACACAGAAACTGTGATGCATGGGTTCGCCGGATATTTTGACACAGTTTTATACAAGGACACTGACTTAAGTAAGCATACGATGTCATATGTCACAATGACACATGTCACAATGTCACAGCTATAATGCTGGCAGCAGCAGTTGACTGTACTGATGATGATGATGATATTACAGGCATAGTACCGAAGACTCACTCTCCCGGCATGTTCAGCTGGTTTCCCCTATACTTCCCTATCAAGGTGATTGCATCTGTCATCACATGACTACGCTTACCACTGTCTCATCTTATAGCCTGTGATCTAAGTGCTTGGTTTTGAAGTTATGGGTATTGATGGCATGTCCATTATGTTACGCAGACCCCAGTTCATCTGACTGCTGGATCAAAGGTTACAGTGCACCTATGGAGGAGAGTGACGTCCAAGAATGTCTGGTATGAATGGACGGTGTCCGAGCCTCACCCTCTTCCTATACACAACCCTAAAGGTCGGTCTTACACCATCGGACTGTGATCGCAAAGTGCTGCTGGTCAATGCTACATCCAATACCGGTCCGTCTGTGTCTTACTAGTCTCTGTATTTCGGTAGCAGAAAGAAATAAAATGCATCATGGTTGATTGGTGCGATAGTAGGCTGCTAAGCAGTGTACAATAATGGCAGTTCTGATGTTAGAAATGTGTAGGTTAGTAGACATCTGTAGAAAGTATGCCTCACATTCGTGCATCACTACAGAGATAGATTATATGCCATGTGTTATACATTTACACATAGTGTACTAGAATCAGTATAAATGGTGAAAGCTACAGCATTACTAGGCAAACAGCTTACAGAAAACTTTGGATAAGCTTCAACTGATGTTCACGTTATTCCTCGTGTAATAAAAATTTTGCTCATGGACAAGACTACCACACTTGTAAAGTGTAAAGAACGCCATATCAGTAGCGTGCGAACGTGAGCAGACACAAAGCGATCAGACTGACTGTACAACAGTAAATGAACAGCTTACCACTAGCCTTCTGAATTGGCACTATCAGTTCCTGTACAAACACAATGTTACAGTCACCATTGCAGAGAGATAGAGGAGAGGAAGCGCATAACAAATGGCTAAGTACAGTCTGAGGTGGCTGACAGCGTCTGGCAGTTTTAACATGTGGATCTGGTCATGCACACAAATTCCATAGATAGCATGATGCCAGTTACCTCTGTATCAGCAATAGTATCTGTGCCGTGCTAGAGGAAACCGTGTACAACTGTTACAAAACACCAGGTGTTTCTGTGGCTACACTCAGCTGATCTGTGGGGAGAACAGGAGCGGATAATTCCCGTTTGCTACCACAGACCAGCTGCAGCAGGCTAGTGGAAGGTTCAAGACAATGAAATTTGGTAAGCATGGGTGCTGATGCACGGGTAGAGTATGATGTAAAAATCGATTCTGGAGAACAGGATGGAGCAAGCAAAGCAAATTTCAAACATCTAGCTGCCAACAACGCTGAGAAATACTGCTACTTCAAATACAAGCAGCACCTATTACCAGTACGTCTTGGTCCTTCCCTACCCTGCTGGGCGCATGACTGCCACTACTACTGTAGATTACATGATTTCTGTGTTGCTAGAGCAGGTCGTGCCGCTCGACTCGCCTCAACTAATTTTTCTTGGGGTTTAGGTCTGCTGCTGACCGCTGTCTGCCCCTCAGACTTTGCTGCAGCCTGTTCGCTAGCCCTGCCTATAAGTAAAGTCGACTGCCCGTCACTCCTCGGTTGCTCTGCGCTAACACAGTCTATTAGTCAATCGTCAACAGTGGCATAGCGGCGCATTCGGCGTCTCTGACGGCCATCTGAGCTGCCGTCCGAGTGATTCAAGTTTTGCTGCGATGAATAATGAGCTTCATACACACCTGATGGAGTTGTTTCATTTGGGTAGGAGTACCTCTCGCCCGCTCCATCTATCCTCGACGTACGAGCACGCTCTCTCCTTCTCCTTCGTCTCTGTGTCATTCCATCTTCATCTGACGCGACGTTGTGAGACCTGCTGCGTCGGTTGTCTAGCTCGTCCATGCTTCCCTGATGGACCATATACCTTGTGTGATGAGTGGGTTCATCAGAATCTCGACTGGGTTGATGTACTATAGCTATCGCGGGTTCTGGTGCTCCGTCTGTCTGTACTTCTTCATCTACCTTACAGAGGAGGTCAGTATTAACACCTTTCTCCTGCTGGTCGTGTAATGCGCCGACAGTCTGCGTTTCATTATTTATCATGTACTCTTCACAGGCAATGGACTGTGATTCAGCACTTGTGTTGCTGTACATTCGTTTTGTCCTCCTCATGTGAGGGTTGTCACTGTCGTGGATGTAGCCCATATCAAGCATTCCAGGCACAAAGTTGATCACTTTAGAAGCGGTTGTTGGCAAACTGCTTGCACTGCTCTTGCTCAGTGACTCGAGCTTTTGCTGAACTTCTTTTTTCAGCAACAGAAGTTCCATATCCTTTCCTTTTAGGATGAGTTCAGTCAGCTGAACGGTTCCTCGTAATGCATCATAATCAGCTTTCAACTCGCCCTTCCTCCCTACCAGGCTCATCATTTCCGGCCCATAAAGGTTGTGAATCTCCTCAATAAGCAACTTCTCACGATTGCGAATGTCTGCAATCATATCTATTGAAACGTCTCTTATCTTCTGCTCCGCTCCTCGGATACATCCCTCGCAGTTATTCACCACTTCCAGCTGCCCCTCAAACTGTTCCAGTTTGTTCTGACAACTATACAGCAGATTCTCTATGTTGGATTTGTATTTCAGCACTGCATCACTGAACTGAGCGACGTCGTGGTCTTTATGGTCGTTGAATGTACACAGGATACAGATGGCTGTTTCACAAGTTTCGCAGTAAAACCGAACAACTTCATCGTTATGCTCCTTGCATTCTATCTCCTTTTCAATCTCTATGTCAAAGATATTATGACCTCTAGTCACCTGAATACAAGAAAGGTCAAGGTTAAAGCTCAGCTGATAGGACTAATTTATCCTACGAAGTTCAATGTACAGCTAGAAGTGTTTTTTATGAACATGAGTAAGACAAGGGAAATGAGATAAAAGTGGCTTCGCATCATATAAACTGAATACAGTGTATTTCATCCGCTGTGATGCAGACAGATCTACACGTACTTGTACTTACTTATACTAATCTGAGATAGATAGGACAACACAAGTTCCGTTTTTCCCTCTGGACAGTAACAGTTCACTGTAACTTACCTTTGTCTCCAAGTGTTGGTCCACACAAGACTTACACAACAGCTTGTTGCAGTCAAGGCATTTGGATGAAGCGTCCTTGTGCTTTCTAGACACTAGTTTACAAATGTCACAGAACGGGAACTTTGAAGGCTTCTGTCTGTCAATGACCTCCGTCAGGTTTGCCACCAGAAAATTATCCGGCAGTTTTTTCACTCCCCCTAGTGGCAGGGTGGTTCTCTTGCGACACAGAGGGCAGGTGAACTCTCGGTAGTCGCTGTACTTTTTGTACGAACTCTCCGAGTTTGCGTGGTTCTCGATGCAGTCCTCACAGAATGTGTGCAGACAGTTGAGGCTCTTTGGATTTGTGAACCCGTCGAGACAAATCTTACATGTCAGGAATTCATCATGGATCTGCTGCGCGAGAACTCCACTCTTGCTCACTCCCAGTACTGACATCTTCTTCACCTCCTCAATGACTGGATGGGCTGCCTTGTCTTTTATCTCTCGTTCCACGAGTGGAGAGGAAGCGTATTGTGTCCTCGCGCGCCTGGTTGTCTCTGTAGGGCTGGAGGAATGTGGGCTACTGGTGTGAGCAGTCTGTCTACAACGGAGTTCATTTCAGTGAAGCATGAACAAATATTTTCATAATTCTGTAATGACTGACAAGAACAAGACCTGAACAAACAAACAACGCAGATAGGTTATTTCTATTATCAAACTACTAGAGGTCCTGTCTCGAACAGGTGATGGGTTTACCTGCGCATCGCCATGCCTATGGATACCTGCTGCTGCTACACCAGACTATGAACTTCAACTTGTGTGAAAGAATATGTTTTGCTACCACACTAACAATTAGCATGCTCCTCTCCTCCTCACAACTTCACTAATGGTTGAATCGTAAAACAGCTCTACTAATGCCTCCTGTACGTGCCACACTGCAGCTATGTTGTAAGTTATTACCAATTTGCATTGAAACGCTGATGGATCATTGTATGTTTCTAGCTGATTCCGCCTCTGCCTCTGCATCCCCGGGGTTCCGATATGATTAGCAGATATAATGAGCAGTGCAGGCAGAGAGTGTGAGGGGAGACCTCTGCCTGAATGTACGTACCGGCGTGCTCGTATACTGCGTCTAACCAACTCAGATCGCCTGAGAATGGCTGCCGTATCTAGATCCTCTTCAGCCTCCACGTCAGCCATGTCTGAGTGTGCTCGCTATTATGGCAGCGCGCGTACAGCACTGCTAGCAGGCTACTTACATCGTGTGTGATAATAGTGCGTTTGTTTAACATTACACTGCTCCATATGGCACAGCCGTAATACATATTTGTATATCATGAATGTGTATTAGGCTACTGAACCTCTCTCAGGAGTCTTTCTATCTATTGCTCCATTACATGGCCGTTTGTACAGAATTATATATGCAGCGAGGATAAACACTAGACAGCTATTACATCATGGTCACTGATTCACATACCCGCACATCCTATAGAGCGCTGCCCTTCCCATCATACCTCTACCTTTTCTAGGAATAGAGTCTGGGTAATAGCCAGCGTGCCTACTACTGTGTGCTTGACATTTCTCTTTTCGGTTGGAGAGGACGATGGCAGTAATTTCCCGCCATAACTAGCCAGTTTATTAGGACGTAAGCTGCCTCGCAGTAAACCAAATGCTGTTGTATCTAATTGTTCCCGCAACCTGTGACTATTGGCTACCTTTAGGCAGTGCGGTATACAGCTCGCTTCCAATTACCTGATACTGAGCTATAATGCATGTACTAATCTCTCTGCCTCCTGTATATATAACAACACTGCAGTCATCTTCTGACTGCTATAGAGGCCGTGTATCAGGAATGATAACTCAGATGATAATCACAATACATTACCTGTGACAGCGACAGTCCCTCCTCTATATCACCATCTCTCTACCTGTAGCTGATGGGCAAGTGCACTCCACCTGTACCTGCCATTAGCTATATGCCCTCGTTTCTTAGGTAAGATCATCCTCTGGCATCTTGAACGCTGGATATTATTTTAGATCTCCATGTTTACTTTAGTGACGTAATGCACCCTGCCAGGGTTCTCCACTGGCCCTGTTGAGGGTAGATCATTAATTTATTATGGAAAATAACTGTTAAAACTTTTGTCGGCAGTACCTAATAGCAGATTACCCGTGTTACTATGGAGAGCTCAGTTCGTGAGGGTTATGATGATGTTCAACAATTATTCTCTGCCATAGAAACCTACCGCGCCATGCCTCCGCAGTCTGGATGGTATATGACTGAATATAGTAAAGGAAATGTTAGAAGTCAGTATAAACACACACAGCATGATTGCCTGTGAGATGTTAGCACAGTTAAATCACGAGTCTGAGAGATTCGGACTTAAGGAGATTATGGGTATCGTAGGGTGAATAGCCCACTACAAGTCAAACACTGGAGAGAATGGGTGATCCTAGCTCAGTATCTATGGATTACAAGCTATCCACACACCACCACTTAGCAACCAAAGTAGAGCAACTTACGTTCTGTAAACTCCTATGTCACTGCCATAATCATTGCAGAGAGCACTCTCACCCATAAATAGTACCTGTGGAGTTGTGTTCTCCATCATGTAAACCAGATTCGTTGTGTTTGTGAAGTCTATCATGACTCTCTTAGTTTCCTCTTAGTTAGTGAGAGAGGGAGGGAGGGAAGCTGTGTCTCTGCCAACAGGCGCTGTTACAAGACAGATAATTTGACTGTAACTGTTATTAAGCCAAAGCCAATCAGCATACACGTACGTGTATGTATACACGTACAGTGCAGTAAAACACAGCCTTTTGCAAACACTCATCATGCTAGGTTTGTATTCCACCATAATTTTGCCCCGTCAGTCAAATCGGTCATGCCAAGGGTTCTTATGCCTACAAGCTGATATCTGTTCTGATGAGATAGGCAATGCATTTAATGATGTCACATGTGGCTTGGAGACTCTTTATATTCGTCTTTCTAGTCTCAGCATATAAGGTAAGATAACTCCAAATAAAAAATCCTCGCCAAGCCTATACACGCATTAGAATGTATACAATACATTGGATTGGAACTGCACCTTCACCTCTCAGAAATGAATGCATCTGAATTCCTTTAGCATTAGTACGCATGCCTTCTGTGGGGATATAGTCCCTCCTCATCAATGCACCTCTTCTATCTATCCAAACAACAGCGCAACGTTCCCGATTGCCGCACAAGTCTAGCTCATAATTACTAGCCCCTGATGTGCCTATCATCCACACTCCATATTGTAGGATCATCTGCCCTACGATATATCATATTACCTGTGGTATTACAGGCCACCTCCATCAAATTGATGCAATCCAAAACTGCACAAGTTGACTTCGTTCACGCTGATCTATGGTTGTGACAGTGGCATGAGTAGGAGGAGTGCACAACCATTAGTGTGAGGTCACCGACTCCCACTAACTGACCTGTATGTACAAACACGTGACTCGCGTCTGTAGGTCAGTGATACCTAGCCGATGCTGCAGTCATAGCTTTTCTATGGATTAATATTGCTGAAATTGAAATGTCAACCTTCCACTACCGATAGAAACTGTGCAATATATTTTGATTCAGTGGCAGGAGAGGGGTTTGTGATTTGAATATCACCAGGTATCGCTTTTGTCATCAGAATTAGGGCAACTTTTTGACGAGATAACTTTTTATTACAATCAGCATCAGCATCTGATGAACAAGTTAGCAGGTAAGATTATCTATGGTCGATTCAGGTGAGTAGACAGCCTATGTGGATTCTGCGCTCCCCCAGGAAGGAAAGATTGTAGACTAGAATAATCTCAAGCTAGAAAATATTTGCGAACATGCCAGAAAACACTTTTCTGATTGAAATATAGTTGCAAAAATTCATGACTATTATCTTCACAAAAACTAGCCATTAAAAATGTTTCAGTCACAGCAGAAGAAGAATTAGTAGCGTATTTGACTCTCATGCACCATCCATTTATCCTTCACATGGCTGTGGGTGAATAGGACTGATCAACTCGCAGTACCGAGCTCTGTGGAGAGAAAAGATGTTGAACAACTTTAAATTGTATTATGAGTTAGAATCCTCATATTGAGAGTACAATTTCGTTTCTTATCCGTTCTATTTCTCGTGTGGTCCAAGCTGCATGTTAGTCCCTGAAGTCAGGTCCCTAACGCCACGAGTTTGATTTATTCTCCTTTTGTGGAGCCAGTAAGCAGCCATCATAGAACCTCCAATCATTGGTGTGGTTCCAAGGAGGTAAAAAGCTGTATCTCCACCCATGAGTGCAGTTATCTGGCCGGCAATTATCGGACCGATGACTGAACCAAAGCCTAGTGACATGTACATGTAAGACACCTTAGCCATTAGGTGATCATCTCCGAACTCGTGTGATATCAGTGATATGATGTTAGCAGCAAAGATAGCTTCAAAGAATCCAAATACAACTAGGAGAGGATAAGCATTGACTACTGCTGTACTGAGAGGTGTGAACAGGATAGCAAGACCGAAAGAAAACTCAGATATTGCTGTTACCAGCAGTCGGTCGAGATGCCAGTGTGAGAGGAGGGTCAGCGTCAGCGAACCGGCAATCATACAGCCTCCACTTATTGTCATACCCAGCGCTGCCTGCGTGGCTGTCAGCACTTCTTTCTTCACGATGTAGTCCACAAATAGGCTGATGAAAGTGTTCTCTCCGAAACATGTCACGAGGAAATGCAGCATGACCAGAATGAATGCTGGCTGTCTCACAAACTGGAGATGAACTCTCAGTATGTGGGTTTTATCATTGCCAATTGTGACCACTTGGTCATTACTCAATTTGTCTTCTACCTTACCTCCCAGACCCTCACCATCTCCTCTCGCAGTTCTAACATATTCAGTAGATGGTATGTCATCATCAGTATTGTTACATTCCTCCTTCGCTCCTCGAGTTGACCGTAGAAAACATAGCCTTAGATCCCTGTAGATAAACCCGCTGGGCAGGTTGAGTGCATTGATACCAGTCACTATGAGCAGAGTGTGCTTGTACGATATCTTGTGAATCAAATACTCCAGGGCTACTGGACCAGCCATAAGCCCCATAAGCATGCTGCCCATTATGGCAGCATATGCCTTGTCCTTGTACTTCTCAAAGTAGGTAGTGATGATATCAGCGGTCGATAATTGAATCATTGCGTTTCCGATCACTTGAAATATGAAAAGAAACCACCAAACTTTCTCTTTCGTAAGAAAAGTTAATTATAAATTTACAGCATTGTTTTCTTGGTCTGGATGAAAGACCCTCATGTCAGTAACTTTCATTGGTTCCATACCTGACAAATCTACCAAAGGCAGCGTATATACACGATTATATCGATATACAATGATACTGTATACATAGAAATTTTAGCGACCTCACAATAATAGCTATAATAGCGACTCGAAGAAAAACGCTATTAAAGTTGTTGCTATATTTTTTATAGCTCTTTATGTTATATACAAGCTGGAAAGAAATCGCTAAAAATTGTAAACGCTATTATTCAAAATACTGCTAATTTGAAAAAAGCACTATAGTTTGACAATGCTAAAACTTCTATGTTTACAGTATGCAACGTTAGCCTGTACCAGGCTAATGCAGCGTATTGTGGCGTATGGGATCAAAGTTAGATACTTAGACACTAACAGTTCTTTAAGCTATCACTATGGCGACATACAAATGCTACTGATAGATTTACCTGCAATTATAGCATAACATATGATGACCTGCCAGAACTTTCTACTAAACGCTGTCAGGAGGATTCCCGCTGTGGAGAGGATAACTCCCATTAGCTGAAGCTTCCATGGCCCAATGTGGTGGTTTATGATCGAAATAACTGGAGCTGTGGTGACAGAATGCAGAGTATCATATCATTAGTCTATAACCTTGTCTCCAGAGCCAATGGGATAGAATTATAACTCACCAGTAAAGAACATAGAGGCACCGAGCAAGGCTGGTGCTGAGGCCGCCGTACGAAGAGAGATAGAGAATATCTCTGTCCACGAGTAAGTCAGTACTGATATGGAACCAAAGGTGTTCATTCCCAGCATGAAATGAGACAGTAGAGCTGCCATCATTACCACCCAGGAGTAGCCGCTGTCTTTAACCTGATCCATTGGTCTGCAGTTGTGTTGTGTAAGCTGGTGTAGAAATGAGTATATATTCCGTCGAAACCTATAATTGCGTTTGACATAACAAGGAGGAGGGTCGCAAGTCGGTGGAAAGGGCAGAAGTACATAAGCTGCTATTGATCCCAGCGCTTGCATTTAAATCTCATGTGTTTGTACAAAGTATACACACTACTAACATTCAAATCAAGTTCACATACCAGCAGCTGTCAAGGACTAACCTCCACAGTAGTGCCTTGCCTGACAACCAGGTGAGGATATAGACACATCGACTGAGTGATCGTCGGTAGGAAACAGCAGCTGTGTCATCTAGAACACGCCACTCTCAAAAATGGAGGGCTGGGATGACAATGGAAATGTTAGAAGGTAAAGAATTGAGCAGCTGTGCTCTCATAGCCTAGTGAAGGTTCAATACTAGTTGATCTCACAGTTACACAACCCCAGTCTGGGCAGTGTGGGTGGAGTTTTGGTGGAGTTTGGGCGGAGTTTGGGAAGAGATTGGGTGGGGTTTGGGTGGAGTTTGGATAGAGTTGGGCTGGGGTATGGGCAGAGTATGGGCGGAGTTTGGGTGAGGTTTCCACTAATATCGACAGAGACTAGACTAGAAATTGTAATTACACAAAGAGAGGCTGGTTCCAGAAACACAGCATCTGGCCTCAGTTAATACAATCCAG
>ERZ1740065.2203-NODE-2203-length-12059-cov-10.649617_pt1 | contig 12059 bp, 14 predicted proteins | sample MGYA00581738_ERZ1740065 | MGnify/ENA primary metagenome ERZ1740065 (study PRJEB43018, sample SAMN04849749) | marine metagenome | isolation source: floating plastic debris | place: Pacific Ocean | collected 2008-09-01 | study: EMG produced TPA metagenomics... | reverse complement strand
TTCCCCCTCTCCCTCTCTCACTCTCCCTCTCCCCCTCCCCCCTTCTCCCTCCCCCTCCCCCCCCCCTCTCTTTTTCTCTCTCTCCCCCTCTCTCCCTTCCTCTCTCTCCCCCTCTCCACACTCTCCTTTCATTGCCCACTCCTGGTGCATAATCTTGTTGGCCATACGATATATGACATCATAGACTCTCAAGGTCAGTGTGCAGCCTACACCAGGTATCAGATATATAGGTCAAGGTCAGGTCAGGGCACTGCCTTGGATAGAGTAGATTTGCAACATATCAACTTTAGATATAGTCTGACAACATAACAGTTTCTATTCCAATAGGTACGACTCTCTCCACTGACTATTGAATGCTAACTTGTCAAGAGAAGCTAACTCCTTATACTTGTATACCATCTTGAAACTGGATTACATGCTGTGATCAATAATAGTGACAATATTCTCAGTATCGCAGCATGACTACAGTTCAACTGTCACTACAGTCAGTACTATTACTACTGGTCGGTACTGCTACTGGTCGGTACTGCTACTGGTCGGTACTGCTACTGGTCCGTACTATTACTGGTCGGTAATGCTATAGTAGTAATTGTGGTATGATTGCAATACTATCATAGCAAGTACAATAACCATAACCATATATAACATTTATTATGTATTATCATACATATATATTATGTGAGCCCTGGTGATTGTGTGGAGGGAGAAAATCCTTTCACTCCACTTATTTCTGCGGTTTGTGCCAAATATTTTCCATCCAAAGAAAAGACTATTGGTACGAGTCCCCTGTATCCAGCGATCTGTAGAGCTAAGGGTTCTGACTAGAGTAAATGGAGCTGGCAGTCTAAGCTAGAGTCAGCACAAGTTTGCAATATTCTGGTACGTGTCTGACGATGTAGAGTTGTCGGTATCAGCAGCGGAATGGTCAGGTCTTTTCTCAAGACTCCTGCGTGGCTTTGGTGTTGGTTGTGGACTAGTAATAGCGGTTTCCACCCACTCATCTACAATGTTTGCTGTATATATTATTCTAACAGAGTGGGGAGGGGCAGGCCTGAACAGCTGAACTCACCTGGGTATGCGTAAGTCAAACTGTCATGAGACTCAGAGTGTAAGTTTCTTAGGTCAGGTGTGGGTTCGTCGTCGTCCTCACTGGTTTCATTGAAATATTGCTGTGAAGCAGAACCTGCCAATTCAGAGACATGAGGGAAGGAGCCTGGCATGGCTGAGTCTGATAGGGAGGAGCCTGCTGGCTGAGTGTGGTGGCAGGCGGCCGTGATTGACATGGCATCCTTCACCGACAAGTCAAAGGAGATTTCTTCAATCTCCTTCAGCCGACCAGTGATGAGGGTTGAGCTGTGTGAGTAAATCGTGTCAGTGAAGGATTTAGAGTCTGACGATGCAGACGGACTCGCTAGACGGCTGTTGTCTGCTGATGACTCGTCAGAATCCGTGTCTGTCTCGTTGGTAAACTCGACGACTTGCAATGTCGATTGGGTGTCAACTGAGGACGAAGATGCATCCTTCAGCACCCCATCTTCTACATTAAACCTTGGCCAGCTGCCATCGCTATCACTTCCTGTTACCCTATCGTCTGTCTCGTTCAGTGCTGGACTAAAGTTACTGCCAGTCTCAGCAGACGCCTCGTCCTCGCTCATCTGAGCGTTCTGATTAATGTTGAGTATTTCGTGATCTGTCGACAGCTCTCCGCTCTCTGGTGCAGCGGTGATCCTGACCTGCACGTCTGGCGGACAGGATGTACGACTGTCTTCTAACACGGAGTACATCCTCTGTATATAATTGACATCTGCGTAGGTTTCTTGCCCAATTTGTTCATGTTGTGAGGCAATAGCAGCTAATCTCTTAGCTTTGCTCAGTGACCTGCCATTGTGCACATCATCCGCGTCATCTGACTTTATGTTATATTTCATCTCCAGAAATAGTGACTCGCGTGACGAGAGACGTTTGTACTGAGGTTTGTCGTTTGGTGGACAGGGTGCTGGGTAGTCCGGTATAGACGGCAAACTGTCACAGTACGTATACAGACCGTCGACGCTGGATACAAATCCACCATTAGTGTGAGCTAGCTGCTCATCTGGTGTGGCTATCTTAGGTCGGTTGGTCTTCGGCAGTGCTGGCAGCTCACGGTATCTCATGTCAGTATCTGGCCTGACTGGTTTGGGTAGAGACGACACTGGGTCATTGATCTTCTGGTTGTAAGTATCTGAGACATAGCGGAACTGTTCCTGCTCGGGTAGCTGTTTCCTATGGACTCGCGTCTGCTGCTTCTGCCTGTAATGAATGACACAGCGGACTAAACCAGCAGCTCCAATACAATCTGAGTTGTCGATTTGGGTGTGACAGGCTCTACCACCACTGATGAAGTCTATACACCCATCACTGAGCTCTCGCGGTCAGGGTCACTTGTGCTTCCAAAATGGTCACTATTGAGTCATAACCACTACATGTCAGTAGATGAGGGATGGGTAACAGCTGAGAGAGACCTCTGGTACCAACAACCGTCACCAGAACGCACCAGAACACATCTTAATGCATCAGAATGTTCCATAACGCACCATAACGCATCAGAGTGCATTAGAATGCACCATAACGCATCAGAATACATGCTCATGGTAGTTCCTGCTGTGGGTTCAGTATGAAAATCAGTTATGTACTTTTGCCTACTAAACTAGTGGAGAGATATTCCGTTTCCACACAGGTACACGCCTCGTCACTCACGTGTGGAGAACCTATGTCCAGTTCAAACCCACTCCATTTCCTGATCAGTGAAATTAGTGTTCACTATTTGTCCACTCGAATGAAAAATACCTCATTCACACTTGGACAATGATTCGCGAGCTAATATATTATGAAAATGTATACTGCTGTATGTAAAACTGGAAATGAGCCTGATAGAAATGCGCATGGAGAAGTGAAGGATTCAGACCCACCCATCACTGTGGTAGCGTGACAGCTTGAGTAAACATAGAATTCATTGGCAGCAATATCACAGAGCCTGCTACTCACCGACAGCATATGCAGTAGACTATCACCCACACTGATATGAGTATAATGAGCACCGCTGCACCGACAGCGAACCCCAGTGCTATGATAGTGTCCTCTTCCATCTCTGAACCGTGTAGTCAGGGTACCTGCTGTCTGGACAGAGCGCAGCGTCAACCTTACCAGGCAGGTCTGTGCTGCAGCACTGATAGGTGAGTGTCAGGATATCTGCGCTCTCAACCAAGACGACACCTGATCATTAATCACCAGCCGTACCGCAGAAGTAGCCGTCTAGGTATTAAAATTCTTCTGAGTCATTACATCTTGGATTATGTGGGGATAACTTCGATGGCTCATTTGAGGAGGATGATGTGTATTGATTAGACAAAAATTCGCAGTCTCATGTCACGAAGCCATGCGGTTTCGTGACGAGTAGCCTCAGCGCGGATGCTTTTGTAGGGCCGATAATTTCTCTCTTCCTGTCAACCGAGGTGAATATGGTTGGACTGAGCTCCCAGCTCGCCGTCTCCATTGGAACCTTGTCTGCAGTCAAAGCCTGAATAGACATGAGGAGACCAACGACTTTTCAGTTGTACCGCCAGTCTGGTATTGTCTCCCCCTGTTCTAGTCATGCGGCTAGTATCGTACTGGGTACCAGGCTGGTCTCTGCGCTCTGTCAAGTATGTGACAAGGAGTAGGATGGGAATCGGTCAGTGTGATACAAACGCTGGTGATCGGTGCTAATATCACACGATGGATTCATAAGATCATATCTCTAAGGGATTCGGTCAGGATATGGAGTGTTAATCCCTGATCATCTGTACACAGGTCACCAGTGAGCTGTAATTACAACACTCCCCATCTATATCTATGCCATCTCTCATTTCCTCTCCTCCCTCAATCCAGCTCCCTCTCCTACATTCCACTCCCCATGTATATCTCTGTCATCTTTCGTCTCCTCTCCTCCTTCAATCCAACTCCCTCTCCTACCCTCCAACACTCCTTCTACTACCCTCCAACTCCCTCTCCTACCCTCATGGGCCCCCCTCTTACTTTCCATTTCCCTCTTCAACACTCCAACCCCTCTGCTACACTCCATTCCCCTCTACTACCCTCCAGCTCCCTCTCCTACACTCCAACCCTCTCTCCTACACTCCAACCTCTCTACCACACCAACCCCTCTGCTACACTCCGACCCCTCTGCTACACTCCAGCTCCCTCTCCTACCCACCACTCCCCCTCTATTTCTATGTCATCTCTGACTTCCCGTTTCCCATCTATCCAACTCCCGCTCCTCCTTATCCCACTCTCTAGCCCCTCTCCTCCTCTCTAGCCAGACATGTCGCTGTGGGAGTAGTAGGTTCGTACCTAGTTCTGTCCTTCCACTGCCTCCCTTTCTCACCATGATGTAAGCCGGACCAGTGACTTTGCTATGGAGACAGTAATCTGCAGGCCCAGGTGTAGCTGTCTTTATCTGAGCTTTATAAGAAATGAGGTGTGGGTTAGGATGAAGGAGAACAGAGTGCTCACATTCAATCAGTCATAACTGTATCAGAGATCCGGGATCTCTGACTATGTATAGTATGTACATGCACGCTATATAACTATGCATTGTGGGCATCCGATATCAATCTCACTTCCTATGATAGCAGGAAGAACAACCAGAGAGTGGCGGATATAAATAGACTGGCCATCTCTAGAACGGCCCAACAGAAACCACATGAGAGGGAAATAATCATCGTAGAGAATGCAATAGTTCTCACCGAATCCCACTCTATTCCTGCCACCGAATGAGTGCTTGGGGGCACCTGTAGTACCTTGTCTTGTCACGTCTCTTACATTGTAACTCGCTGGCCCAATGTTACCACCTGCTGGAATGGAGATCTCTGATATATCCCACCAACTTCACACTGTCACACTCATGTCAGCACCTACCCTTGCGCTTCTTGTGTTGACTAGGTCTACTACCAAACGTGTACTTAGGAGCAGCATTGGCCTTGACACTGTGATTCTGGGGATTGTAAGCTGCTGGTGCGGGCACACACCGATTATTCTTCATGTGGAATTTGTAATTCAAACAGTCAGGATAGACTGGGGCTCTCAATGAGGTCATGGTCACTCCTGTGGCCTTTATGCTACGATCCACACTATACTGACTCGGACCAGGAGAGGTGGCTACAAACAGAGTCCAGAGTTCTATCGATGATATCAGATGAATCTCAACTTGGTACCTTTATCGTGGTGATGATGACGGAAGGTGATGTGAGGTCCGTATGTGTTTGTTACACCCTTTGCCATCCGGTTAGGCTCTCTTATTGGATACTCATTGGGTGCTGGTGTGGCAGTTCCTGTAAATTGATGTCTACATAGAATGAAGTGCTGAAAACAGAGGAGTCACTGTCAATGAGCCACTGACCGGCTGCCGGCTGTCGTTTTGGGAGGACCAGAGGATTTGGGGCTTTGGGTTTTTCATTGAGAGGTACACTGTACGCCGCGGCGCCTGGAGACGGCTGGTCAGGCTTCGCTGTAAACCAGCACATAAGGTAATAATACATTGGTTAGAAATTGTCTTCTCCTGAACACTTAAACTGACGTAGTTGGTATCTTGTGGCGATACTCTTTCCCGGAGCTGGTTGGTGTTGATCCGGATAGATAGCCAGGGTAGAGCCAGGACCTGGGTAGGATGGAGATCATAGATGGATAGATGCTATGAAAATCAGTCACAACCACCTGCTCCCACCTGGGCCTTCTCTCCTATCAAGGCCATCAATACGACTGCCAAGCGTCCATCCTGGTCCCTCTCCCATTGCAGTGCCTTTCCTTGTTCTTGTGGTGTTAATAAGCTCATGGCTGTTTAGGAAGCCTGTTTAACAAGTACACTGTCTGGCTGATTCTCTATCTGACTCCATCCCTTACTATCCACTGTAAGAGTGGTGTGAAAGTACTTTGCACAGTACCTGGACTTTCGCATGGCATCTCCAACTGGTTCCTTAGTCCTGCTCGCAGCCTGTTCTCGATCCTCCCTTTAATACTAGGCTTAGCATGCTGAGACCCAGTTCCCACTGAGTGTGACGCCACATGGTAGGAGCCTGGTCCGGGCCCGTCCTGACCCGCTGTTGGATAGGTGGTACCTTCTAAGGCTATTCATTGCTCTAGTGAACTCTAATGAACTACTCTCTCTCTCTCTCTCTCTCTCTCTCTCTCTCTCTCACCTGATGACAGTGGTGCGTAGTTGCGGCCTTTCAGCTTTACCTGCCGATGATGGTTGATGGTAGAGTTTTGTGCTGTGCTGTACTTTGGTCCTGGGCTATGCACAATGCCACATACTATTAAGAACAGGAATCAGTATATCACTGTCCGGGTATGGACCTCACTAGAAACCTTTAGCTTATTCTCACATCCTTTTGTCCAGCCAGCTAATGAGAATGCTGGAGCTCGATCTACGCAGTGTTTCCTGGTGTAGTCAGGACTGTAGTCAGCTGGACCTGGCTCTGGCAGATCCCTCAAAGTCAGCGGTCGATCACCCTCCTTGATATCGAATATAAATTGCCCCATACCAGTCCTCTTCGTCTTATCTCTAACAACTATGAATGGTAGGAGCCATGGTACAGGGTTGTAGAACTGAGGCTAGATCTAGTGTGTCTGCCCCTCAACATGCAGTAACATGATATATTTATGATGATATATACATGTACATGTATGATGAGATACCTGAATGCTTAGCACTATTGTGTATTGGAGTTGTTCCCCCTTGAGGTTCACCATGTGATTCCAGCGACATGGTGATATTTCTGATGTCAGAACAAGTTAATCAATGCTACAAAATATTCCAGTGAAGAAGAAAATTTTGTCTCAACAATGGCAGTATCAGTCCGTTACGTCGGCCAGCATAACGTCGGCCAGTGTTATTGCGGTATTGATGGTTGGCAGCGATGACATCATATCTGACAGCCTGTCTCCTATCATTTCTCTTCTGTCAGATTACGTCCATCGATGTCCGGTTCAAATGTGACTCAGGGCAGGCAGTGGGCCCTAGTCTGGGGAGCTGGAGCTCTACTGTACTTGTGCATCAAGATACTAAGTTCATCAACTTTACCTGCTGGCTAGAGAATAAACCAGGTCAGCTATACAGGTATATCTCAACAAAATACTCATATCAGATATTTAGTTGATTGATATCCTCTGCTCGCTATAGGAAGTACAGAAAGAATCCGTCTGAGCTCTTTATCGAGCAGCATCAACGCCGGCCATGATGTGATTTTGACTCTGAGAAACAGTACGTGGGAGAGAAGCTTCATGTTTCCCAAGTTGAGTGATGGCAGTGAGTGGAGGATGGCAATAGGCTCAGATCTGCTGCATTCAGTGGAGGCAGGGGCGGGACAGTGGAGCCCCGTAGAGGATTACCTGTACTCTGTTTCTTTAGACACAGGTCTGTTCAGCACTCAAGGATCCATGGTCCTACTCACCTGCCAGGTATATCTTGTCTCTACCAGAGCATACATCATCTAGGACTGACTTGTAAACACTGACTGGTCCATTCTCCAGCCAGTCTTCTTCCAACCTCTTGGAGAAGAGAGCCATGTAACCAACATGTCTGCAGGCAGTTACTCCAACTCGTCCAGGATTCTCAGTCGCCATCTGCCTTGCTCCGGAAATATCTGGGTCATTGCCTCCGTCACTGCCAGTGATGTCTTCATCGCCATTTCTCACGATGGGTTCAATTACAACCGATTCCAGTGGTACAGAATCACAGACAGCCTGAGGGAGGTTGTACCCCCCTCTTCCGGACTGTATCATCTGTAGTAGTCTTAGTCTAAGGCACTTTGAGCCTGCCATTGACTATGCTGTTTATGATAAAACTAATATTTTTGGAGTTGTCTTTTCTCTCAACACCGCTTCCACTATGATGGTGAAACTTTTATATTGGAATTTTTTTGTGATATTGTAGGCCTGTGAGGAATCGTTTGATTGGTCAAACTGTGACTTCGCCAAGTTAGAACTGACGGACATCATTATCACTAACCGTCATCTACTGCTGGACACAAGCACTGGCCTCTACTTGTCATCCATCACAGTCATCGGTAGCACAACTCCAATAGAACAGCTCGCGTGGAAAAGAGGTTGGCTATTAGCTCGACCTACTTCCTCTCCATATTCTCCCAACCCTCTATACCTGTCTACCTGCCCACCCCTCTATACCTATCTACCTGCTCACCCCTCTATATTCCCTCCTCTGCTATGTGGCATTGTGACGCTGCTAGCCCACACGTCAGATATCTTGATAGTTTGTAGTGGACCCTCTGCATGACTCCGTACCCGGTGAGCACCGCCGCCTTGGTGTTGACTATACTCCTATCTGCCTCGACAGGCTGAGGACATCAGTGATACAGGAATCTCTCACCATCCCTTACCTCAGGTACCTGCAGGCACTATCATAGTGTCATCATCGTGACACACTCTTTGTCACAGTCTGACGCTCATGCTGTAGTCTGAGTCAGACAACTGCCCGGGTTTGTACAGCAGACGGAAACTCCCTGGAGCTATGGAACTGCCTGGAGCTAACATTCTCACGAAATAACAGCGTCATTCATCACATAGGTCAGTTCCCATCAGTTGTATCTCCTAAAGCTGATTTCATTTCCGTAAGTGCACTGATGATTGACAGCAGCCCACCGGCATACTGACTCCATCATTGTAATCTACCAATCAGAGACGAGCTCTCGGCTGGCTGTCATCATTCTGGACTCCTCGACCAGAGAGCCTCTGTTTCCTGCTTTCCAGTTGCCAGTGAGGTGTAGAGTAGACCGAGTGGTGATCCACCCACACTCAGGCCACGTATTCCTGCTTGGCAATGCGGTGCTGATGAGTTCAGACGGAGGCGCATCATTCGCCAAGATCCTCCTCACGAAAGCCAATAGTAGAGTGACTGACATCATCTTCAACTCTGACTCACGGCACTCTGAGCTTCTCGCTCTCATAGAGACAGATAAGGGCAGCATTGAAATAGCCTATGGCACTATTGCATCTCACAGAATGAGGGTGGTAGCTTATCGAAGCGGCCCGTTGTCAGCGCGTCTCGTCGTGAATTCAGCTAAAACCGTGGAGCTGCTCTCCTTACAGGATGGTCTGTCGAAGATTTTACAATACCCACATGCATTCTACACGCAGAAGAAATGATGCCAGACTTTGTTTCAACTAGGACAGTTTGTCCGTGAGGTGATCGAATCTCTGGATACAAGACTGAAACAGAGAATCAAGCTGGAAACACCACTGGCTGTTCAGTCATTGTCTCCCCATGATATTATGGGTCTGTATACATCCACCACTGATGGGAACTTTGACATGATGCTGTCTTGCTAAGACATTGATAATTACAGCCTATGAAGTCATGCCAGTAGACCAGACAGGTGGAGTGTTTGAGGAATATTTCATCGGTCAGATTCTGGCTCACCAGTCAGGACTGAGGGCTATGGTAACAGATGTCTGTACAGCTGCAGATGGGGCCAGCAGGGTGAGTGCAAAACACCTGGTCTCTTTCCTGACCTCACTTTCACTTTCACTTTAATTTGAAGACTAAGATACAACTGTATGTGATGGAGGATGATAGCTTGAGTTCTCTAACGGAGTTGGGGCCCTGCACCATACTTATAGAGGCCTTTGAGGGGGACTCAGCTACCATCACCGCATTGCATGACGATGAATTCAAAGATCCTAGGCTAGCAACTGTAAGTGATACTGACTAGCAATATTTGAGTGTTTTTGGTATTGGTAAACATCATTGCTATGGCAACAGAGGCTGGGCTGGACAGTGGTCACTGCCGATGGAGCCCTCTACCTGATCACAAGGTCACACAACTCCTCGTCCATAGAAGCTGTCATTATAGACAGCAAACGCAGTGAACCCCACACAATCACCTCCGGTCTCTGGAAATTAGTGAACTTTTCCGCCAGCTCCTGGTGGCTGGAGGAGGATAAATGCCACCAGTCTGTTCAGGTATGCAGATACCACCTCCCTCATTGGCTGTGTGTCAGACTGGCCATGTGTCACATGATTTACTTCTACAGATAGAGCTGCCTAGCTCTCAAAATATTATGAACTTAGACTTAGGTTCTAAGATTGACCTCCAAGTCTATGCATCAAGTTACGGGAGCCACTACTCGCACAGCCTCAATCTAGTGGTTGAACTCAGCAATCCACTGATGCTACACAAAGACACCCAGGCGAGTAGGAGAAGACAACTCCACCGATAGATACTGCGATTCCTACTATCAGTTGCTGACTGTATTGACAGGCTAGGAGAGTCGGGTCTCTGCTCAAGACGAGTGTCACTCTAACAGACAGGATACGAAGGAGGGGCGTCTCGAGCCTCATGGTCTACCATCGCCACTCCAGTTTACTCTGCTCGCACAACCAGGCGATCTACATCCTGCTCCTCCGCTGCCCTCCACACAAGCAGCTCGTCTTCCACTACCCCCACTACGTGTCTCCACAGGTAGTTGTCATCACGACACCACGGCAGCAGTGCTGTCTGACAGTACGTGTCCTTCAGCCCAATCATTACCTATTTCAAGGTCTTAGGCGGAAGCCTGGTCCCTGAGGACGATTCTCTGGTGAAAGAGCTGCCTGTGAATTACCGACCTCCATCTCAACTCGGCATCGCCATACCATTGACATCTAATGTCTATAACGCTGATCCTCACCAACCTCTGTACAAATCCAAGTACGCTGTACGTCTATGCACTATATCAGTCTCTGCTGTATGACATAGGCTTCATGGTTATATAAAACTTTCCTTTCATCACAGATCTCTCAGCAGACGGCGGTATTCAAGTACAACCGGAGCTGCTATCGTCAGGCTAATGCTGACAGTCACGATTGTGGCTGTGGCCGAGTGAGCAGTACTAGTCGGCTCGTCTCAAATTCAGACTGCATTAAAATTGTAGGTAACTTACTGAGACTTACTGCGTGTACATAGATTGATGTCATGCCCCTCTTCGTCTCCCAGGTACACCGGCTGCTCCAGCCTGCCCAGCTCTACATGTGTCTGTCAATTCAATCTCTCAACGTGACGAGTAACAACTTATATCACACCCGATTGCTTGACCAACACACTGTGACATGTAAATTACTAAACCAATGCTCACTACTGTCACATTGTCATGCAGTCACACTGTCACAGTCATGCAGTCACACTGTCACAGTCATGCAGTCAAATATCACTATTGCTGTCACTATCACTGTCATAGCATTGCCGTCACGATTATTGTCACACAGTATTTTTCCGCCCAGTGGAAGAAGTCAACAATCGAACCGATTTCCGTGTTCACAAGGACAAGCCCAATCACATCACAGTGAATTTGTCTCCCTCGGTGACGGCCGGCTCAGGAGTAGAGTACAGGCTGACTCCGTGTGACGTGAGAATAGAGTTAGTAAACTCTGGTCTCTATCACTTCCGTAGTAGAGTAGTGACAGACATCTCATTCTGTACACTCATCACAGAGTTCGTGGTGAGTAATGAACTAGTGAAGAGTCAGGCTGGCTGACGTCTGCTGTTCACAACAGACGTCTGTATATTTTCAGGTATACGTGGAGGGTGGCACACCCCCGCAAGCATTCCTGCTTATCACTAATTCCGGCTCTATCATCGGTAAGTGTTAAAAAAAACCCACTGCTCTCTCCATAATCGTATGCTCCCATAGACACATGAACTGGTTCTGATCTATCAGGTTTGGGAGTGGTGATATTCGTAGTCTATTCAAGTTCCTCTCTGATGAGAGGGTCAAAGAACTCAGTGAAAGCAAATGGCCGTATATCAGTCGCAGCCAGGTGATGGTACATGAAATCTCTCTCGAGGAAAATACAGTGATTTCTTTCCCGTGTTGTAGCTATACTCTTATATCTAAACTAAAACAGGACAAAAGCCAAAAACTCAAAAACTGACTATGACTCATTGAGAAACTAATCCCAGGCGGAGGTGTACTAGTACTAGTGCTCGGGCAAAGTTGTACTTGTACTAGTTCTGGGGGGGAGGGGGGGGAGGGGAAGGTATACATGTACT
>ERZ1740065.2202-NODE-2202-length-12061-cov-11.801516_pt1 | contig 12061 bp, 10 predicted proteins | sample MGYA00581738_ERZ1740065 | MGnify/ENA primary metagenome ERZ1740065 (study PRJEB43018, sample SAMN04849749) | marine metagenome | isolation source: floating plastic debris | place: Pacific Ocean | collected 2008-09-01 | study: EMG produced TPA metagenomics... | reverse complement strand
ACTTCTTTGCTTTCCGGTCGCTCTCTCCCTGTCCTTTGTCTCTCTTTAATTTTGGCCCCCTCTCTATTGTCCCTTGTTCCTCCTTGCCCCTCTTCTTGTCTCCCTCCTCCTATTGTCCCTCCCTTCTCCACTTGTCCTCCCCTCGTCCCTCCCTTCTCCTCTCTCCCTTGCATCCATTTTTACTCTCCTGCTGTCTCCCTTCTCACTCACTATCCTGATATTTATCTGTTACTCTATTCAGACGTTACGACTAGCCGGGCCGAAAGGCAAGAATCCTAACGTCTGCGAAGTAGTTAGAACGCTATTGCAGCACGGTGCCAATCTCTCATACACCGACATGCAGAACAAAACCATCACCACGCTGGCCAAACTTGCCTGCCCTGTGTCATATAATGTCATCAGCAAGCAACAGCTTCAGTAAGTGACTGTACCTTGTTATTTGCAAATTGGCGATTGGTGGCCCGATCACAAAAATTGTCACTTTGCTAAATAATTCCATTTTACAGTAGCTTTTGACCTGTACTGTTTAACTGGATTTGATAGCACCGATCTAATGGCCGCGAAATAGTGATGAAAAATTATCGTTATTGTTGGAATTTGCTATAGAAATTATGCCCATTATAATGTATATAGGAGTTGTCTTCTCATTTATGGATCACTATCATAGTATATATTTCTAATTTTCTATTTTTAAGGAAACGCTAACATTTATGGCGCTATCAAATCCATTTCTACAGTATCCTCTGGTGTAATGCATACAAGTAATTTCCATTATAATTGTGAAATATAATAATAATAATAATACTAATAATAATAATATATAATAATATTGCAATCTATGAGCACTATTTTGGGAGCATAGCACCAAGTCCTCAAGCCTAAATTCAACTCTAAGAACGAATCGCTGTATGGCATTCACCTGTGTACAGTAGCTAAAATGCAACAAAGAGTTACTGTCACCTAATATGCCCCGTTGCTGGCTCACCATACTCAGAGCCGTATAGGAAGAGAGTTCCGGCACGCAGTGTTACCGACCCCAAATGGTAGAAACTCGTAGATTTCAGTAATAAAACAAGTAGAAGCCTTACATGCTGCCTTGAAACTCACTTTATGGCCTTTATTTCAGTGCATTACTGCTCAGAAAATGCAACTAGTCAGTTTCTGTGGGCCTGTGGGGCACACAGAAAGCAATTGAATGACCTAATGTGGTAAATTTGCTGCCTCATAAGTTCAAAAACTCATATGTCTACAGCGTAGAATCGTAGAGTTGGCAACACTGCTGGCATGGCTCTGACGGTACCTGCCCTCTGATCCAACGCTCTTTATTTCAGATTGAAGGAGGCAATCACTGAGACAATCACCCCTCTACTGGATCAGAACCAGGGCCTATCATTGAAAGGTTTCTTCTTAGAGCCTCATATCGTCACACAGCCCACCTCTCAGACGTATAGCATCAAGTTCAAGTTCAAATACCCCACTGCACCGTGTATGTTCGCTATACAGCAGCAATCTCTTTTAGACTGGGGCAACATTTCGTGAGCGCTTGCATTTGTATTGATCTCACTGACTGTATGTATAATAGTGCTGCATTTTAATCGAGTCATTCTGAGATTAACTGCTTAAAAGATTAATTTTATGCCACAAGATTAATCTTGTGGTTAGTTTGGGGGTAGATTCTACTGACAAACCAAGAGTAATATGCTAAAAATGTCTGTGAACAAGTGTGATAGCATATCTAAACAACTCAACACCAGTGCAGTTGAATACCACTAATGACCCACCAAAGGCGTTACAGTGATTTCAACGTCAGCTGCTGCAGTCGGTAGCGATGATAATGTTGTGAATTCTATAGCTCAGGAACTGGTTTGTGGTGGCATGATTAAAATAAGATTAATTCAAGATTAAAAATATTAATCGGAAAATTAATCGAGATGAATTATTTTGAAGAAATGCAGCACAACTTTGTAGGGAGATATTCAGACAAATCACCTGTAATAACTCATTCGTTTATTTTTATTTGATTGTGCTGTTTATAAAGCACAGTAAATCAGCAAAAAAATGCCGCACAAATACTTTGATACACTCAATCATAAAAGTTATCCTTGCAAATATCAGCTGTAGGTGCAGTTGCTGGAGTTGCCCTCTCTTGATATATCACGCAATAGCGACCTTGCTCTTTACCATGGAGATTGACAGTTGTCATTTCTACTCTTAAGGTGTGGCCAGGCTGATGCTAGCCTATTATTCTCCCCCCAACTCCGTCCTTGACTCACCAATATTGACCACGACTCAACCATTTCCATTGAAGACCCTCAGGCTAAACGACGCCAACTTGCTCAAAGATCATGAGGTACAACTATTGCGATGTCACACGTTATTTCACTGCATACGATTTCACGTCTGCTCTGTTCTTGTTATTTCACTCTTGCCGATTTTAGTGTTGCTATCAGATCATACTATGCATTACGGAGCGTATATGGCGGTTCTTTATCTTATTGTAGGGCGCATTCAGTTTCACACTTCAATCCCAACTGGTTGTCGGTACCAACCATCTAGTCTTAGAAGTAGAACAGGGTATAATGGTGAGTACAAATACACTGAAAGTCAGTAAAACAAACGAATGCGTGTAGTATGAACATTAGGAAGTCATCAAGGAATCGTGGTTCATTGTTCAATGGGAGTCTTCATATCACGAGGCAATGATACCAGTGATGTTCAGCTACAGCTTTGTGGTTCAAAGTGAGATAACTTCAGTACACACGTGACCTGTGGCAACAAGCTTCTCTGCAGACCCGTGTGGCTAGAGGTGGCAGTACCATTACACAGAAATTTTAGCAACTTCGCTATAATAGCTATAGCAGTGACTTGAAGGAAATCATATATTTTTGATAGTTCTTTTATCTTACATACCAGCTAGAAGGAAACGGCTGAAAATAACAATTGTTAGTTATCGTTAAAAAATACTAGATTTGAGCAGTCTATATTTCATCAGGTACAGCATCTATGTTCACAGTAATACATTTCATCCATTACCTCATTATGTCTCATTGCCTGCATTCCTCTCTCTATTAAACTGTTCATCATGACACCGTGTAGCGAGCTATACTGGTTGTTGTTGGATCTGTCAGACTGCCATGATGTTTTACAGGCATCGATAGTCACGTTTGGATGTCTGATTATGCGGAGGTGAAGCCCTGATGGTGCAGATAGTGGAGCACATAGTGCCATTGAGAAGTGTGATATACCACACAGGTGGCTGCTATTATTTTAGTACATGTATACCTGTACCCTGCCTCACTCCGCAGACTGATTGGAGTATCCTCAGTACAGTCAGGCTATGATCCGTACATCACAAAATAAACTGACCTCTGGGAAACCCAATTTATGGTTATCTTTATTGGGAAAAAACAGAATGAGGCGACAAGACTCTAATTAGATTTTCCCAATCGCTTTTCCCTCTCCTCGAGAATAGACATTTTAATGCCTTTACCCTTGGGTAGGCTCACCCACGTCTTGTTGCCCTTTCCAATCACAAAGATGTTACTCAACCTGCCAACGAAATGAAGACAATCAATCCTTGCCAACTAGGCTGGCCTCTCTAATAGAAACATATGGTTCTGATAATCTACCTGGTGGCGAACGTATGGCCAGCAGAGTCCTTGACGTGGACAATGTCGAATGATCCAGGGTGTCTCTCACGGTGCATGATGTGACCAACTCGTCCAATGTTGTGTCCACCAGTCACCATACACATGTTTCCTAGAAAGATAGCATATTCAGACTACAGTTGGTGTCCAGGCATGCATACATGCTACTCGTATCTGCTAACTAATGTATAAAAACAGCTACTACATGAAGAAAAACATGTTTCTGAGATGACAAGAATCTGGGCAGCCATGAACCCAATGACACGACAGGATAAAGCCACTGTTTCAGCATCACATAATACGCAATGATCTCTGATTGTAAACTCACCTGACTCAAACTTGATGAAGTCTAGAATCTTGCCGGAGGAGATCTCTACCTGAACGCTGTCGTTGACTTTGACCATTGGGTCAGGGTAGCGGATGGTGCGGCCATCGTGTGTGGCAATGTATGGAACACCCTTGGGCCCAGTGCACTGCCTAACCACCTTGCACAGCTTGTACTACAGAGACAAAGCAAACCGATAGTTCAGCATCCAGTATTGGCATCACACAATGGTGGCCATATGAGGAATAGAATAACACTCACGGCACCCTCTTCCTTGGTGATTCTGTGAACAGCAAATCGTCCTTTCACATCATAGATCAGACGGAAGTATTCCCCAGTCTTCTTAATGTTAATAACATCTACACATGGTATATAGGCATAAGTCAACTGCTGTGACAATGGCTGCATAGATATACAGTAGATTAAAGTTTGTAGGTACGGACCCATGAATCCAGCAGGGAAAGTAAGATCAGTTCTCACTTTACCGTCCACTCTGATGTGACGCTGCATAACGATCTTCTTTGCTTCATCGTAAGTCAAAGCGTACTTGAGCCTGTTCCTGATGAAGATTACGATGGGCAGAGACTCCCTGAGTTTATGGGGTCCAGAGCTTGGTCTCGGTGCGAATACACCGGACAGCTTGTCAAGCATCCAATGCTTAGGGGCATTAAGCCGCTTCAGGTGCTTCTTTGGCCCTCGCGCCTGAAATTTTCAAAACCGTTGCACCCATGACAGTATACGATGAGTGGCCGAGCTACTCGGGAAGAAGAACACAAACATCGATGTATACTATGAAAATGGAGATCCAACAGGTAATAAATGCAATAATACGCTTAGAGATCAACTCAAATCCAATGTGCAGAAATATTTAGCCAGCGAAGACGCCCCTGGTGAGGATGGCAGAGGATAAAAATCTTGATCGGCGTGAAATCATAACCAGCTCACCATTTTGGATGTCAAAAAGAGACCGATGGGACTGTTTCCGCATAGATCAACGCATCGACTCGCTGTTTCGCACTCACATTCGCGTCATCGCCAAATTCGTTCCACCTGTGAAACACACGGCCTAGTTGAATATTCTGGTTATATGCTAAAACCAGCTCATATTCAACAATCCTTTCATTCACATAGTACTAATGATTGATAATAAGCCAAGTTTGTGCACATACGTTAAATATGGACTCTTGCTGCTGATATTTATAATTTCGTTGACGGTGAGAACCAGCTGATTGTCATCGTGACCATGTGTTTTACTCGAAGTAGGAATTAACCATTTTCCTTCTAGCATTGCTACTACGCCCATGATCGCTGGTGTGTTTTAACTGCATGCTATGTGCCTTGTTGACTGGACGTTGTGGGATGTAGTGCTAGTGATGAGGATCGCGACGTATCTATCAGCATACGATCACTTGGCTAGTATCATTTCGAATCGTGTTGTGCAGGAATCTGCTGAAGATCAACGATGCCGATGTGTCTGTCCCTTATTGGAAAAGTCTATGGCGAAGAATACAACCTTACCTTTGATGGTGAAGGGGCAGGACTACAGCAAAAAAGTTGTCTATATAAAACGCAATGTGCAACCAGAAGACTGGTCAGTTTTCCCATTCACCATATCGATTTAAGGGCTCAGTCAGTTGGAACATAAATCACATCATCCAGTGGATTGCTGCTTGATATGCTAGTGATAATGATTTTAGTAAAAGTGGTTTTCATTTCAGTAACTGCATTTCAATCATCACCTATTCTCTCCCTGATGAAGTGGTATTTGGCATCGAGGACCTCGGAGAGTTCTGTCTGCGATGTCAATGCCTTTTTGAACAGCGGAACTCCACAACACAGAAGGTATATGTTTAGGCATATGTTAATAAGAAGTTTTATATCCCGCCGATGCAGCCACTGTCAGTTGCTTGTCTTACAAATCTCCAGGCTGCTGTACTAATATGTTGTGTGAGAATCATTAATTACTGCATTTATATATTACTAGTACTAGTACAATTGGTTTTTTTCCAGAACTATACTGAAAGCACAGAGCCTAGCGTATATGTAGCTTTAGAGGCGCTGTAGTATGATAGTTGCTTATGCGCAGCAGTAACAGCTGTTGAGTGAAGAAATCATCAGAGCACAGCATATTAGTGATATGTACATGTTTACAACCTCAATGGGGCAAAACTATTCAGAAAAGTGATGGTAGCCACTCAAAGCCTGTAGCTTTTTTCCCGGTTTCATTGTATAGCTTTTGCTGTAGATCTACCTCGAATATCAACCCTCTAAGGGAGAATCTAATCGAATTGCTGATTCTTGAAATCAAACCAACACTAGATTACTGCCATTCACAGCGTAGGTAGGTAGGTCTGTCTGTGTCTCTGTAATTATCCCTAACACTTGGTCTCATTCAGGTGGTTATTATATTTGTGATCGTGGTGTTTGGGCTCATGATAATCTACGGCACGTTCCTCATGTGCCTCGACCCGGTGATGAATAAGAGGAGAAATCAGTACGCTCGTCAGATGGATGAAATGAACGCAGAACTTATCGACGCCAGTGAGGTATGCATTCATATCTACTCTGTATTCAAAACTGAGCGTAATAGAAAGCCAAACGCTTGTATGGCCATAGCTTGGCTCATACCAAACTCAAGCCCCTCCTCCCCCAGCAGGAATTCGACACTCTATATCAGAAAGTTTCAATACCAGCTAGATCATCAATCTGATACTTGAAATGCTTGCGACTGTACTCGCTCTTTTATAATGAAGTTCTATTGATAGGGTTCATTGCTACTGTAGCAAATACTATGTTTCCATGCAGCGTATCGGAGTCCACCCATCTGGCGGTGGTGGTAGTGTTTATCATGTCGCATGAAGGAAATCTAGTGATTATACGCCCTTGCCCTTCCCATATTTGGTCCGTCTCCGTGTATCTAGCTAGATGATGCATGGACAAGCAGCTACATGCAAACTGCCAATTGGCAGGCTTGTTGTGTGAGATGCCGCTATCGCGATGCAACTCGACAAAGCCCTGCATAGAAGCGTAGTAAAAATAGCTGTCATTAGATTGTGCTGTACAAACTAAACCCATAACTATAAGCCATTATAACCTAGTGTATGAGTTCTCTTCTCATTTATGTGATAGCTGTCATTTTGATTTCTTGATGAGTTTGAAGGAAAGCTAGCATTTCATTCGCTATCAAATGCGGTTCTACAGTACCTCAGTTGTGCAAATAACACTACACTTATTTGGAGTAATCTTCTCTCGCTTTGCTAATTCCCACTGCTGGTTCAATCACTCAAAATCAATATAGTTCTATGTGGCATTAAAAAGTGAAGCCATGCTGGATTTTTGTACCAATACAGTTTCTCAGCTGCGAAGCGAGTGGAGTCGTAGCACTAGCCATTGTCAGCCCCTTCGCTGCTTCCATCTCTGCTGCCCAGCTGGGTGAGCTAATGGAGTGTACCATCAGAGATCATCAATGTTGTTGATGATCTCTGATAGTATATTCAGAGAGAAGCGCAGCCTGTGTCGGTGGTCAGAGTTATGCACGTAGCTTTTGTAGGTATCTGTAGTACTCGCAGTATTAGCCCAGTGCTATTAGCTCGCATTCCAAGTATAGCCAAGCTTCTACTGCTGGCCCTCCATCCTTCAGTCAAAGTTTTATATGCCTAATACTGTAGAGCCGGATTTGATAGCGACAGAAATGTTAGCATTTCCTTCAGAATCATCAAGAAATAAAAATTTTAGCGATCTACATGTAATGATAGTGATCCCATAAATAAGAAGGCAACTCCTATGTAAGGTATAATGGGTATGATTTCTGTAGCGAATTCCAATGATAGCAATCATTTTTTGTAGTGGTGAATCTGTGCTAGATCCAGCCTTCCTTAGATTTGAGCATCCTTACATCTGACCTTCCTTACATCCGGCCTTCCTTACATCCAGCCTTCCTTACATCCGGCCTTCCTTACATCCGGCCTTCCTTACATCCGGCCTTCCTTACATCTGGGCGTCCATTGCATCAAACATTTCCTGTTTTCAGCCTGAGCCTGGTTCAAGTACTCAGCCTGTACGCAGTGTCACGCTCGCTGTCAATCGTGTGAGGAAACAGCAGGAGAGGTGGAAAGGACAAGTCACTGAGCAAAGAAGTAATATCTATCAGAAACACAACATGCTAGCCTGATTGGCGCAGAAATCTCTATTTTGACCATGTTTAGCTATTTGTGACAATGAAATAACTGTTTTTCCTTTGGAATATGGATCTTATAGATAATTTTTCTACCTATTTATGTAAGAATTGATATCGTGTTACAAATTGACTCTCGGAAGAGAATAAATACTAGGTTAATTCATCCACCGAGTAGCTCTAGAGCACTCTCTTCCACTACGACTTACTGCTCTGGCTTACTAATCTTCATAAAACTAGTTTATCTGCCCCTATATATAGTCTTGCAGATATGAAGTAATGGCAGCTCGTTGACCATCTCGTTGGCATAGGAGATCGTTTTTGCAAAATGATCCAATTTCCTGCCTCCACGCTACTTCGCGTGACTCATTTATCGGAGTTGTCTTCTCCCAGCAGGAGGTCGGATATTTGATTGGCTGGCTGGATGTCTTCATTCTACTATGTTGCCTTCACGTGTGATTTCAGTGTTCAAATATCGACGAACCATCGTAACAAATACTCTTTTGTAGGTACACCAAGCTATTTGTACTGATGTCTGCTAAGTAATTTGATCTATAAGTTGTTGCTCAGACTATCTGGTAGCATAGAATCTCGTTAAGTTTGATAATCTGCTAACTTTATTTCCACACATTGACGATACATTCCTAACTCCTTTCTCCGAAGCTGCTACTACAACTTATACACAAATATGGAACTTGATTTGTATGTTGCTAAATTGGATACTTTGCAACGGGTTAGGTAAGTTTTATCGTACATTCCCGTCTTATTTGCCTATCAACTCCTTATCTCGAAGGGAATACCAAGATGCATGTCTTTCTTCAGAACCAAGACTGATGACTTGGAGTCGATCAAGCAGATGTTAAAAGAGGAGTTGAGTAGCATGCGGGCTGAAGATGAGAGTATCAATGAATGCAAAAAGGAGTTGGACAGCTTACTAGCAGAAAAACAGCATCATGTGGAACAGCTGAGACAGATACATTCAGATATATACATGGTGAGAAAACTACCCATTTGTGACATCACATCCCCAGTGTTGCAAGCATACTTGTCAACTTTCAAGTTCAAAAAACGGAACCTTTTTAGGCTGACAGGTGCGTTTATCATGTCACAGAACGTAAGCCATTTTTTTTCGCTTTCATCCCTCCCTGATCATTCTCTCTATCATACTGTTCATCTACTTGCCCGTCAGTTCATCTACCTGCCCATAGTCACACACTAGTTGTTGCGCTTGACCTGTCGAAACTGTTTTTGGGAAGTCTTGACTGTATGCCCTAAACTTGCTACCAGTCCATCATTATGAATGTTCATTCACAGTTACTTGCGTGGCTATAAATAGACCCAACTTAATACGGCCTCTCAGCGATAGATTCAACGCAGCGTAAAAAATGGAAATAGTCTTCATCACAAGTTTGCCATCTATCAGTACTGTTAGAGATGTTTGTAAGATATTTCACCTTGATTATTGCGATCACACGAGTTTTCCTTATCGATTGTCTTGAAGCATAATGCAAACAGTGTCATCCCTACATCTGAGCATTGTCTTTACGAGTTCCCATTGATTCGTCGCGTGTCACCAAACTCATCACTCACTGTGTCAAGCTGAAGTGTTTTCGCAGTAAAAATATATCAATGAAGCCCTTTCAGGTAACGATTTCTGTCGGCGTTTCAGACGCTCAGTATGGCCTTTCTCTTTTTTCTGCGTAGTTTGGTGTAAATGTACCCATACAGGCATCGCAGTGAAATTGCATCGGTCAGTGAAATTATTACATCCTCAACCATCAGTAGTTATTGCCACATAGGACATGTCACAAATGAAGGCAGAGATTGTCACAATCTGATGTCAAGGCTGCCATATTTCACTGGAACCACCAGTATTCCTGCTGCCAGGATCCAGTGACTATCATTGCTGCTATTGGTTCTCTAATTCTATCCTGTGGTCTTATTGGTTAGATCTCGCTGAGCTGAACTCAAATATGGCGTAGATGTATATAGTGTAACATAGTTAGGGTACACGCGTGTAGCCACAACAGGGGCCAAATGTAGCTAGAAACTCGTCTATGGAACTGTAAATCTGCCGTTCGTCTAAACCTTCTGTTTTCAAGACTGTTCAGCCGATCGAAAAATTTTAACGCAAATATTTCTCGGTTCAGTTGATTGTCTATACACTAGTTGCAAGAAACACAAAAAATACTTTCACAAAATTGCAAAAATTATGATCGCAAAAATTTCTTGTTACACTGTTAGACTCTTCTGAGCTGAGTACAAATATGAAAGAATTGTAGCTGAAGTGGGTGGGGGTTTTGAGTTATGGCTTCTCAAAGTTCGGAAAAACTTAATGCACTACACCCGGTCCTGCAAATCTTGACACGTATGATGTACAAGCGTATCAACCAGGCTCGCTAAAAGGGAAAATACGTGTCATATCATTTCCAGTTATCACCGTAGATTGTTGATGTACTCTTATAGCTCGGGGACAGAGAGGCCAGTTAGATTCATCTCCTTTATTTACAGCGTGTCCATTAGTCACAATAATTGTGACCTGTGACCCTGTGACCCTGTGACCTGTGCCGATGAAATAAAAAGAGGTGGTATTTTCATATTTAGTCGGAAATGTAAAATAAACTTAAAATGCACTCCAGGGGTCCTGTATGTTATTTTTTCGAAGGGGCTAAACATGCCTTCACCTAAACCTCTCTGTCTCCGCCAATAATAAAGCTAGAACGCCGGGACAAGTCTCATTCTGAAGAAGAGAAGTAGATAACTTTTTATCACTAGAATCCCTCGTCTTTGAGTTAGTCGCCTCCTAACAATACGCACATGTAATATGTGAGGAAGACACAACCAGTGAGCTTTTATATCATCTAACAAAAGTTTACCACAGAAAAACTCATCATCAAGTCTCAAGAGTTGTCTTATCCTTCCTTGTCAATTCCATTCCAAGTCAGAATGGCAGTGAAATTTGGCCGTGACATTTGGCCGCTGTGTTACAGTTTTACAGAGATGGTTTGGTGCTTCATAGCAACAAACCGTAGACACTATTTTTCCGGTCTTGCATACGTTTCCAATATTTTGTCTGACAGATAACAACGAAGACTAGTTGTGATCATGTACCACTTTGGGCTGAAGATTACATCTACGTTCTAATCATCAAGAGTTGTCTTCTCTTTTAGCTTGAGAATGCTATCAAGCAAGGGCAGGAAGCTGTGCGTCAGAGCGAGAGCAAGTCGAAGCAGTTCTACAAAGACTTTATTCCATTGAAGAAAGAGATCAATGATCTGAGAGGAGAACTTGGGCTAGAGAATGTGGCCGAAGATGACCTTGACACTTTACAGCTTTTACAATCTTCCACTGACAGCAGGTAATACTCTTGGTTTGCTCGACTTTTTCATAAGATGGAGGTAGGAAATATTTTGGCGTGGCTGCAATGCCGCCAAAACTTATCGCGATACGCACATCTCCACTATTGGCATCCATCAAATAGTTTGGTGAGACGACTTGTAAAAGTTTTGTGATTTGTGCAAAAGATTGCAAATTCGTAAATCCACGAGTGATTGTTCGCATGTTCAAGTGGGTTGAGAGGGCTGAGCTCGAAACTGACATAGATTTTAATCAGGAAGCCTCCAAGCTGTGATCTGGCTAGGAATGTAACATTGCGGTTAGTTTTCATTAACTTGTTTTACCTCAGTCTCGGGTACCTAAAGCCCCAGGGGAGCGTTTATTAGGAAAAATCACCTAAAAGATGGCATTCTAAAAATGAAGGAATCAAAAGAGCAGTAGTTATAGTTATACGCTGATGTGATGACAAAAAGAGAACAAGAAAGAAAAGCCGAGGGAGGCTCAAATCAGATTTGAGTTTGCAGCTTTTCATGATTTCAGCAAGAAAAGAAATAACAACCCCCCCCTCCCTCCCCCTCC
>ERZ1740065.2201-NODE-2201-length-12062-cov-11.476722_pt1 | contig 12062 bp, 11 predicted proteins | sample MGYA00581738_ERZ1740065 | MGnify/ENA primary metagenome ERZ1740065 (study PRJEB43018, sample SAMN04849749) | marine metagenome | isolation source: floating plastic debris | place: Pacific Ocean | collected 2008-09-01 | study: EMG produced TPA metagenomics... | reverse complement strand
CGTTAGCCACTGAACCGCGGTTCGGTTCATTTCGGTGAATCGTGACATCCCTACTGCACACTCACGCGCACACCCCCCCCCCGCATATCCCATTGCAGACATATCGATGGGAGAAATACAAAAGCGGCTATTTGTGCTTCTCTCTGATTTATGATATGTTATGAGTAACTCCTGCACACGCCCGCGTCTGCGCGTGTGTGCCATGTGCTTACATATTAATGGAAGGATGAAAAAGCCAAAATTTGTAACGCACAATTTTAAACAGAGAGTAGGAGTATATTTTATGGGTAATTGGAAATTTGAGCTGGTCAATCAATCGAGGTAATTGATAGGGTGTCCTATCTCATGTAGGTTAGCATGAAAGTGATGTTGAAGCAGCACATTGCGGTACTGAGTCTGGTACTGAGACTATTCGTGAGCTGTCCTAGACTCATCACTACCTAAACGGCTTTGGTTTCAGCAGCGCCTTGAATATGTATTCATATGTTGACTGGCCGCGCAGCGTATCTAACAACAGTGTGGTCATAGTGAATCCTCAACAAACTGGAGTCCAAAACACACGCAGTTACCTATCGAACCTTATGCACTTTCAGTTATCTCATGAGAGAAGCCCATAATAGGAATTCACATCTCCTGCTCCTAGATCTCACTGTTATATATGACTCTTGTAAGCCTGTTGTAATTTTCTTTGTTTACAGCTACACAATTATCCTGTTGGCGGTGGTACTGGACACAACCTAACTGTCATGATACCAATATTGAAGGCTCACATTGTAGTACTGTGTGCTGCAGTTACATTCGTAACTAGTTTTATCAGGTCAGAAATGAAGTGAACAGTACTGTGATAGTATAGTATAGGACGGTACATAACAATTCATAGCTGATCCCAAAGTGTCCTTGGGCCTTAAGTTTCAGGGGATCCTATGTACAGTTTGGTCTTCCGAGGAACAGATAGACTTTATTATTTCCCTATGCATTCTTGCGCAAAACATATATCGACAGGGAAAAAATATGAATAAACCTGTCCGAATTTTCCACGATAAGCTTTAGTCTACTTACCGAGATGGCGGTAAGTCTCCTCCAATTTCAGTCGACCATTCAGAAAGGCTAAAGGTAAGTTGGGTATAGTTTCGTATCACTCCTCGAACGGATAAATCACCGAGAGTTGGTAGTTCCGATCTCACTGAAAGTAAATAACGTTAAAAATTCATAATATAAAACATATTTTATGACAATAGAAATGGCAAAGCAACAAAGAGGCGCAATCACTGGCCTCCAATCAACTATCTCTAGACAGATATTCACATGAGATGTCACACAAAGACTATGAGCTGGGCCACACTAGCCGTATATTCATCCGTCAGTCACAGACGACAGTTTGCTGTAAACAACAGCAGCGTCAACACTAGACGCTGCTCGCTGCTGTAGATTGTAAACAAACTGGCCGTAGTAGTCCGGAAAGTCAACCAATGATTTTCTCAGAATTTTATGTGGTTGCAGTGCAGTTTGTTATAGAACCGGATGACTATTGCGTATTTTCCCGCTAGCATAGCAGGCAATCAACTAGCACTTCACTGAAGGGTTCTGTTCAAAATTCAAACATATTGAAAGTCGCTTTCGGCAGAAAAGGTTTTTGGTTGTAAACTAGAAATAGAAAGGAATCTGTGTCCTCTGTGACTGACAGATGGAAATACACCTAGTCGGCTGAGTCTTAACTGAATTAAGTAAGGAAAGTGTCTTAGCATAACAATTTCAAGTAATTGGTGGACCTGGCACACATATAGTTGTATCTCCATCAGCTATTTTTGAAACGCATCCCATTAGGAAAACTGATAACTGTTTTGTGATCTGGTGCTGTCTTATTGATTGTATTTTTCGAACCAGCCCAAAAGAGAGGCTAAGCAACCCAACCATTGGTTCTGTTATGCAAAAACAAGTCACACCACTTCATTTGTAGCTACCGTTCAATGCCTGCTAAAGTTATGCGTAAGAATATCTGAACGGCTTCTCAAGAATCTTAAAGAAGTCTTGCAGAGCAGCTTGAAAAATCTGATGAGGTTAAGCTACAGCCCACCTCTAGCGACAATAAGAAGTTCGTTTCTAGCTCTGATGACATGCAGCTGTGGGAGATGGGTGTAGTTATTTCCCACGGGGTAACTAAGGGTGTAAGCCTACTAGGAGGATGACTGGTATGTAAACAATAAAAACCCACGGGTTGGATGAAGTAGTGTCATATTTTCTTCTTCCATCAATTAAAGACCAAAATAATTGTACGCTATGAGACGCAATATTTTTAAGGATCTGTATCCGCTCGGTAAGAGAGTTGACAACACTACGACTTGTCCAGTTTTTCGAAGAAATTTTCAAAAATATTCCAAATCGAATATTTCAATAATAAATCTGCAACAAAACCATGCAGCGCATGGACCCTGCTAAAAATTATTTAACTTAAAGCTTATATTCATCGGTTCGCTTGCATCACAGAAATATGTGACAAGAGATTGAAATTGACGGCATCCTATTCATGACTTTTGACAGCTAACTCTAGACTTGAGATTCATTGTTGGACAAGCTAATCTGCAGCTAAAACCAACTACCTGTGCTTATTCTTCAGCTATGACAACTAATAAACTCGCTCTTGTTTGTCACTCTCAATTTAAGTTACAGGTTTGCTAAATGGGATGAATAAGTGCTGTTATTCGAGATCCTTTTCTTACTAGAATTATTTCTTACGCTACAATGTATGTGTTGCAAAAAATGCCTTAAACTGTCCTAAAGCTTCATCAAGTGATATGTAGAGATCACACTGATTGTGAATACTTGGTCATAATACACTAGAACTCCTGTGATCTGAATTTTACTATGTAATTGTAATCAACTTCGAATACAAACAGAGCTCTCATATTTAGTGTGGGTGTTTGTCATTCTCTGGTCAATTTTTTGCAGTCACTCCCGCACCAATCCGCGCTCATTCCTGCTCAATACCTACGGGAGAATGACGAAAGCTTTAGTGTTGTCTAAATTCTGCAGTTGAAATGGGAGAATGTCAAGATTTAGGCAGATTTCTCCATGTGTGTGGGGTGCGATGAGAAATATGATCAGTAAGCAAGCTTATTAATTCAATCGATGATTTATTAAAAATGTAGCTAGTCGCATGTTCTAGTAGTAGAACCATGCGTGCTCTCGGTTGAGAATTTATTTCTCCGGCTTTTCTCACGGCTATGGCACATTCAAACTGGGCAGGGAATTAAATAAGCCGCCCCCATGTGAATACAGATACTTTTATGAGATTTGCGACAACCATGTTTGCTACCTCTGGAAGGTTTTTGCCTGACAGAAAAATATGTCTGGGCATGTCTCAGGGTCACGAATTTTCTTATTAGTGAGTTGAAACAGATCAATAAATTCTGTTCTTTGATAACCTGAAATCAGATTTGAAAGCAGATGTGTAGATCCTCAGATAGAGGCAAACAAACATCTGACGAGAATTATCTTTTCAAAAATAGGTTTTTGATGATGGAGCTTTCTACTAGTATCAGAAGAAGCGAAACCGTTTGCTGAATCTCAATCCGTAATCAGATTCCTAATGGACCTCTACATCCTGGGATCTAGGCGAGTCAAGTTCTATCAGTCAAGAAAGAGGTCGTAATATTGCGAAGGCGGTTTTCTTGACTGATATAACCTATCGGTTCACAGGCGGGTGAACCGGCCGATAAATCGTTACTACCATCAAACAAATTAATCTAAATTTTATTTCCAATTAATCTCACTTTTACGCTAGTCACAACAAAACATAGCAATAACTATATGCCTTCAATGAGTATTTGTAAGGGTAATCTGTATGCTAGTAGGGGGTGGAAGAATTCTCAATTTCACACAGATTTCTGGCATTGTGAACAATCCACATCCCTAAGGAATCTTGCGGTATCTGATACCTGCGCTTTGTCACTCTGTTTTTGGGTTCGTTATTTAGTTCTTCACATTTTTCAAACAATACAAGACATTAGATTGAGATAGATTGGATATTGTCCGTTACTTTGCTAACGATGGTAGGAGCCTAACATAACTCATCACGATACTTACATATTCCAAAGATATAGACTTCTCTGATATTCAATCCGTTAGGGCCAGAACTGTAGACAGCCATGTATCGAGCCTTCCTTTCTACTTCGTAAAGCCACTCTCTCCAGCAGTCACATCGCTCCTCTTTGTACCAGATGCTTTCCCAACCAGGTGATTGTGGTGAAAGATTGCCTTCTCCGGTCAAGGGCACGAGCACGCTGGCGTTTGTTAGCTGGTCGGTTTCTGAAAGAAGCAATGAACTTCGAAACCTGGAATGCAGCGCAGCGGTCTGTGTTGACAAGCATAAGGGAAGTTCATATGCCAATGCTCGTCAGAAAAGAAGAAAGGAAAGCTTTTGGAAAGCAGTGAATTTTTTCCTTCAAAATAAGTATCCCATGTCGTATCAATGCTGAAAAATGTCGCTGATGTTATCTCTCAGTGAAATCACTCGACAATTCACTTATATTTCAGATATATATTTAATCCTGAAATTGTCATGTTATACATAGGGGATCACAAGAAGGGCAATTCATTAGTGACATGAGTATTGAGCGCATAGATGTCACTTGATTCCTCACCAAGGCAATCAACTTTTGTCATTCTCCCGTCGATATGTGGGTGTGTGTGCGGAAATCGACATGAAGGAATTGGCTTCTCTTTACTAAATAGAACTTCTAAACATAACATGTTTTTGAGTAATGTATAGCTTTACCTGCTTCACTTAGGAATAACAAGAAATGTTCTATACAGCAGTTCAGCAGCTCATCAAATGCTTGCAAGCATTCTCTTTCATCACTGGAGAATTAGGAGCAAAGAACAAAAATCTTAAGATGTTTTATTGTTATAGCCGTGGTGTTAATACTAGTTAGCTTCCAGCCATATGATCATATGATTCCTCGGTGACCTCATAATGTTGATAACCTTCATGGAAAAGCCTTTTTCGTCGGAGAGCTCTTTATTACGAAGGAGAACAAAATTCGATTAGGATATTAGAAAAAGGTTGTTTGAAAAGAGAAAATAGCCTGTGATTCAACTCAATGACGTCTAAACTTTTAGCTCATGTTTCAGAATACTCAGATTAAAGACTTTTTTCCAACAACGATAGATTTTCAAAGATATAGCATCGGAAAGGAGTGCTGTATCGTACCGGATCCTTAGGATCAAGTGACATCAGTGAATTGCCTATATTATATTTCATGCGGGACATCTTTTTCAGATTTGATGAAGTAGTGGCTCCATAGGCTAAGGTCCAGGCCCCTCCCCCCAGGCCCTGTTGGGGTCTGGGGTAAAGCCCCAATGGAAAGAAAATATTATTTTCAAGCTAAAAGTATGATTGGAAAACAACACAGAGACAGCTCTTCACTAAAATCCGCAAAGCTTAAAGCCCATAACATGTGGGGCCGTTTGCAGCTGCAGCTGCAGGATGAACAGCTCTGGTGTGAACGGGCCTCACTGCAGTAGTTATCTCTAGTAGGTCCGTGTAAGAATATCTGAACTGCTCAAAAATTGTAGCGAAAGTCCTGGAGAGCAGCTTCCAAAACCTGAATGGGTTGAGCTACAATCCACCTGTAGGGGCAACAACTGACATTTGTTCCTTTTATGTTGGTAGTTTTTGTCCGCATTTTGTCCGCACTTAAATGCGGACAAAATGCGGACAATAACAGGCAGGCCTGAAATAAGTGCAGACAAAAACAGGCGCGTCTGTTTTAAGTGCGGATAAAATGCGGGTATTATTATAATTCATGACTCATACCGACATAAAAGTAAAAAATGCCCAACAACTAGTCAGGATAGGTCTACTTCCGGCTCTGATGACTGTAACTAAGGGCAATGCGTGCACAAGGCAATCAACGGTGTGAACCCGTTGGGAAGATCACCAAAATGTAAACAAAACGTAACTTCAGGTAGGATGAAATAGTGTCGCTTGACACTCGGGTCAATAGCAAAATGTGTTACGTGAGCATTTGGGGAGCTAGTACACTTCTGTATGGAATATTCTGGTTTTCCTAAGTGTAGCAAGTATAGCATTATGTCATCCGAAAGCTTTATGTGGGTAAAAGTGATTTTTATTAGACAGAAGCCGGTTCTAGGAAACTCTAATAATCAGAATGAAGTCTGCTCTCATATAGTAATGATAATCGTTGGATATACATCAGACGAGTCAAACTGAGAGAAATCATGAGGATTATTTGTAATATGAAAAGCAGAATGAAATGACCACAAGTCTCTTAAGGATCCATATTGGATGCGGCTGTACTCAGTATTGCAAAGTTGCGTTAGTTGGTTTGCTATACATTGGACTGGTTTGAACTGTTCGCTGTAGAGGAACTAGGTATTGCTGAGCATCATGATGTTACTTCAGCCGTATTTTGGAAAAGTTTGTGCGTAGCGGATGGGAACGACTTACCTCCTTTATAGTTTTCTTCCAAATTTAAATTACAACTATGTTATTTAGGGGATTTTGAGCAGTTAGTTTGACCCTGACCTCAATGCTTACCAACAGCTGGGTCTGGAAGGTGAATATCTATAGCCTCAGTCATGTAGTCATCTCCAAGGTCTACATACCACCACTGCGGTGGGGAGTCACGAACAGTCATGAAAGCAGTGCTTCGACTGCTATCAACAGCATTTAGTGCAGATGAGTGTGCACGCACAGAGCTCTGTGAGACTGTCTTACCGGCCGCCACATTTGGGTAACCATTGAACTCTGAAAGGCAGGTGCATGATCAGACAAATAAGATATATCTATACAACTTTTTGGGGCACTCTGATCTAATAGGTAGCGTTATGCTTACCTGTACCGCCTGCAGTAGGAAGCAAGAGTAGGAGGCATGTGCAGTACAAGGTAAAGGTCATTTTCGTGACAACCTATAAAGTTAATTATTGGGTTGAAAGCAAGAGTTCCAACTGGAGGGAACCACATGGAATCAGTGAATACAGTTAGTACTGCGAAAGTTGAAATGACTAACACAAAATACAAATACAACTACAACTATGTTTCTGTTGGAGTTGTCTCATTGTGACAAAATTTTGGAGTTGTCACCTCATAGTTGATAAAAACTCGCTAATGATCCTAAACATGTTTGTAACTTCACAGATGCTGATTATTTTTATTGTAAAGGTATTTCTGCTCTATTTTTTGGATGAACTCCGTCCAAAAACGCTAACATTTACTTTCGCTATTACACTTGTTTGGGGAAACATTACATATTTATATCACTGATAATTCCCCATTTTTCAGTATCTGGTTGGTAATGAATATCAGGGTCGACTAAGGTCCACACAAGGTGATTCTTAGAAATAGCTAGCGGCTTGTACCTTGCCGAATCTTGTATCTTCGGCAGATGCGGACTAAGTGCAGACAAAATGTGGATATCATAATTCATGATGCATACCAACATACCAACCTAAAAGTAAAGAATGCCCAACTTTTATTTTATTACTAGAGTTCGATTTCTTTTTTCAGATGCTCCATTGTGCCTAAATAAATAGGAAAATAGTAGAGATTGCTTGAAAAAGCAAAACGAAAACATTAAATGAGCCAAGGGAAGTGGTGCTACCCGGAGGAATATGCCCCAACCCTATAGATACTCAAAACAGTTGCAGTGGTATACAGCGGCCAACAAAAAGAGAAGGTAAACGTGTTAACTGCTGTTCACTCATACAATTGTGTACAGGCAACCAAGAAATTGCTCTACACATGCTCTGATTTTTTTCGCACAACAACCAATATATCTAGCCCTGACCGACCGGATAGTGTTGAGAGTTGCAGCAGCTCTGACAGCAGTAGGCCAGCATCTGCACCACCACTTCCACCACCACCACTACCCCCAACTTGTACAGAATCACAGCGCGCTCATGCAGCTTAAAAGAAAAACCTATCTGCCACATCATTTCACGCCGGTCTCCATACACGTATGAATGAGGAAACCGCTCTACGGAAGTCTGTCCGCTCTTTCTCAGAATATTGAAGAAGATGCAGATGCGCTATTTGGTGAAATGATAGCTGCAAGTATGAGGGCCTTCCCACCAAGTATTGAGAAGGATGGATTAAAATTTGTCATTGAACAAAAGCTGTTGGAGTTCAGACGGGACCAGACAAGGCCCAATCAACTACCACCTATGACCCAGCAGTTCCCTAACCATACCTATCCCCAACCCTCAGTCTACAATACTCAGTCTCAGGCCCCTGAATCATTCAGCTATTCTCAGTATCTAAGCAGTAACTAGTCTTTCATTAACATTATCATATGACATAGCGGGTACTATCAGTCTGTCACATAACGGGTACTATCAGTCTGTCACATAGCGGGTACTATCAGTATGTTTTACTCTTTTCACAATACTCATGAACAAAACATAATGAAATAAAGTAGAATATTGTTGAAACGTAAGCACATCTGTTAAATGAATGAGCCATCGATCTTATGATTTGTTATAGTCTTTGTGGGAGACCCAAATGGTTTAATTGCCATGGGATAGTACCCTCGTTGGTCAAGTAGTGGAAGAATTGCATACTGATGGCACCTACTTCTCCTTGGTGATTAGTCTGGTCTGTTGCTGGTGATTGACCCATCTACTCTCCAGCATTCACCATGTCATGAGGGGCCTCGCCTCCACCATAAAAAGCATGCGCTTTCCATCTATAGCTCCATACAATTAGGAAAATTCCAATGCTCCAGAAACCCAAAAGCAAACATGCGATAGCAGTATGTATTTAGACTATAATCTGAAGTTTATATTGATACGCATACCCGGCAGCCACAGCTCTCCAATCTTCAGGAGTCTGAGGTCTATGGAAGTACATGGGACCCATTATACTCCATATGGCTTTGCAAGTGTCAAGCACTATCTCTGCTGCTGTGGACTGACTGACTCTCCAGTGTTTGCTGAGACTATGAAAATCCTCTCCTGATGCGAGATAGTGTAGAGTGAGAGCCAACTGTAGGTCGGCAGGAATTGCCTTGCGCATATTAGTATCACGCTTCGTAATGCGTTCACTAATTAAAGCGAGTACGTGATCATATGCCTCTTTTGACATACGGAATTACTCAAGATGCTTTTCAGGATACAAACGGATTTCCTGGATAAGATGGGCGAAAAAAACCGAGTTGATCCCTACAATAAAATAATGGCAATTTGAAAGATCTCAAACAAACTCAGTGATTGTGACTACTAATTAAATGACATACAATCAATTCGGCGAAGATTCAAGAAGAAAAGAAAATCGAACAAAACATACCTCAATTTATTTATGAGATGAACCCAATATTGTCTTTGAGGGTGTCTCTGCACTACATAATCCTTCCATACGTCATATAAATACAATACATACTGGAATGCATCGGCTACGGCAGCTGGGTGTATGTTTAATTTTTATTTACCGCAAGGTAATATTAGTCAAAACAGACGAGCTTTCTACTTTAGAACATCCCATCTGAAAGAAACAGCCTCGTTCCGGCAATGATGCGTATGTTTCGGTGCCGGTACATGCAGCTTGCATAAGTATTCTCAGATGACTTTTGTCCGCATTTAAGCGCGGAAAAAATGCAGACAGAATCCACCGACATAAAAGTAAAAAGTGCCAAAGGTTGCGGATTTCGGTCTTATTTTCACTTGAGTTTCACACTTGAAAGTGAGCACGAAATCTATAAAATCCATTCTGAATATTATTCTGAATAGCGGCCATCAAATCAGATTTTTGAATGTACTCAAGTATGATAGCTATGAAGTTACGAGAATGTCTTAGAATATCTTACCAACTTTTATTCCTTTTATGTCACCGAATCCCATGTCATTCATTTTTTGTGCAATACTTGTCCAGGTGGTTTCTTTGATGTTCGCATAATCACTATTTGCCTTCTCATATAGATGAGGCTCATTTTTTACAGGTTGAATAAGGACTTATTGCCATGTAACACCACAATCCTGGTCATCTTCGTCACTTGAATACATTTCGAATACAGCTCCGTGCGAAATTAAAACAACAACGCCCATTCAGACGAATACTAATCATCAAATCAGAATCGAGTGTTTTCCCCACACTGGTTGATGTGCCGGAAAGGAAACTCACCATACGCAACGGCCCTAGTGATGTCGCCCAAGAACCGTACAAACCGGTCCCGGCAATATGGACCGGCTCGCTTCCGATCTATTGATACCAGAGAGGACAACTTCTGATATACATATTGGTTCGTGTGCCCAGTCCTTAACTAAGGTTTCAGTAGCAGAAAATTGTCCTTGATCACGAGCTAGGTATGGCTTAAACTAACAATCAGCCTGCGGTTATTGTCTTTCTAAACTCAGAGGAATGCTGGTCCATGAGTCCGATAGAACAGAAATATAGCACGATTGGTGAATTGTGTGTTTACTACACTCAAGAGAATGAGAGAGACCAGATTGTGCATGCCCATTTGTCCTTTTGGGATACAAAAACTGAAATTTACAGAATAGGTGAAATACTGGAGTAGTGCTACTAGTGTGGAAGTTGGCTCAAGTACAGGAAGCCGAAGACTGCTTGATAACTTGGTCATAGAATGGAGGCTTATCTTAGAAGGAACATGGTCATAGAATGGAGGCTTATCTTAGAAGGAACATGGTCATAGAATGGAGGCTTATCTTAGAAGGAACATGGCTGGTAGCAAAAGTAGAGCCGTTTAGACTAAATTACGGGCGTTTAGTTCTACCCGGACTGACTATGCAGAATCATCAACAAATAGGACTGTGATCTTAATAATGGCCAGAACTGTAGACCAGACTAAAGACTGTACATACTCGAGGGCAGCGTGGAAAAGCATAACAAAGCATAACAAAGCATGACTAAGCACAGATACCTGGACTGACCAAGTAGACCTATCCGCACTTAATATCACTCAAGGCCGCCGAGGGTAGTGTGCAAGCGTACCCCTGCGGGCTCTATGTGGACCAGTATCTGCTGATAGCTAGGAGGTAAATTCATGCTGTGACAACCCGACCCACCACAGATATCACAGTCTGTACGTGTGGAATGAGGATGGGGAGAGCTGATGTTTATCGCATGATTTGATGGTAGTTTATTCTGTATCGGCTTAGATGTCACAGATGCTATATTTAACTAGATCTAAAACCACAACCTCTTATGATAGCGGCCTTTTTCGGCTCTTCCGCTTTCATCATATCTATACTTTAAAATTCCTCCTCTTAGACTATTCCCGATTCATAAAATTTACATGAATAGGTTGTCTGACTTCAATGAACTCCGTGTGATCTTAGCTCCCACAAAGTCTTCAGCATTCTACACCGACGGTAGAAATTAGGAGAAAATGGAGGACTCACCAGAGACATAGGTACATCCAGCTACAGTAATATAACTATACTCAGTGAACCATAATGGCTGTGAGAGCTTCTGATAGGAGAAAAAAAGACAAATAAAATTGAAGGTATGCGCGCAATGCTGATGGTATTTTAAAAATTTCCTCACATGCAAAGTTGAATGCAATGTATTCCTCATTTAACTCAGCTTGTTTACTGACCTCTCAGTGACCTCTCAGTGAGCAGCCTTATTACATTGCCCTTAGTGTTGACTCTGACAGTCATTCAATAGAATGAGTCAGCCTGCTGTAATTTCTTTTCACTTATAACTGTGCAGCAGACTCCTAGTCTCTTAGAAGTCTTTCCAGACTTAGAATAATAAGAGTTAGATTTAAATCTAAAATATTGTTTTGTTACGTAATGATCTGTTAAATGTACAATTATCATATTGGGAACAGAACCGGTGGTTGTCAGTTGGCAGTCATGAGCTCAGTCATGTGTTAGTAGTGTGGTATTCAATCAGAGAGAGGCACCTACTGCCATTGGCTGTAAATAGCATAGCTAGAGCAAACCAAGAGTACTGGGTTCTTGTCATTCTCCTGTTGATTTTCATGCTCACTCCCACCCCCCCCCCCCAAAAACACAAAAAAACACCCAACCAACCCAAAACACAAAAAAAAAAAAAAATAAAAAAAAAAACCAAAAAAAAA
>ERZ1740065.2200-NODE-2200-length-12068-cov-18.181054_pt1 | contig 12068 bp, 13 predicted proteins | sample MGYA00581738_ERZ1740065 | MGnify/ENA primary metagenome ERZ1740065 (study PRJEB43018, sample SAMN04849749) | marine metagenome | isolation source: floating plastic debris | place: Pacific Ocean | collected 2008-09-01 | study: EMG produced TPA metagenomics... | reverse complement strand
TTCTGTGTTCCTTATCTTTGTTTTTTTGTGACATTGTAGAGAGAGAGAGAGCGTACTGTGCGGGCTGGCCCTGGGGAGAGCGCAGCCAATCTAATATTGGCACTGCAATACAGCAGGGGAGATGTGTGAACGCTGCCAGTGAAAGCGTCAGTAGGGGATCTGCGTTTGCATGGTAACAGCTGAGAATAATTATGGTGGAGGGAAGGTGTGCTATCGTGTCCAAATGGCTTCTTGTCATATTCAACATAGTGTTCTGTGTAAGTGTTATACTGCAGTGTTCAATTGTATGGTGGTCAGTTCTGCGTGACGTGACGTTCCTGTTTCAGTTTATTGGTGGAGGACTTATCATCACTGGCACGTACGCCTACATTCAACTCAAAGACTATACTAACTTCTTCGGCGATGTCAACATCAATGCTCCGGCAATGGTGATGATCACCTTTGGCGTTATCACGTTTGGAATTGCTGCTATTGGATGCGTTGGTGCAATGAAAGAGAGCCCATGTTTCCTGTACACAGTAAGGAGTTCTATAATTCTATGACATACTTGCTAGAAAAAATGCATAGTTGCACCGTGATTGCATATGTAGTTCTCAGTGACCATCGGTATCCTGCTGGTCAGTGAAATGGCAGCTGGAGCAGTTGCCTTTGCGTTTCAATCAGATCTGAAAGAGTTTGTTCTGGAGAACGCCGTAACATTGATGCATAATTACAACGAGAGCAGAGACGACTACGTGAAGGAAGCCTGGGATTTGATGCATGCTAAGCTGGTAAGACACACCTGGTCCTCAGGGTGTATCCGCAATCTACAATCCGAGGTAATGAAATATGCGACTGTTACAGGAGTGCTGTGGGGTAGCCGGGCCTTCTGACTGGAGGAACACGAGCATTGCCCATAAACAGGAAGGAGTCGTTCCAGCCAGCTGCAACAACAGCACAGTGAGTAGAGACCTCCCCCCCCCTTGTATATCATGAGCTGCTTGACCGTCGGTGACTGCATTCTAGAGCGGCTGTGTGGACAGTTTCATTGACTTCGCCTACGACAACATCCTACTGATTGGAGCAGCTGGCATCGCGTTCGCCTCCTGTCAGGTAACGTTCCGTCATGCAGTAAACAAGTGACAGGAGAGTGCAACTCCTCTCAATAAGACAGACGCCCAACTGTAGAATACACAGGAACAGAGAGACAGACTGATTACGAAATCATGTTGACTATTTACAGATTACAGGCATAGTGTTCGGATGTGTAGTTGCCTGCGCAGCCAAGAAGAACAGCGTCGTCTAACTACCTACAGTAGAGCTGCAAGATGCGATTGCTATTACATCTTCACCCAAGGGACAGACAGAACCCGAGGAGTGAGTCTCTCGACGTCTGCGCACCAGTCCACGACCTTCTCACTCGTATGAACTCAATGTTGTTAGTTGACTTAGGTTGTGACGCACGAGTCGTGACACACAGGTAACAGCGATCAGTCACATTTTCAGTTAACCAGGCGTTGTGCTGATGTGTGTTGTGGCTCATCAATGCCTCATGAGAAATAAAACCTTAAATATGTTTAACCGATAAGAATCAGTTTCATATCCATAAATAGATGGCAATTCGCTAGGCACTGTCCGCATCGGCGTCAATAAACAAATCATTCAAAAAATATAACATGGCGTCTTGCCTGATTACATTACAAATGTCATTAGTTGAGATTTCACTCAGATCGGCAGATGCACCAATAGAGGCTTTGAGAAAGTGTGCCCGCCTTAGTAGGTCGTACATGAAGCGGTTGTAAAGACGAGCCAAGACGGCAGCAGTCAGCGGAGCGCGCAGACGCTCGCCGACCGCCGTCGCTCTCAGCCTTACGTCTACCTGTGACACCAGGTCTGTGATGAAACATTCCTCTGCACTGGGGGCCACAGCCATCCCGCCGTTGCCTTCTTCTGCCTCACTGCCGCCAATTGTTCCTGCAGTAAAAACTGGGCTGTGACTGTGTGTCATGAGAGGGCTGGCCCAGCAAGGTCAGCCAGGGGTTAAAACTTCCAGTCAATGAAGGCTAAAATATTACTGTGGCTATGTCGTAATGGTTACTAGACTGCTATGAACTTCATGGCAGTGGTAAGGAATTATTGCAGAGCAATCACTGACCCTTTCTGACCTCTGGCCTCATGTAAATCATCATAGTAGTAAAATAGGAGTACTGTAGAATGGAATTTTTATGCGTGGACATTATTTGCAATTTAGCATGTAGTAAAATATTTGTGATTTTGCAATTTTTGCGTTATTGGTTCAGCCTTAGTCATTTATAAGTCATATAAGTCATGTATAAGTCATATAAGTCACGTATAAGTCATATAAGTCATGTATAAGTATAAGAACAATATAAATAAATAGATCTGACAATATTTGTGAATTAGCGACCGATGGCTCGATCGCAAAAATTCCCAACTCGTAAAATAATTCTATTATACTGGAGGACATAGCAACTCACCCTTAGCACAACTCGTATCCGACGAGGTGATATCCAGCTCTTCTTCAGCAGCATTTGCGTCACAGGGAAAACAATCTCCACTGAGTGTGTCATTGACTGTGACGTGACAGGGCACAGGCATCTGCTGGCGTTTAGTACCAGATGCAACTTTCAGATCGTCGGGACCCATCGGTGTGAAGAGATTGCCACGAAGCCAGAGCTGCAACCAGAGAGCCAAGTCTACTTGATAGCGTGTCTAAGTCTGCTCAGTTTACTGCATCTGCTCAGTTTACTGCATCGTGACACTGCATCGTGACATATACACCCCAGACTATGGCCAGTCCGATGATTGAGAGAAATCGTACCTAAAATAGACTGTATTGCATGTGGAGTGATGTTTGGGATGACGAGTCCGTTTGCTACATGACTACCTATTTAATGCCTGCGTTGTTCATTATCTTTTCTTGCTGAAATGCAGAAAAACCGGGAGCTTAAATCTGATGTGAGCATCTCTTGGCTTTTCTTTCTTGTTACCTCTATGGTAACACACCAGCTTATGATTATAGCTAGCGCTCTGTTGATTCTTACATTTATAGAAAGCCATGTTTGATAAGATTTAGGTAATAAAAGACCAACCCCCCTGGGCGTTAGTTACGCGAGGGGTTGTTAGTTACGCGAGGGGTTGTTAGTTACGCGAGGGGTTGTTAGTTACGCGAGGGTGCATTAGTTACCGAGGGGGCATTAGTTACGTGACCGTGAACCAATGAGGGTAAGGAAGTCCAACCGTCAATACGCTAGTGTTGGTGGTTGTATGACTTAGTTCAGTGTTTCCCTGGACTAGTATAAGAGTTAGAGTAACATGACCATATATGGCGTAGGATACTAACTGCTATTGCCCCACAACACATCAGCGCCATACAAATGGTCAAACCAAAGAGCAGCATGAGTCCAGACAGCAAAGCAAGACATACAAGAGAAGACAACTTCCCATGGCTGACATGAGCTACCAAACAAACACTCACCACAATGTCCTTTGTTGACCAGTTACAGACGTGTGAGAGGAGAGGCTGGTGCTGAGTGTTCAGCTGTGAGAGGCGCTTACGTATGGTCTTCGCTCTTCTCCACTCCAACGCTCGCTTCTTACCTAACAAACAGCAGCAAAGCCGTCATCACAGCTCCACCTTCAGCGAATTCCTGACGCTAGAAGAATGTCATACCACAGGGCCATGACAGAAACACTGACAGCGTCGGCTGCAGGCTTGTCGGCGTATGCGCACCATCAGCAGACAGCAGGGGGTTTGCCCTGACCAGGAGTTCGAGGAGCTGCCGCGAGTCTGCAATCTGATCCAGGGGCGGCAGTTCAAACTTGCTCTCACTCATTACTTTCGTATCACGGGGCGCACTGCCTATCCCACTCACTCCTACATGTCACAGTGCAAACGTGATCGGAACCTTGTTGTCACAAGGCAGAAATATCAAGGGATGACAACTCCACCTACTGCGTAGCGGGACTATGCTGACAGGTTTCCGTGACGATGAAGCCTGGGGCAGAGAGCCAAGCAAGGACACGCTACCGGGCGGTTTGAGAACTCGGTCTGTATTTTTCTTCATGACCAGCATGATCCTGCCGTCTGGTAGCTTACACCTCATGTACACAGGCTTCGCAGGCCCGTTGATGAGCGACGTCAATGGCTGAGACTTCCTAGCCACTGCAGTGCTGCCACCTGGTGGCTTGTTCTCTGGCAGTTGAGGTGACGCAGACTGCAGTAGCGACTGACTAGAGGAGCCGGGCATGACTAGCGCCACCTTCTTGTTGGCGGCAGATGTTGGCCCATTGTCGGCCGTGACGGAATTCCTGAGAGGAATCAGGACTTTACGCTGACCAGTACCGCCTGCTGCTGCAGTCCCGGCAGACGGTTTCAGCCTCTTCGCGTTGGCATTGCTGTTGATGGATATGACTTCACTGCAGTCGTAATAGTCATACTTGCGCTTTTCAGTTTTACTCTCATGTTCTTGGACACTATGGTATTCATCTCCGCCTGACACTAGCCCATTTTGTACAGCAGTAGAACTGAACACATCGATAGGTTCAAGCTTGACAGCAGGGTTTCCATGCGATGCGCTGAAGGTGCACAAGGTGGAATTTGAGATGTTCGAAATGGGCTCGCTAGATTTGGGAGGTGCTGGCTCAGTCAATGACACGCCTGAAGCTGGCTGCTACAACAAAGTTGCAGGTAAATAAATGTAAGCAATATCAGGAAGCATCCAGCGTTACAATCGGATCGGAGCAGTAAAAGTGTAATGGAACTTTGTTGCGAACTGATAATTTTTACGATCGAGCTGTCAGTCGCCATAATATCAATTCGCAAATAATATCAAATAATATCAAGCACATTTATTTTCAATGAAACGAACGTTGAAGTATGGCTGCAACAAAAGTAAGATTGCAAATATTTACTGCGTGCTTGTTTGCAAAAAAATCCATTTTACAGCACATATAAACTATATATGTACCGCATCGGTAACACGTATGTAATATATATGTACCGCATCGGTAACACGTATGTAATATATATGTACCGCATCAGTAAAGGTCGAGACACACTATAGCGTGAGCGTGGCGTGCGTAGCGGTTATTTCGCAATAACGATCCGCTTGTGTGAACACATTGGACGAGTTTTTGGTTGCGTTCCGATATCCATGATAACAAAATAGCGGTAAACAAAAATTACCAAAAATTCTGAAGATGAGCTCATAGTTCGTATTCGACTCATCTATAATTTAATTCAGATCGTGAATCAAAGAAAGACCACTAATAAGCTCTGATGATGAACTATTTTCCGGGATTACGTGATCAAATGCATTGTGGGAGCTGTTGATAGCCAATGAACGCAAAGCGTGCGACGATAATGTTTAGCATGCTAGAACGCTACGCTTTGTGGAAAATACCGGAAGCGTTGGCAAACTTTTAGACGCTCGCTCTGACGCTCGCTCAATATCGCCGTAGTGTGTCTCGACCTTAACACGTATGTAATATATATGTACCGCATCGGTAACACGTATGTAATATATATGTACCGTATTGGTGCCGCTGGGTAGCGGTGATGTCTGCAGTTCCACATCGACGTGGGTCTCCGAACCCAGGTTCTGAGTGCCGGTAAACGTCCTGTCCAGCTTCAAACAATGGATTATATCCACTTTCCTATTCTTGGCATCTTTTAGATGTAGCTGGACACGGACCGGGAACTCACCCCAACCTAGAGAAAACCCACTGCTGCTTATGGTAGGAACTTACTCTATTCGGGTCAAGGTCACAAAAATCACAGACATAGAAACTATTACATATTTCTTGTTTTTCTACAGTACATGTGTGCGTCACATATATTCTACAATACGTCTATGACAGGTACACTAACCTCTACGGGTGATGTGAAATGGAGGAGATGTCACTTCAATTAAATCATTCGGCCGATACGTGGGATGTAGAAAGAACCAAACTTTCTTCACTATAGGAGATAGATCAGGATTTTCTCTAGGACCTCTCACATAAACCATCCACTTATGGCTTGCCTGAAATGAATGGAGGTCAGCGATGGGCACCCAAGCTACAATCACACGTTACTATTCAATAACAGTAGACAGCTCTACAAGTACCTGGTCGTTACTCTGACGAGAACTGACTGGAATGTATTGAGATACATTGCCGACTATCACACGATACTTCGAAGCGTGAGGACTAGTGTTAGCTTGAGCATCCTTTGTCTTGGACTTTATCTCAGTTTCATTGGCACTGTGACTGTCAACTTCTGACTTTTCGAGGGTTTTTGATGTAGGGTGAGGGTCTCTGGAAAGATTGGAGTGAGTCTTTGGTATAGATTTGCCGATCTCTTCCTTGACTGTTGGATGTATCCCAGTGTTTTGTTGCTTTCCTAGTTGTGCACCCTTGATATCAGACTTGTCATAATACGAAATGACCATAGCAGCTCGAAGACGGTCGAGCATAAGCCTTGATTCGTTTATCCGCCTGTCTATCTCGAAGATATCGCTCTCCAGGCCATCAATCTCAGATCTGAATTGGCATTCCACTATCCTCGAAATTCTGTTGAGCCTGTCAGCTTTGTGGTCTTTCTCAGTGTCCCAATGTCCAACTTCTGACTTTGCGCCCACGTGGTCATAATCAGGATCCATCACTATCGATGTAGCTCATTAACTGCGACTGTTGATCTCTCTATCTCTATGATCTGGCAGTCTGCAGCAGGTTCATAGTAAGTAGCGAAATGACAAACTCATCTTTCATGTAGAGGAGAAACACATGCTTCGCGACTATCGGCATGATTTGCAGGGTTCATTTCCGGGTCAAGCTGAGGTCGAGTTGAAGGTCACCCCACACTCGTTCGTCATTCATTTACTACCGGTCGTTGGTCACGGTCCTTGTCCTATTACCTCTGTATTCTCAGTTTTCTTCTTAGTATACTCTCGTTGATACACTTTCACGATGCAGGTGAGATATTTCATTCATCGATACTTCTTTTTTGTGGTACAGCACTTAGATTTTTCGAAAATTTGATTGCATGAGTCATCCGGTGATTCCCTTCACAGTAGTAACTCTACTACCATATAAGGTAAAATATCTGTACTATGCTGTAATATGGGTTTGATCTATGGAAGATATTCGCAGGATGTGGTATTCGATCAAAATTTTTATGAAACTTGATAGAAATAGTTTTTTACTGTTTCATTCGCTCATTAGCTTACGCTGTTTACTATGCCCACTTTCATTCGTAGGATCCAAATGCTGACACTGAATGGAACGATGTCCTTCGGAAAAAGGGAATCTTACCTCCAAAAGAGAAAGAGGAAATCACAGAAGATGACATAGTGAACATGTTAGAACATACAATCCAGGAAAAGTACGATAATCATCTATCAAAAAGTAGTGACTAGGCGATTTATGTACGACATCATACCACCAGATTACTGTTGCTAGCCCTACTGATTATCAAGTAATATAAAGGGATATAACTTTCATAAAGTCTATAGCATGTTAACCGCGTGTCAGATCCAAGTTGCAACCACTGATTGATCAGCTCAGTTCCTCAGTCTCCATGTTGATCTTCGCAGTGTAATAAGTGCTACCTTTGTTCGGTTTGGTTATCTAGGTCACGTGACAAAGATTATGGTGAGATGAATAAGGATGAGCTCGACGACCTTGAAGATGATGTTGATGATGAGGACGAGAGAGCATTTGAGATGTACCGGTTAGTGTCCATCACGTGTTCTGGCACTCTGGGATGTGGAGCCAGGTTGCAGATGCAGTTCATAGCTGGCTTCATGTCTTTCCTACGTCTAGCCGTCAGAGAATGATGGAGATGATGCAACAGCAGAAGCAGAGCAAGTTTGGCAGCGTGCTGGAAATTAGCAAAGCCGAGTGGGTTGAACAGGTGAACAAGGCTGGCGATGAGGTTTGGGTCATAGTGCACGTGTACTCGGAAGGGTGAGTGCATAGACGCAGCTCCAATATTGTTACCAATTCTAGCGCATTGAGTCGACTTCTTACAATTGCAGCATCCCCCTCTGTAAGCTCATCAATCAGCATCTGACCAACTTAGCCTCACAATTCCCCACCTCAAAGTTTGTGATAGGTCGGGCGTCGGTGTGTATCCCGAACTACCCTGATAAGAATCTACCCACACTATTCGTCTACAAGTAAGTCATTCACATGATCACTGGTTTGTTCACTCTATGTGGCACAGTTAATAGAATTTGTTGTATTCCATCTACAGTGATAATCATAACAGTCATAAGTATTGTTTTATAATTACGATTCTAGTTTCCGATGAATGACAATTTCTCCTTACGTCGTGTTTGTATCTTGGTTCATGAGATGATAACTCCTGTATTAGAGGTACGGTAGGGCAACTCCAAGATAAGAAATACCATGTCCATATAGGAGGAGAGTTATGTGAGCAGGTAGACAGCAAGCCTGGAGATCTCACCTGAATTTGGATAAGAAAGATTTGTTATGGGAGTAAGTGGGATAGAGGCCGATTGGATACTAGATACCCAATGAATGAGTTGGTTAATGATATATATGAGTGAGATGTGAAAGGATTGCTAGAGAAAATGGAGAGAGCCATCGTCCGATCAGAAGTTTCTATGGGGAAAAGCTTTTTGAGTGTCAGATCTTGTCCTAGACCCTAAAGCCATGTGACCAGTTGTTTATATCTGTACAGAGTTGGCTATGTAGTGTGTTGGTAATTGTGACATCGTGTATAAATGAGGGTTCAAGAAGAACGAATTTATCATGAACGGAATTCCTGAATGGAGTATTGACGCTGTTTCACGCTGTTTGGGAGACTATAGCCTTCATATCTATAAAGTTTCTTGTTTTATTTAAGCTTTATTTTTCTTTTAGCATTTTTAATTCCATCTTGATTTCTCAGGTTTAGAGAAAGTCCTGATTGTCATGGTTACACAACTTTGTCAGTGACATGGATGTCTACTGAATCCCCTTATTGTCAGAGAATGGAAAGCCTCTCGGAATCCCTTAGTCACATGATTTTCCTCTAGATTAGTTAGTGCGATCTCAAGTTAAGGACAAGACTACAATAGGTTTAGCAACGACACGCCGTAGCTACGTCTACATCAGATTACTCACGTAACGTATATCTAATCGTCCGATGTTTAGCTACTCGGTGAACGCTGGTTGATTTTTTGAACATTGAATTTTCGTCTTTATAGAGCATGTAAATAGCTGAAATGTCACAGAGACATGCAAAAATATTACTTGTGAAACGAATGAAAAAATTAAGTAGTGGCAGTTGATTTTATTTCACATCTGATGTGCCGTATGAGCATACATGAAAGCAGCTCTTCTCACGTAGACTTTCGCCATAGGTTACGTCGATTTGTGATCACGTGTTCAAATTGGCGTTCACGTACGGCTTTCCCGTAGCTAAACCTACCTATTTATACCCAGCAGTTCACCCTAGCGTTTGACATGTTTGTTTCAGTGAAGATAAAATGAAAGTAAAAAGGATCTTCCAGCCAAAATAATATTATCTATTCATGATGACAATTGATGTAAAATAATGTTGAAAAATTCAAACAGCCGGAAATTGTACTGCGTTGTATTCTACACAGTTTTATTGTAAGACCAGACTGAGAGGCTTTCAATCCTGTGATGTGTGTGCTTTGTAGAAATGGAGATCTCAAGAAGCAGTGGATCGGACCACATGAGTTCCACGGTATGAACTGCAAATGTGAAGGTAAGGCGTGATCGTGATTGGTCCATGTATACTGCAGCCCTGGTATGTTTATGTGTCATGTGATTGCCTCAGATCTAGAATGGATGCTTGGCCAGCTCGGTGCCATACCGTCGGAACTGGAGGAGAATCCTCGCAAGCAGATTAATGATGTCATGGAATCAACCATCCGTAGTACAACAACGCAAGGCGATGACGATGACTGGTAACCGGGAGTTGTCTTCTCAATTGCTTTTCCTCTGGGATCAACTTTATTCATCATTATAATGCTCTCATATTTAATCATGTTATTGCATGTATTTGTGGATTACCGCTATGTTGTATGACTGATATAGATTTCTATCTAACTTGTTTATAACTTGTCTCTGTATATTTTCATAGTGACAAAATCTGTTAATTTTTAAAAATAATGGAGTCACTAGATTTGGAGTAGATGTGAATACGCTGACTATTGTTGCTCACACAGACGAGCCTGCTACTGAGGTGAGGGCACTGCCAGGCAGAGGCAGTATTGGTGACCAGAATGCGGCTCCAGCCGCCACTGCTGCCGCGCTCTGCTGCATTTTGATGATGTATTTAGTAGTGGCATTCCGTTCTGCCTCCCTCTCTTCTGCGGTTTGACGTCTGAAAGTGAGTTTGCAGTGATAAGCAGCAAACACTTATACATAGTCTCCCAGCTGTTCAGAGAAAGTTTCTCTCCTTACCTCCATTTTGTGCGTCTGTTTTGAAACCAGGTTTTGACCTGAGCGTCTGTCAGTTGGAGGTCCTTGGCTAACCTCAACCTCTCAGTAGATGCCAGGTATTTCTGATCAGTGAACCTCATCTCCAGCTCAGCTATCTGTTCTCTGCTAAACGTAGTGCGAGGTTTCTTCCGCTTTGGTGGAGTGCGGTTCGAGTACGGGTGTCCCACCCGCCGGTACTCTGCTAAAGTGGCACGTTTGCTAACAGTTGTCCTCTACTATAACATTTCACAGAATGACTCACCAAAGTTTTTGGGCCGGTATCTGTCGAGAGATTTATAGAGATAGGCTTGTGTCGGTAGATGCTGCGGAAGCAGCGGTAGGCTGGCTGATTTTGATAGAGTTCTCAGGCTATCAGTAGTCTGAGGTCTTGAGTTGTCATCTTCACCGTCCGCTTTCTCACTCCGTATCAAACCTCTGCACGTTTCACCTATTGCTGGACTATGTGGTGAACTGTTAGAATAGCGATTGTGTTGACTAGTCACGACTGCTGCTGCTGACGGCAGATCTGTCTGGTTGTGCTTTCTCTTCTGTTTACCCAACGATTGCCGTCTTCCTTCGCCGTCATGAGTGCCGAGAATGCTGCTGATTCCGAATGAAAGTACAGGCTTCCTCACCTCGCTGGCCTCCATTGCTTGTAATGATTTAGTTGGCTGAGGGTGAAGTGATATATCCGATAGGAACGCTGGCGTAATTAAGTCTCATGCTCCTCGTCCTCTCTGTAGCAATGACGTTGGTGGTCCAACGGCAATATGTTTCTTTTGAGCCTCACAGCCTAATTGCCTGAATTTTGCCTTTTACTGTCTCAATTAGTACAGTCATAGTATTAAAATACTCCCACGACAATTCTGTATGTGGGCAATGAAACAATTATCCATATCTGCTGGGACGCGTTGTCACTGATGTTGGTATAATGTCAAAGAGATATCGTCCATAATTAAGACAAGTAATTGCTGTAAATGTATATTAATAATGACAACAGAGAGAATAATGAATCTGAACGCATGCTAACACGTCTTCATTGGGAGGCTCTGCTCTGGCCAGCTGCCCGCACGTGTCACTTACTCCCTCGTGATGAGCCTAGTTGACTGATACAACTGTCATCGGGTGATCAGTACTTGTGTGAAAGATGCCAATTGATGACGAGCCGCACCGGCAACACGAATACAGTGATCTACTAGTCATCAATCACAGAATGTATTCATATCTTTATCGAATCATTTGGCAAGGAAGGAAACAAAAAATAATATTTTTTGACAATAGCTTTTACCCTTTCTGACATGGTTGGCAAAACTGAGCTAGGGTTACGACTGGAAAGGTAGAGTAGCAGCAGAGAGTAGCGGGTAGGTAGACAGTGCTTGTGTAAATCGTTCAAACTTCATAGTGAACCGTGTGTCACCGTATTCTGTAGGACTGCGCATGTATCTGGGTCCAACTCATATGCCTGTAACGCAGGGAATCAAATCAGATTGGCACACAGTAGAGGGGGTGTATAGCAGGGTGAGGGATAGGAGGGGAGGAGGAGGAGGGTTGTATAGAAGAGGTGGGGGGGAGAGGAGGGAGATAGGAGGAGGGGAAGTCTGCAGTGCTGACGAGTACTCACAGCG
>ERZ1740065.2199-NODE-2199-length-12071-cov-11.520306_pt1 | contig 12071 bp, 10 predicted proteins | sample MGYA00581738_ERZ1740065 | MGnify/ENA primary metagenome ERZ1740065 (study PRJEB43018, sample SAMN04849749) | marine metagenome | isolation source: floating plastic debris | place: Pacific Ocean | collected 2008-09-01 | study: EMG produced TPA metagenomics... | reverse complement strand
TCAGTTATTTATTCTCTATTTTTTTTTAACTTTTTCATTTACTTTTTACTTTCCCCATTTCCATATCCTATTTCCATTCCCGATTACCCCTACCCATTACCAGTCCCCATTACCAGTCCCCATTACCAGTCTCCATTCCTGCTCTCTGCACCCATTCCACATTACCGTTCCTTGTTTCCTCCACTATAGTAATTCAATTACTTGGTACAACTCATTTAATCAAAGTTACTATATACCGTCTAAGACCTCCTTACACGGATTATTTACTATGTACCAGTAGACAAGTAAGGCATACTTAGAGAGCAGCTGTGGTCCCTAGTGTGGCGTGATCTGGGTTCGATTCCCAGTCATGCCAGCCACAGTAAGAGCATCCGACCATAATTGCTCCTGTGCCACATTAGCATTCCCTGTGGTCATACAGCCAGTATGGTTGCAGGGTGAATCCCCTACCCCCCTCCCCCCCAAAAAAATGGTATACTGGCTTTCTCAGGGAATCGATCAGTGCAATGGCTTACTGGCCACACGGCGAGAGATAAACCTCTGAGTAGGGAAAACTCACTTTCCATGTTGCTATGAAAGTCACCAACTGTACTACGATAGTCTATCATCTCCATGGTAGCAGGATTGTGGCACTCTTTACCATTGAACTGCACAAACCACCTAGTACAGCCTTCCACTGAGTAGTGACCTCGGACATATAGGTTCAATGTCACGCGGAGTCCTGAATCCTTGTACTTCTTACGGTATGTGACAGCCTAGCAGCATCAAATGATATTATATTCTAGATAAACAGTGATGAGTTATTGCAGAAACGTAAAACCTTCATTATGTTATGTTATGAGAAGAAAGTTAGAGAGCCGCAAATATTGGCACTGCTTGTAGGTACATCACGATTATTGAAGCATCAGCTTCTGACACATAAATCAATATGCAGTTTGATTCTTCATAAGTCACATTATCTAGCGACAAATACCTGACTAATGGCGTAGCATCACGGTACCAAAGCCGCCGTCGGCTGGCGTTCAGAAGTTTTCTTGATGTTTGGGTATTGGATGACTCTCAAAATAATAGATGTCACACTGTACCGATGGGGTACGATCGTTAGTGCAGTGCCCCATAGAAGGTTGTTTTGATAACTGGGGCGCAATGACCAATTAAATTCAACGCTGGGGGCAGATTTCAAACATGTCAGAAGTCCATCGGAAGGCGCTTCGATGGAGTCAAGTGAAGCGGTAGTAACCAAGCCCCGCCCACATTTGTTAGCGAATCCCACTTCGGTTAGCCAGCCTTCATTGGCTTCGGTGCCGTGCCATAGACCTACTAACCATTTTGTCGTTTCAGTTATTAATTTTTCATCTTCAGAATTATGAGAGAGGATTAAGAAATCCATTGCATGATGTAGAGATTGAGAAGGATTGTACAGTTACTATGCTGAGACAGTAGTAGGAGTGGATAATACACAACCTAAGTACTGAGTAACGATAGCTTCGTCGATGCCATTTTTGCAAAACTTTCTTGTGTACACCCATGCTAACCATGTATCTAATCACATAACCGGTGATATCTAATCGCACCACTGCCTCCTGACTCAAGCTGCAGCTGAAATCTTTCAAAATACTGTAAGACTGGATTCGATACCGTAGAAACAGTGAGAGAAGTCAGTAATTTTCACTTTCCAATTGATATGTGTGCTGGTTGTGAAAACGCTGGTATGAGCTGCAGCTCGAGCGAGCACTAAAGCTGCAGCTTAACACCAGCATAAAACAAGCGTAACGCTGGAGCAAAAAACCAATGCGCCAACCGATAGGAGAGTAAAGTATAGGTCATTAGCTTTCTCCATGTAAGTCACCTGATTGTGGGAGTTATCTTCTCACATGGAATCACTATCTTGTGATTGCTGTAATTTCTCGTTCTTGAGGATTGTGAAGAAAAATTTAGTATTCCAGTCATTCTCACGTCCACTTTTACAGTAATTTATACCTTGAAAACTAGTGTTCCTGGTGAAATCTCAAGTCCGTTAGACTTATGATTAGGGACTCTAGCACTCTCATGCTCTCTAGGTAGTCCATAATCCTATCTAAAATAATCTACGAAATCTCTACTCCTCACCTGGATTGTTCCAGAATCCCTATCCTCTTCAGTTTGGCCGGTGAAGTAGTTGACTACATTGAAGTACTCCTGTGTGAGATTGCAGTTGTCATGCTGATCAGCTGCGGAAAGTGAGGGTATACTTGTGAACTTTTGGGAGCTTACAAAGTTATTTGTACTGAGGAAATTTATGCAGTTCAAGGTTGATCCAGTGCCCCAGCTTACCGCTGTGTGGCACGGTTTCCATATGGTATCGCAAAACTGCAAGGGGCGTATTATGGCTTGTTGCTGATTGCTGATTGGTTGCTGGTCTCAGCGTATGACAATCGTAAAAATTAAACCTGGCCTCATTTATGAGACGGATTTTAATATCATCTACGCTACAATGTGAGGTCATACTGCATGTTTGTTGCAATCAAATTGATGTTTAAGGTGCTGCCACATATGAGCAAGTATACAAGTGAGGGAGTGTACGAGTGAGGGAGTGTTTATTGCCATACGGAGTACTCAGAAAGCGCAAATAGCGTGAACTAGGTAGCATTCACCCACAACAATAAAATGTTCCTTCAGTGCTATCCAGCTGTGATGAAGCATGGAAACATCGAAAGTTGTTGCCGCTGAGGAAAGGACTGCTGCTGTTATGCCTACTGTACATGTCTGTCTGTCTGTCTGACAGATTCTTCCACTCCTGTTTTACCAAATCCACTAATAAAAGATAGACTACAATATACAATATGTAGGATATCAGAATATTCAGACAATTCGATTTATGAGGACAACAAAAATCATCAAGATAACTGCAGTAGTCGTGATTGCGGTGCCAATGAAAGCTGTGAGATAAACACACTGTTTTGGGACCAGTCATTTGCCACTGATTCCATCTAGTACCGGCTAGTCCTTGGTTGCAACCATCAATCTTTGGATTGTCGGAGATTGTCGGAGATTGTCAGAGTTGGTTGTTCCGTAGATAGAATATCTATGCAGCGATAAGCCTGAGATTTTATTCACAGCAGATGTAGTATAGAAGGACCAAGGATGGCTTTTAATCGGAAGTTGAGAGTAACCTAGCACTGGTACTGGCTACCAACTATACCTGCTTTGCAAGCAACGCTTGAGACACATATCTGTAATATCGCACTCTTTCAGCATCCAACAATGCATTGCGGGAGATGGAGTAAGCGTAGTGCTATACTTTTGAAATGTGGCTAAAAGCCTGATAATAAAATTATATGAAGCTGATCATTGCAAAGCAAACTGTACGATGTAGTGGTCTAACACTGCGCAATATAACTACCATCAAAGGATAAACAACTTGAGATTTCATGCTAAAGCTGCGTGTCCAGAGGTTCCAAAACATTGGTGGACTGATATCTTGAGCAAGGAGATGTCAAACATGGCTCCGCTCCGTGGACAAGTGCAACCTATTGATTCTTTGCACTATAAGCATCACACACTCAGTGATTGGTCAATTACAGAACAAAATTTCTGCGCCTTCAGGCAAACCTCCTCCACCAGAATGAAGAAAGACGATTCCCAGCCAGCATAGGAGTCAGCAGCAGAGGAGCTCCTGTGGTAGTTGACAGCATAGACTATAGACTAAGCTGATGTTCACAGCTATGCCCAGTATTATGCTGGGGTTTTGTCATTCTTCCGTAGATATTTGTGCATCAGCACGTACGGGAGTGAGCGGGAGTGAGCGGGAGTGAGCGGGAGTGAGCGGGATTGAGTGGGAGTGTGCGCGGATAGGTGTGGGAGTGAGAGCGAAAATCGACAGGAGAATGACAAACACCTTATGCTGTCTTTGGTCTGCAGTTAGTACGTTTTTTGCAGCAGTCAAGTCAGTCTCGCACCTGCATAAGACCGGAACTTATGACAACAGCAAACATTCTGATGGAAGAGTAAAAAATGCTGACAGTGTGACGACAGGTACAGGCTGGGTGATGAATGCTGGTCAGATGCCCAATAGACTGTAATCTGATCACATTGGCGGGAATACCTGGCTAACCAAGTTAACTACTGTCAAGTCTAGTGGCTACAGCTATCTACCTATACGGTAGTGACTACTATAGCTGTGGTTTTCAGATAGGAAAGGCACGCTGGAGCACTAAATTCAGGCTAAAGATCAACGATTCCATCCAGTGCTTCTGAGGTAATAGCATATGTAACATGTTATTGCCTTTATAGCGTATGAGAATCGTGGGAATTGGGAGAGGACAACTTCTCTCACACTGGCTCTAATGAAGTATGTAGCTGCTAACCGCGTCTACGCAATGTTTTTTTGGTGGGCCCACGGGAATCAATTAAATGATATCATGTGGCGAATTGGCTGCGTCAATGAATAAAAGTCTTAGATTTATAAATAAAATTCTTAGATTTGGGGATACCATTGAGCTTTCACAGAAAGTATGGGCGCGTACTCACATCAGCAGTGACCACATAGACTAGTGTAGTGAGCCAAATACACCAGTACATAGTAAATTGAGCTTCGATGTGGTGAATTATATAACAGGAATATATTGTTGAGCCTTCGGTTTCAGACCAGTGTGCTCTGGCCATCCGTGGTCCAATGGTTATTGCGCCCCAACAGAAGCTTCGCATTCTCACCATAAGGTGTTTGCAGTTTCTCACCAGAGATTTTGTTGATATCATCGCATTCATTGTCTTATTGATCCGTACACTTGGCTTCATTCATACAATACTGCCATATTTTGAAAGGCGCAATGTAACAATGTAGGTATCCTGCGTCTTCATAATGCCTCTGTGTAACGTTCCTGTGACATTTATGTGTTCGATTGATTTACACGTGGTTGCGTTACCTGAAATATTGATTATCAAATCTGGCTGAATTAGGACTGATATATTTGTATCTCGGGTGCAGCTGTACCTGTAGTTGTAGCAATGATTCTGTGAGGTGTTTTTACCCAGTGTATTTCCTGTATGTGTGATATGTGTGGTATGTGTGGTATGTGTGGTATGTGTGGTATATGTGGTATGCGTGGTATGTGTGGTATGTGTGGTATATGTGGTATGTGTGGTATGTGTGGTATGTGTGGTATGTGTGGTAACACCGTACCAAACAATAACTCATGTAATCAAACAGCCAAACGGTCAAAAGTAAAAAATTTAAAACAATATGAAACTATGTCAGTGCCCACTCACAGGCTATAGCTAGCTATGGTGGGCGTGTTTATATATATCTGCACTTGCAATAGTTGTAAGAAAACCAATAGTGAAGAAAACAAGAAACAACAGTAAAAAAAATGAACTCACCCACACTGGTTCCGTTGATTGCAATGAAGGGGCAAGTGGATGAAGTGTATTGAGAAGGGTGCTAGCTATACAAAGCTTGGGGTAAAAAAAGATGAAACATAAAGGAAAACATTAACAACAACCAAAGGGCGCCAAACGATGCAAAGCTTTACCTGCAGTTAAAGATGATAAATAGCTCTTCCACAGCCACAGTACCAACCTCTTAACTTGAACTCACCCTGTACCTTGATCAGTTGCATGAAAACTGCATGAAAATGGTAAAATGAAAATCTTATGATGGATAGAAATATCAGCTTTTGTCATTCTTCTGTCAATATCCCCGCATCAGCATGTGCGGGAGTGAGCGCGGGAGTGAGAGCGGGAGTGAGTGGGAGTGAGCACAGGAGTGAGCGCTGATACAGCTGGTGGGAGCATTAGCCAGCTGGTGGGCGAGGTGGGAGCATTAGTCAGCTGGTGGGCGAGGTGGGAGCATTAGCCAATCATTGAAAAGCATCGTAGGTAAATTTGGGCTTATTAACAAGCTCCAGTTAAACGCAACCTATCATATCTGAGTAAGATGAGTTTTTATCAGCATAAAAGTTACAAGGTCAACATGTCGGGTTATCAATAGAGGCAATTTACAGATAGAATTTATTTGTTTTCTACATACACTTTTTTGTTCTATTTTTCTGAGTGCGTGACGGAGAGCTATGGCGAATTGTGATAGCTGTATGGAATATTGATCTCTTACTGCGACTACATCGGGAATCAATTCAACATGTTCAATAGTTTTCTGCACTCATTATATCGGGTGTAAGTGATCACGCAACTTGATATCCGTAGTTTATTCAGTTGTGATTAAAGATGGCTGACATGGCGCTGCTGTTAGCAGTTGTTGCTCTCATTGGAGATGCTGCAGCTGCTCTAGGTAAGTATTTGGGCTGTGAATGCAACAATCTACATGTATAATTAGCTTTCTTACACTCATTCATCCGTAATGCGTCTCACAGTTCATCTCCATCACCTTCAAACCTGCCATTATCAGTGATTTAATGTGTCCTATATCACCATGGAATGGGATATGATAGCTGCAGGCATACCTTGGCTATCCTTTTCAATAGAATCTTACTCTTCCTTCCTGTTTATATCAAAGTTCCTTTACAGAATTGCCGTGTTACACGACGAGACGCACGGAAAACTTCATATTTCCTGACAGTTACTCCGGCACGCAGCAGGTCGGCTACAGGAGGAGTGAGATAGATTGCCTCCTGGCGTGTGGATTCAAGTCTCCTTTTGCCTGCAACTCGGTCTTCATAGATAACAATGGTAGCTCTCTCGTTTCTCATGATTGCAGGTCGCATCTATCAGTGTAATATGTTATACCACTTGCCAGGCACCTGTCACCAGCTGTCACATGATCAGGATATATCTCAGGCCTCAGAGAACGCAGGCACGAAGGGAGTGTTTCTTGAGATGCTTTATCGTGGCCAGGTAATACTGCCTAATTACTGCTAAGTCAGTCTTAAGCACAAAAGCATATTCAAATCAAGGAAGATGAGCCATTGACCCATTGAGTGGTTACTTATTACTGCCATTTCCCCACACATTGGACATATTGGTTATATTCAATTTTTGGCATTCATAGAACAGTAAGCAGATGCGCTCAACTTTCCTAACACACCACAGCCTTAGCTGATCCAGCCTCTTCCAGACATCAAATTCTCACCTCCAGGATAATAAATGACATGAATGAATAAGAAAACTAACTCAAATGTGTCTGAGCAGACAGATCATGAGTTAACATATTGACTCATCCTTGTGGCTGAAATCGGACGAAGTAGTCACAGCATCAACACCTGTTTTTGTTGAGTAAGAGAGAAGTGGATTCAGCATGACGTAACGTATTTGGGGCAAACTGTGGGAAAAAGCACTACCTGTTAGACTCAGCTATCACACTCAAACAATGCCAGCAGATATGTGAATGAGCTCCGTCGCATCAGACCTCATCCGCTACATTTAGGGTTACTATAGGTACTGATCAGCCTTAATGATTTTTTAATCATATTTTTGGCTTTATTTTTTTGAGCTACTTTCCATTTATCTCTAACCTCTGGTATGTGGTAATCCTGCATCGTTCTTTATGTTCTGGGAAATACTTCCAGTCGAGCTCATGTGGAGGACGGACCTGCCCCACAGACGAGATCTGTATGAAAGGATGCATGGATACAAGTCTCTCTACTGCTGTCTGCCTAGGTATGCTATTATAGCAGTACACTCTACCTAGGTATAGTGTTGTAACAGTACGCTTTGCCTAAGTATGCTATTGCGGCTGCACACTATGCCTAGATATGGTATTACAGCAGTACACTCTGTCTAGGCATGGAATGCCAGTGGTATACGCCGACTAGATACTATATCACATTAGCACACCCTGCGTAGATATGGTATTACAGCAGTACACCCTGCATAGACTTTAACAACTATTGCATAAGGATTATTGGATAATTTAAGCTACGTTTATGTGGGTCTGGAATGGATGGAGCTAGCTTGAAGTTTGGAGGAGGACCAAACAACATGTTTTCCATTGGGGTTAGGGAAACAGTAGAGATCATAGATTTAAGTGTCCATTTTGATGTAGCCAATAGATGCTCCACAGCTGGTTTCAAATGATGTAATTTCCTTTCCTTGTAGCTGATCAGAGTGATGAATGTAGCCTAAACCAGGAGTATTCCAACGTAGTCAACTATTATGCCAGTGAGACAATTGACTCCAGAGACTCTGGTGCGATACAGGTGTGGTTTTAAAATCACTTTTATGGTGAAGTCATTGGTTCATGATCCCTTGCACTGAAATGCGGAATTATATGGATGCTGCACCATCTGAGAACCTTCCAGAACCTTCACATTCCACACCAACCCGGTTGAGGTTATGAAATAAGTGAGCCTGAATGTTGCACCATAGGTTTCATTAGAAATTTCAAAGTCGTGTTTAGCTAGGGCTTTGCATGCTGAGTTCAAAGCCAGCTATTATGGAGAGGGGGGAGTAGAATGGGTAGGTATGCTACCAGACCAGGCAGAAGAGAGGCATGGATGCTGTTCAATATCTTTTATCCACTAATTTTAATCGATACTATAATCCATGTAGTACAGTGAATCCGAAAATGACCCCAACAGGACTGGAATAATCTTTCTAGACTCTGACGTATGACAAGAAGTACAGCTATTCCGGACTGCGAGTGACCTTGAATGTCAATGTTAGAGGTCACGGTGGAGTGGCCGGCTGCACCAGATGGTTCCTACGCTTTAATGGTCAAGAGTGTCACAACCCGGTTACCATGGAGATGATAGACTATCGAAACTCAGATGGCAATCTCCACCGTAACATGGAGAGTGAGCAGATTAAGTATTAATGTATTTATTGTCTCATGGGGAGGTAACTTACCCTCACACACTATTGAAACTCTAACACGGCAACCGCATAACCTATAAAACATAGAGGCAAGTGTTCAGTTAAAATTCTCCACTCATGATCCTAGTTTAGCTAGGGGCGTTTTCGGATGGCTAATCGAGAAGCGTCGATTTAGTAGGACTGCTATGCTAGCCTTTGATTTGCTCTTGATCTTGGCTGCACTTGTCAATTAGGGCGGTGGGAAAAATAGACGGCAACTCTCTAGTCAGGTAGTAAGGTCAAGGTCGTATCACACAGTGCATCAATGTCAACACAGGTAAAAAGACGTGATTTATAGATACTTTCACTGAAAATTAGTGTAGATTACAGATCACTGTTGTTTATTTTTCTACCAAGTCAAATAACTTCAATAAATTCAAAATGGTTTTGACTAGTAGATTTCATAATGCTCCCGGTATTTTCATGGTTGACAGTTTGTGAATGCAACATTGAAAATGGCAGGGAGAGACAAAACCACCGAAAAACCATAGGCAGCAAAACATATTTAATCCTCTTTGTTGCTAATATATGAATACATCCAATGGCTGTAGCTGTTCTTAACATACAGCAAACCAAGTTGTGAACCTTAAAAACCTTAGCTGAGCAGGTAGGTATTTCATATTTAATATTTGATATTTCAAGGAAAGAAAGCAGAAGCCTTTTCCTCACTCGTGTATATTTGTGTGAGGCTTATTTCCATAATGTTCAGCTGTGATCAATTCATTTTCCTGTGGACGTTTGTTAAAACGGTGGTCTGCAAAATCTAGCTGATGGATCAAAGGCTTCCTCAGTGTTGCCAGCCTGAAATGGCAAAATTGTGTAGGTTTCCGTAATATAAGAATGAAAATACCACTCATTCTATGACCTGCAATGTGGTAAATAGAGACTCAAAACACTCAAATAATTTGCTTCTCTGGGCCTGTGGTGCGCACAAAGAAATTAAAATATCTCCTATTGGCTCCCTCAGAAGAAGAAAAGTCATAGATGTACCAGCAAAATCGGATAATTCTCAACACTGCTCTCTTTACTGATACCATGATCAGTACAGACTTATCAACCTGCTGCAGTTGATGGTGTCTGCCATTCAATCCCTGCTGGAGAGGTGACGATTGAGTTAGTGGTCGAGGCATGTGCAACGTGGACTACAACTGATGCCCACCAGGGTTGGAGGGCGCCAAGGCAGTTCAGAGTTATGGAGCTGCTCCCTAAGGAAGAAGAGAGTGGTGAGTCATTACTAACAGTCTGCTGTACATGTTACTGATTGATGATGGCGTCAAAAATATCTGTGCAAAATACTCTGCTAAAGGTTAAGTTAGAAGTGACATCCATACTGAAGGTATTGACAGCACTAGTAGTAGTAGAACTGCTTGCTAGCTCTGCAGGTGCTTGTCATGACTGTATATATCTGCTACCAACGCTAGGGCTGTTGCTGCTATCCTTGCTGATACCTAACGATGATGCTAAAGTCCTCATGACACATTTATTAGAGATGTTGGATAAACATGGTGCTAGTATCAGTTCCGGCCCACCTAGTAAGTATGTCATGCAATCCAACTCTCTGAGCATTAAAGCAGCACCCAGAGCAGTGTGGTGAGTAAAATGAGGTGAAATTTAGTCATGATGAATGTTTGGTTTTAGATGTGTTGCAATCCTGCCCAATGTCAGCAGTGTTCAACCATCAGTACTTCGGCTGGTATGGAGAGCAAGAGAACACGTTTGACACCACGTCCGAGACTCGAGTTCTGAAGGTAACACAGCAGTTCATATTTAACACTCTGATGGGAAGTTTGTTCTACAATCTAGTAGGAGGCTGTTTTCCATATGAGGAGACAGGTCCTGTGTGGGATAGGAGATAGCTGTGTATGAGGAGACGGGTCCTGTGTGGGATAGGAGATAGCTGTGTATGAGGTGGTGTTTGAGATTAGAGGTGGTAGTTTTGGGTCACGATGAATATCAGATCATGAATTCTCATGGCAGGAGTGAACAGGTATACCCACATTTTTGCCGCGTGAATGAACTGTGTACAAACATAGACATCGGTATCTGTTCCAAATTTTATACTTGGGCGAGTGCAATCTCTGGATCCATCTTACTTCTATACATATTGCATTTTATCATCTTTTCAGACACTGGATTACGTGAAGTTAGCCGATGACAGCTCAATAAGAGTTAAATACCAGGCAGCTTTCACTGTGATAGTCGATGACGCAAGTGTTTACTACTGCGGCAGATGGTACGTCCATACTTCACTTACTAAGTAGCCGCTCCCTCTATCAATATTCAACTTTACCGGTTCATGAAGGTACTTCCTGTTCAATGGAGAGGAATGCTCCCCTACACCAGCAGAGGCAATCATGCATCAAGGTTCTGGCAGCCATTACGACATCACCCGTCATCACACACGTACACGTATGGGTACGTAAATGTCTGTACTTACTGTGGTGAAGCATAAGCTGCAATGGTGTAATGATTAACACCTCTGACTTGCATTGGGGAGATCTGCGGTTCGAGTTCCAGTGGCAGCACATTCCTAGACCCACCTTGAATGGCTGATAGAGTATGGTGGTGAATATAGCATTCTCCCTCCCAACTAGTGATAGGAATCTGTGACAACATACCTGCTGGTCCGGTGTCTATCCAAGTGATGACAGGGAAATGCTTAGACTCTGGGTATATGAAGACCACCCACTTCATAACTGGAGAGTTTGGTACTTCATCTCGTGTCTTTGTGGAGGAAGTTCGTCTGGACAAAGATGTCGACGCCAGTGAGTATCTTTCACTGTTCACAAAGATTTAGATTGAATACCACCATCTAGGTGTCAAGGGTAGATTCAGGCTATGGTGACTGACACCCTACAAAAATTCTACTCCAACTACTTCGCGTCAGGTAGTAGTAAATAGATAAAGAAAATACGACTGCACTCATCACACGGTCGTCATAGCGACACAGTCGTCATAGCGGCACAGCAACACAAACCCCAGTCAGTATCACTAAGCATTCGGTTACTCAGTCAACAGACAGTCATGCAATCAAGTCAACCGACACAAGTTGCCCTTTGGACAGTTACTAGTATTAGTTGGAAACTTCGTCGCCATTCAAAAAAACTCCTGGATCCAGCCCTGGTGTACAATAGGTATAGTAAGTATAGGTAAGTATAGGTACAGGTAAGTATAGGTATAGTAAGTATAGTAAGTATAGTAAGTATAGGTATAGTAAGTATAGTAAGTATAGGTATAGTAAGTATAGGTATAGTAAGTATAGTAAGTATAGGTATAGTAAGTATAGG
>ERZ1740065.2198-NODE-2198-length-12073-cov-14.338492_pt1 | contig 12073 bp, 6 predicted proteins | sample MGYA00581738_ERZ1740065 | MGnify/ENA primary metagenome ERZ1740065 (study PRJEB43018, sample SAMN04849749) | marine metagenome | isolation source: floating plastic debris | place: Pacific Ocean | collected 2008-09-01 | study: EMG produced TPA metagenomics... | reverse complement strand
AAGGCCTGCTTGTATTGTCCCTGCGAGTTATACACCAAGCCAATGTTGTGATAGGAGATGGCAATGGATGGGTGGTCTACATCGCCATAAACAGCTTTGTACATAGCAAGGCTCTTCTCATAGTTCTCTAAGGCCTGTTTGTATTGTCCTTGATAGTCATACACACTGCCAATTCTGTGATAGCAGGCTGCAATATCAGTGTCGTTTTGTTTCCAATAGATGGATTGCCTCATAGCCAGGCATTTCTGGTGGCACTCCAATGCTTCCTCATATCGGGCTGTTAACTCCATCATCCCACCAATGTCCATGTGGCAGTCAGCGACATCTTCTTTGGCGACGCCAGCAGTTCCCACTGATCTTATAGCAAGACATCTACCATAGAAGTCCATAGCATTCTCATATTTTCCCTGTCTGCGGAGAAGTTCACCATACCAGCGGTAGGTCTCTGCTCTGTCACTCATAGTAAGGCCATTATCCCCCATCAGCCTTTCTATGGTCGTCTTGGCTTGAGAGAACTGGTTCCTCTCTAGATGAGCTCGAAGCGTCATGAAGCCCCAGTAAGGATTATTTGATGGCTCTTCAATAGCTGCCACCGCCTTGCTAGTATTGAGGAATCGATAGTAGTCTTGGCAGTAGAACCACGTCAATGCCAATGCTTCGTCATCCATAGCCTCGCAGTCACCATCCAAGATCGTCTGTCTGTTGTCATGTCCTTTGAAAACTCGTTGCACTCTTTTACTGTCCACAATCATCATCAACAGTAGGTCTCTCGGAATTTTCCAAACATCACTTTCCTGCCTTAATGATCCTGTCCGCGCTGATGATAGAACGACTGACATGACATCTCTCTGGGAGGTGTAAGCTGAGTATGCTGAGAGCCTCACATAAACGCCCACAGAAATCAAAAACGCCATATCTTTGGCTACCTCCGGTGAGATAACACGCTTTTCCTCAGCTTCTACCAACACCTTCCAACAAGTTGAACATTTCAGGCGGTGCACAATCTTTAAGTCAAAAGTCAAAATAGTTGGAAATCTGTACAACTTCTCTTTCAGGTTCACCTTTTCTATCATGTTCTTTTGTGGCTCAAAACTGAATTTCTCAGCATCCATCAGCAACATCTCGCGACTTACGAACTGCCGCTTTGGAGATGGCGGAACTTCGGCGATTTTTTCGCGGAAGTCCTCTAAAAAGCGTTCAGCACCGTATATGAGGGCAGTCAATGAGAGCACGGCAGAGATATCTCCCTTCAAGGCTTTCTCGTAGTCAGGCACCTGTTGATACACCTCGGTGTATCTGGTGACCAGCTCTTTCACTGTTACGATAAGGTGATTGCGCTGCTTTTCCGATCCGTTTCCTGTTGGTATGTTGCCGGCATTCGGAGACAATCCGTCTATCTTAAACCCGTTCTTACTTGTGTCGGTGAACCAGCGATCAGCCTGTGCTTCTCGTAGAGTGTGGGAGTTGCCTACCCTTTCTGACAACTCCTCGATGTTCATGTACTTCAGATGCGTCTCTCCGAGGTTTCCAATGAGAAAGTACACTGTCACCGCCAACTTTTCAAAATAGTCTTCGACGCCGGCCTCTTTGTTCTCCAAAATAAAAAGGAATTCAAGATCGCTGTACGGTGTCATCTCTCCCCGGGCCATCGATCCCATGCAGACAGCAGCGAACTTGCATGGTTCTTCACCGCAAATTTTCACAGCTTGTTTTATGACTGTCCCGCTGAGTTCAATCATTTCTCTGTTGCATTCCTCACTGACTGACTTGACAGTGTCAATCCACTTTTCCCTCCATACCTTGTTACTTTCTGATCGGATGTTTTTCGGTTCGCATTCCACTTGCCCAATCAGCTGGTCAAATTTTCCCAGGTTCTCTTTCAGCTTCTCCCTGATCTCTCCCAGCCGCTGCTTTAACTGCTCTGTCAGTTCAACCTGAGCAGGATAGGACACTTTCTCTTCACTGCCCCAGTAGTGGATCTGTACCCGGTGTGCTTTCTCACGCCACTTAGGATTCTCGTCCCTCGCGAAACAAGAGTTGTACAGACTGTGAGCCTACAAAATAATTCCTCAATTTGCACTTTACACGTATTTGGACAATTTACCCACAGCATATGACATTCGTACGACTATTCTCCTCAAATCGATGGAGTCAACGTCATTGAAACAACGGTCGATAATGCTCCAGTAGAGCGCTGGTGGCGCTGAAGATGAACGATGCTGTCCAGAGAAAAGTATGATGTATCTACGTTGCAATTTTCAAAATCATATTCCGAAACTCAAATTATTTTAATGGAACTAAGTCAAAAACACCACAAAACCACAATCTTCGGGCTGCTTTAAATTGTAGCCGATTCATTATATGTGGTTTTAGCCAGTTTTTACAACAGGCGATCTCATACCAAATCCTCTTTTGTTACCATTTCCCAATGCTATCAGTAATGTCACAGACGTACGTCAATTACTTCAATGGGGGAACCCATGAAATCAGGAAATCAGTTCACGTAGCTTTTTGAGCCACTGTATCTTTTCTGTAACACCACTCCTATGGGGCCGTGGCTCTCTGCACGGTTGCACAGAGGTTGAATTAGGTTTGTTCATTCCAAACTTACGCAGCTGTGGTTTCCAATTCAATTTGCGACGGAATTTTTTGTGAATTTTTTTAGAGGTTTGAAATCACATAAACTATGATTGCCAAATATTTGAGTTGCTATATAGTGGACATATATCAGTTACTTCAATCGACGAATCCAGGAAATCAGGAAATCGGGAGGTTGGTTGGGGTAGCTTTTTACGCTGCTGTCCTCTTTCAAAGATTTAACTAAAAATACGTAACATATCACCTATAGGCCCGTAGCCCTCCGTCAGGCTGCATAGAGGTTGGGTTCGGCTCATTCATTCCAAAGTTATGCCGCCGTAGTTTCTCAAATTGAGTTGATGCTTTGCTGTTTGATGATTGACGCTATATGTTGACTTCAGTTATGCTCCACAATCTTGTCAATACGGTTCTCTTCTCTTGTCCTCAGTTTGTCAAACTCATACGGACAAAACGATGAACTAGTTGACTGCACAACTTTATTAGCATCATCGTACCACAATACCTTCGGTAGACTAACAGACGGGTGTAGGGTTTCCATACAAGTTTATTTCCATTAATTGTTGAAACAGATAACACCGTGAAAGCTGTAAGTTAAAACGAATGAATACATAGATAGATATATGTGTGCAATCGGTGGTGTATATTGTCTTATGTTGGATAATGTTGGATGATATTTGTATAATCTTCAAAAACTTTCTCAAAATGAAACAACAAAATCACAGGATTAATGACTAGTTTGCATAATTGCGACACACAACACTGCCATTGTTCTCGCTCATCGTATCCCCTCCATTAGTGTGGAGAATGTTCATTTCCCTTTTCAGCGTCGTTGGAAAATAACCGTTTTTGTACTCGATCGCACTTTTTTTACATTGATGCCCAACACACCAGATGAATATTTCATCTTTTTCATGTTTTAAGCCAATATATTTTAATGAAATTTATATATATATATTTATTTATATTATATTTCAACGACATTTACGATTTATAACTTTTTACCTTACGTTTTTTTTACCTTATGTAATACATTTATAGTCTTATTATATTTCGGTATACAACATCGGCTAATCGCTTCTGTAGACTGGAGTTTGTTTGCAACGGGATTTTGTTTGCGAATGTTCAGAATTGTAAGAAATACAATCGTAAAATATTTCAATAGTTGTATAGTGATTATAGTCACCATGGATTTTTGCAAACATTTTACATCAAGGTTTCCCGGCATTTTTGCAAATGTTTTTCGGCGCAAAATAATTCCAGTCTACAGCATAGAAATCTATTAAACTGACCTTCAGAAGCTCCACCCACTTCCTGGACAAAGTCTCCGCCCGTCTGACATAAGCATCTGCCAGCTCGGAGAGGAACGCAACTTCTTCTTGCTTCAAGTTATCGTTCCCTTTCTCTTTGTACCTGCTCTTGAACTCCTCTACCAGCTCTCGCACATCCTCTCGGTACTCTGGAAAGCCAAAACACGCATAAGTTAGAGACAATTGTCATCTTCATGTCCGCAGTTTCTTTAGCGGCATTGCGCTATGGGAATCATGTGACCTAATTATTGTCGCGTACGAAACAGGTGCTGCAATGAATATTCGATATGATGGACGGGTTCTTGGCTGACATAAATTAACTTACGTAAATCTCAGTACCTAGATGACCGTTTTAGAATCTGATTTCAGATTTAGATTCAGTAAACATTTTTATATCTTCAGCTCTGATACCAGTAAAAGCTCCATCATTTAAACACAAATCCATTTTTGAGAAGACAACTCCCATCGCGTGTTCGTTTGCATATATTTCAGGATCTAGACATCAGTTTGAAATCTGATTTCATATTATAAAACAGCAGAATTTATTCATCCACTTCAACTCACTGCTGTGTGGCAGCACTTGATTAAATTTATCAAACCTCTAGTGATGCTGCGATGTATGATACAAAATCGTCTGACGACATTTATAGCCGCGATGTGTAAATCAAATTCTTTTATGGCTACGATATATCCTCACTATATCATAGTAGCTATATAAAAGCCACAGTGCAGGCAAGTTAGCCCATTTCCACTATAATGAGCCTAGTCTTTCCTAAGCATGGGAAGCCAGGAGAAATTTTGTGGGAACACTGATAAGATTTGCAGAAGAATCACTGCCTGCCTTTGCTGTAGAGAGTCATCTGTGAGACTCTGTGACTTATCAATCTCTGGGACCTACAGCTGATGGCACAGGTAAAGAGACTACCAACGGCAAGCTAGGGATGCAGATCGATATGACAGTAGCTCTGCTAGTGTTCAAGTATCTTATTTGAAGTAATAAGTTCACAGGTATCTGGTGTATCCAGGCCTATCCAAGCCACAGAGCCCTCTCACTCACATGGCAAAGGATCAGTACTAAAATCTGCTGATGCTGGATATGTAAGCTAGATGGTATCTGATCATACCTGTCAGTTCTGTCTCATGAGAGCAAGTATTCAGTGCTGCTGCTGGTACAGTGTCAGCAAATTATAACAGACTGCCCCCTGACAAGGCAGATACGCTGATGTTTCGTAACAAAGCTCAAAGCAGGAATCTGGCCAGTTAGTCCTATTCATATCCACTCTTTACTCATACGTGAAGGGAAATAGGTGTGGAGGAGGAAACTTGTTCTTTTCTAAGTCTAATGGTTTTAACTGAGAATTTGCAAGCTGGTATTCGAACTATATCAAGTTGATACTGGTAATTTATATCGAACCCTGAAATCGAATTGCGGAGATTATATCGTGATATCGATATCGTGTAAAATTTTCATATCGTAGCATCACTACAAGTCTCATATAATACAATTATTTCCGTTTCAGAAGAAAAGGACCATGCGTAGGTCAGTGTCAGTCACAGAGACAGAGAAAAGGAGGGAGTTATGAGGTATAGGGCTGAGGCCCCAGACAGGTATAGGGTCGAGATGGAGACAACTCTGGTTAAGAGCAATAGGAGCGATCTGCCGCTGATGCCGTGGGACCATTGCAATGCATAAAGGCCCTGCTACACATTCACAGAAAACTTGTTAATCACAGGAAATCTGCAAATGATCTACTTGTGCAAGTGCTCAAACTAGTGGATTCAGCTATTCGCAACTCACAAAGCATGTTGAACTTTGACATGCGCAAATTTGCGAGTAGGAGGCTGATTGGCCGTCTCCTGTGCATGCTAGGCGTATACCGAACACCTGACTGAGAACAAAGAGAATAGCTGCAAGTGTATAGCACCCTGGCCACTTACGTGAGTAGCACTCACCATCGTAATTCGCAGGTTTCCTGTGAGTGGATAGCCAACCCTTAACATTGAGACATGCGGAAAACGGATGATGGTTGAATGCAGTTGGCAGGCAATGTCTGTCAGAGCGTAGCTAAGATAAGCAGGAAGTTACTGAAAAGCAGCAGAGAGCCCGTTTATGCGTACACTTAACCATTTTCATGCTGTAGGGTGTGCTTGAGGCAAGCATTTGACTGGAAAGGGACCGAGGATGATGCCGACTTTGCAGGTCTTCAGAAAACAGAGTCGGGAGTATAATCAGGGTGGAGAAGGTGACTAAGTACTTTCTCCCTGAGAATAGACTCCACGACACGAGGTTGGAGCTGAGCTGCCTCGCAGACTATAATATCGTTACTGCAGAGATCCGTGGCACAATGCCCTCAGAGTCGGTGACAACTCTTGGTAGTTAGATGGGGCTGATATTTGAACAAGATTTAACCAGAGTAAGTAATGATATGAAGGTCTTCCTGTGTGCCTTCTATCGATGCCTTCTCCTCGGGCCTCCGGATTTCCTCTCAATTTCACTAGCTGTTACAGCATCATGTGACCTAACTGACACAAAAACTCGTGGCCTTCTCAGTGTCTGTGTCTCTCCCTGCTATTTTTGATGTTGCATTCACAAACTATCAACCATGAAAACGCTGGGAACATCATGAAATGTACTATTCAAGGCTTTGCGACTTTGTTGAAGTTAATTAACTTTACCAAAAAACAAATACTAAAGATCTGTAATCTACAGTACTTTGTAGTTAAAACAGTTATAAATTACCTGTTTTCAGTAATCTGTTGACATAGATGCATTATGTCATGTGACCTTGACCTTACAACCTGACTAGACAGCTGTCTAATATTTTTCCTACTGCCTTAATCAAAGAGTGCAGCTAAAATCGAGAGCAAGTCGAGGGCTAGCATAAGCAGCCCAAATCAATGCTCTAGACTTAGCAGGCTTGCTAAACCAAGGCCTTGATTACCTATAAAAAACTCACAAAGACTAGGATAGAAGAGGCACAGAGCTCAGGGGCTAAGACTTCAGAGAGGGGTCAGATATAAGGGATAGGCAAAGAGAAGCAACAACAGACCGGTTTAAATGATTGCTAGGCTGGATTGTGACATGGCCATTAGGTAGGACTTCAGTGAGATTAGGCAAGTTGCCAGAAGGAAGAAATAGAAGAAGAAGAAGACAACCCAAAGGACGTGACATTCGTACGATTGCACAGTCAGGACTACGAGTAGCGGAGTCGAGGAGCTGCATGATGGGAATCTTGTTCATGATTTCACTCTGAAATCAACATTGATTGCAAGTACTGCATACAATTCCACTGGTTCGTAACTCATTAAATACCTCACTGTAGAGTGCATCATAGCTTCATGCAGTAATGTCTCGATAGCAGTACTGAGCCTTGCATTGGAGTGTCACTGAGTACTGAGTGTTAGCATATTTCCCTACGCTGTGCTGGTATTTATTTGGTCTTTGTCTGGTATTTTGCCGGTCGTTTTCCAGGACTCTGTGCACGGATTTTACCGCCCAAGTCCCAACGTGTCTGATAGAACCGAACATACTTTTTACGGGTAATAATTCATGCTATCCGTTTCACACCTTGTCTTATCCACAGGTTGGAATGTAATTTATGTCTATTTCAGTTTTTACAGTCTATTAGAGATAGAGGTTAATAATCGGTCCTGGTAAACCGGTGATGTCATCCGTCTGCCCCTCAGGTGGAGTAGCTACTCTACAATGACGGCCGAGACGTCTTCATGAGTTTCATTTTATTTTCACTAACTAGTGTGTAGGTAGTTTAACTCATCACTATCCTTCTTCTCAACCAGCACCATTTGGATTTTGTTATTGGTTGCAGCAAATGAATCACTTCTGACCACAGCAAAACTTAATACTGGGTCCAAAAGTTGGTGAAGACCTTACTACAATCAGTACTACAATGAGTACTACAATCAGTACTACAATCAGTACTACAATCAGTACTACAATCAGTACTACAATCAGTACTGTTATGAATACCATATGAAACCTTCAATGATTCGATTAAAATATTAAACCGATATTGCAATCTCCATCTTTTTTTTAATTGCCATTTATAAGTTTTGCAAATTTGAACTTTGAACTCGTATGCAGATTGATCCTATGGTTCCATGAATGTTCACTCCATAGTTCCCTAGTACCAACTGATCTAACCAATAGGCCCGCGATTGAGCTGAGCAGTTGGTTATAAGAGAAGCACTGATAGTTTCCTATCTCTATCATCTTATCCTCCATGTCAGCCCTGACTGACCATGAAGTAGGACTGGTGTAGCCCTCCAGTATCGAATCAAGCTGATTAAGGAATCAACTCCGCTTGTTTGGCATACATAGGTAGTAAGAGTGAGATCTAAACTGACATACCTGGCTGGTAGTCTGTCTGACTGGTTTGGACTCCTACAGATAGACGCTCTGACTGAATCTCCACATCTTCTACCTCTGGTGGCCGTAGTGAACCTAAAGATGTGGTACCGGTTATTGTCGTATAGATTAGTTCTTCCAGCCGAAATGTTAATTACGCTCATAGATTTATAATAGCAGAAAGCGGTCTTACTTGCTTCAACTCCAAGAGATTGACTTCCTCTTGGCAGACTCTCCTCATCTCCCATGATTCCTGATGTCAGTCAGTCTAAAGAGTAGGATAACCAGTTTATCAGCTGAAGTAGGATAAATGCAGTATTCTGTACCTCCATGTTAGAGGGAATCATGAGTGAGAGTGATGGCTGCTAAGATTTTTCTGTAGACTAGACTCTAGCTCACTCATCTTTCTTTTACATCGATCACCCTTATACGGAGTATGTGAACAAGTAGTCACGTCGATGATACATACATACCTACACGAATAAGCTGTATAACCGGATTTCGTAGCAACTCATATGCTCGCGCTTTGTTCAAAATCATTGAGAAATAAAAATGATAGTGATCTAACAATAGCGATCACATAAATGAGAAGACAACATTTATATATGGCAAAATGGGCATAATTTCGATAGCGAATTCCAACAATAGCAATGATGTTTTGTCGCTATTTTCACGGCTGTTAGACCATCGCTATCAAAGGTTTACAGTACTCCTAGTCAGGTGAACACCTGACCTCTCACTGTTGCAACACAAAACCAGATTGCGAGAGAAGTCACCTACGACCGAATTCACAGTGGCGAATCCAGGAAAATATCAAGGCATCTCAACTACTCGGATTTAATCCTTACTGTTCGGATTTTCAGCGTGTGTAAGGATGAAAGGACGGATTTCATTTAGCATAAGGATTTTCATTGACTCACTCGGATTTTTCCCTTTTAGTTCGGATTTTTTATGTTTCCACCCGTTTCCCGGTAAAATGATGTCATAAGTAAGCAGTTTGTTTCCAATTATCCCCAAAATAAACCGAAAGTAAGTTTTTCATGTTGAAAAACTAGAAAAAAGATGATAATGATATGAAAATTCTGAGCTATTCATGGCGCTACGATATTGCCAGATGTAAAAATCTTTCTTCATGACATCGTGACACCTGCTGTAAGGATTTTCTGTTGACCCAGGTTGAGAACCCTAATATATCTATTTACTGCTGGAAAACAAAAAATAGTTGAGGCAGAATTTTAAACTGTTGGTAAGGCCTCAATAGCTTTTGCCTAAATTCACTCTTACATGAAACATTTCTGCAGTTCTCATGACCTGTTAGTAAATACCTACCCACTGACACAGAGTTGAGTAGGGATCTCACAGTCAGACTGCGGTGACTATCCGAGCTATCAGTCTGCTAGCAGATTTGTCCTCCAACTAGTGACTGATGTGGTGTGGCTCGTACTGGAGTAGGTAGGTAGGTTTACTGTGGCTGAAAAAAACAATAATCAGAAGTATTGCGTCATCACTCTGTAAAATAATGATACTGCAGCAGATGGTGAAGCATCATGTGACTCAAGGATAAAAAAGTCAGTATTCCCATAGAATTGATAGCGATCCTCAAATAATAAGAGGTTTGGTGTACACAAACTTACTTACGTGGTTGTTGCAGCTGTGAGGTGGCAAGCTGTAATGGTGGTTGTTAACTGCATACCCTAAGTTTTGCATGAATCTCTGAGCTGATATCATATCATCAGCAAACAGTGGTGACCCTAGCTGTCAGATAAAACTGTTTGTCAGCGGTTGGCTGTGGTCCATATCTGTCAACATATCTGAGAGATAAACTTTCAATTCAGCTTCAATCTGAACCTTGAACTCCTTCACCGGCTGAGATATTTGCAGCGCTGAAAACCTTTGAAAACAAAAACAGTGGAGATTTGTTGATTTTCACTCCAATTGATGTCGTAAAGTGGCGGCGTACCGTCTCCCCTTCATAAATGGGGTTTGAGGAAACTCTGAACACTGCACTCATAAATTGTAAAAGGCAAATCATGTTGGCAGTACAATAAAAATCGTAGAGTTGGCAGCACTGGATACAAACGCCACTGATACTGCAGTACTGTGTTCCCTCATTTATAAGGCACACCAACAGAAGCCTCAATACGAGTTCATCCAGTCCATGTAGATTCCATAGCTGTAAATGAACTATCATAATCTCTTAAAGAGACTTTCAATGTAAATGTCAACAATGAAACTCACCGAAGAACAGCTGGTCAAAAAATAATCAGAAATTTATGATGGCCTCACTTCCTTAAGACTGGGCCATTCTAGACGTATTTTCAAGCGTCAGTTGTGACAATGGGCCGTACGCGCCAGCAGTGTCCACACTAGACATTGACTCGGGTAAACAAACTGGAGGAAAGAATCTAAAAAGCCAATCTGCAATTTTCTTGGAATTTTGTGCTTCTCTGATCCGGCCACATATAAGCGCTAATTAAGACTGCAAATCTTACCAACGAATTGGATAGCCAATCAAAGAGCGCTTCACCGAAAGTGTCGCTTACAAGTTCAAAGAAGCTGAAAAGTGTCTTATAGTCAAGGGAATACTTCGCTCCCTTAGACATGTGTCTCATAGTTGAGGGAATACAGCAATAACACAGTTAGCCCTAAGTTTAAGCAGCTGTAGTACTGGAGGCTTTCTGAGAACACAGCAGGGTTGACAGGTCTGATGTACACCTGGTTTGGTCCAGGAATTGTTACCAAGATACGAGCTGTAAACTGTGTTCACATGATACCGATAGTAGCATATGCAATTCTTGTGCACAAGTCAAACGTGGAAATCACCTGCAAAGCACCTGCTACTCAGATGTGTTGTATTGGTGTGACATGCAATGCACCAACCTTTCCCAATGACCACGGACAGAATCTTAGGCTTTGCGTTCCTGTAAAACAGTAAACCTTTGCGAGCGGAATCTTTGCGTTTTTGCGTTTCTTGCTGCTGGTATATACACAATCAATCCAGCAGAGAAATATTTGTGTGTTCAATTTTTGCGATCAGCAAAAATCTCTCGAAAACGCAAAAATTAGACGAACGCAAAAAATTTGGTGTCCTATGGTAGTTGCTGTGTGACATCCAGAAAATATCTGCAGCCGGAGTCATCAGTGTCGCGTTACCTGCTACCTCCTTCACCTCCAACTCCATCCCCTCTCTCTCTACCGTCCTTGCCCTTTTCTCATCCTTACATCCTGCTCCCTCCCCTAGACTGAGTTACTATGCACCAAATGCAGAAGATGAGGAGAACTGCAGATCATACGTTTAGAACCTGGGCTAGCTGTGAATGTCAGAGTAATTGTCATAACCATACAATTCCTTGCCGAACCTCTTCGCCTGTTTGTGTTCATGTATTACAAATTTTACCTTTTCTGACTCACAGTTCATGTGGTCAAGCAGCAATCACTGCCCTGGATGACTGACTGACAACAGCTGCGGTGTGGGCCACTTCACGATAGGAAAGACTCAACACCATGTATGTTCAGTCTCATAGTTCGCATTACGGTTATCTCTGTAAATTTGGCACCACTCCAAGATAGTTACCGCCACGGCACCAATGGATGGAGAGTCTCAATGAATGCTGCCAGCCACATGCAGAGTGTAGCGATAGATTCATCAACTCTGTTTGCAGTTGAGATAGTCAATTCATTCGCGTAAGACCCAACTGCAGCAGCTTACTCGAACAAAACGAACTCCCTCACCATCTGTAGAGATGCTAGTCAATGTCACAATACAGAGTAACCTTAGTCAATGTCACAATACAGAGTAACC